>PPYE01357113.1_pt1 | contig 50476 bp, 42 predicted proteins | sample 1559881 | NCBI WGS metagenome assembly PPYE01 (sample SAMN08240022, study PRJNA423297) | Human gut metagenome, whole genome shotgun sequencing project.
CGTCCGCCGTCAGGTTATACTTCTTCTGGAACGCACGAACCGCCGCGTATGTGCCCGAACCAAACGTGCTGTCCACCGTGCCGCTGTAATAGCCCAGCTTCTTCAGCTTCGTCTGCAAGTCCTTGACGGCGCTGCCGCTATCGCCCATGCGGAGCGAATCATCGTCCTTGTCGCTGTCCGCGTTCTTGTACGCGCTGTCCAGCTTTTTGAGCGTCTCTTTGCCTGCAATGCCATCCGCCGTCAGGTTATACTTCTTCTGGAACGCCTTGACCGCCGCGACGGTCGTGTCGCCATAATCGCCATCGACATAAGCATCATAATAGCCGAGTTTTTTCAGCTTTGTCTGCAAATCCTTGACGGCGCTGCCCGTGCTCCCCTTTTCCAGCCGCGTCGCGCTGCTGGAAGAACTGGAGCTGCTGGCCGTCTTGGTCACGCTGACATACGTTTTATAGACATAGCCGGTGTATTTCCCGTAAGTCACTTTATACCAGCTGCCGCTCTTGCCGAGAACCTCCAGCTTCGTGCCTTTGGGCAGGGTTTGCAGGGCATCGCTGGTCGAGGATGCTTTTTCGCGCAGAATGAGTTTGCGCGCAGTGACCGTCGCCGTATCCGCCAAGGCGGAGGAACAGCCCAGCAGCATCAGCGCCACCGCGCCGGACAGAAGCCGCCGCAGACCGGAATTCATCATGGGGAAATCACTCCTTTCCGTACAGCCTGATTTTATTACAAAATTGTTTCATTGTCAAGAGGCTTTTTCCCTGTGAATTGTAAATTCTGCGGCGTTTTCGCGGATTTTCCCCCTGTTTGATTCGGCAATTATCTGCCCGTTTTCAATATCCTTTTTTGTTTTCCCATGAACATGTTTCCGATATTTGATAAAATGTTACGTTCTTGTTGAGCGGGTGAAAATTTTTCGCGCCGCTTTGCTGTCCGAGCGTCATTTTGCTGTTCGCCTTGATGAATCGGCGGAATTGTGATATAATGAAAATTGGTGCTTTGTCACCGTTGCGATTTTGACATACTTCCTTCATTATAAGAGGAGTTTTTTTCATGGCAAATCAAGCAAATCACTATGATGCGGGCAATATTCAGGTGCTGGAAGGGCTGGAAGCGGTTCGGATGCGTCCGGGCATGTATATCGGCACCACCTCGACACGCGGTCTGCATCACCTGCTCTGGGAAATTGTGGATAACGCGATTGACGAGGCGTCGAACGGCTTTGCGGATGAGGTGCGCGTGACGCTGCACACGGACGGCTCCGCATCGGTGTACGACAACGGGCGCGGTATGCCTGTGGATGAGCACCCGACCATGCACGTCAGCGGCGCGGAGGTCATTTTCACCGTGCTGCACGCGGGCGGCAAGTTCAACAACGAGAATTACAGCTATTCCGGCGGTCTGCACGGCGTGGGCGCGTCGGTCGTCAACGCGCTGAGCAAGTGGCTGACCGTGGACATCTACCGCGATTTCAGCCATTATGCCATGCGCTTCACAAGTCAGTTCGACGAGAAGAAAGGCAAGGTCATCGCGGGCAAGCCGGACGCGCCCTTGGCAAAAGTCGGCAACACACGCAAGAAGGGCACACTCGTGCGTTTTCTTCCAGATGACGCGATTTTTGAGGACGTGCGCTTCAATTACGACACGGTGTTCCGCCGCTTGCAGGAGTTGGCATACCTGAACCGGGGCTTGAAAATCGTCTTTCTCGACGAGCGTGTGAGCGACCCTGCCCGCCGCGAAACGACCTTCCACTACGAGGGCGGCATCATCGACTATGTGCGGTATTTGAACGACGGCAAAACCGTCCTGCACGATCAGCCGATTTACCTCGAAGGCCAGAAGGATTCCGTCATCTGCCGCGTCGCCATTCAGTACACCGACGGCTATACCGAGAGCCTTTTTTCCTATGTCAACAACATCCCCACGGGTGAAGGCGGAACGCACGAAACAGGCTTCAAGGCGGCATTCACGAAGATGTTCAACGACTACGCCCGCCGCAACGGCTTCCTGAAGGAAAAGGACAGCAACCTGACGGGCGAGGACTTCCGCGAAGGCTTGAGCTGCGTGCTGACGACGATGGTCAAGAATCCGCAGTTCGAGGGGCAGACGAAGGGGCGGCTGGGCAACAGCGAAGTGCGCCCCGCGGTGGAGGGCATCATCACCCAGCAGCTGACGGACTGGCTGGAGAACCTCAAGAATCAGGAGATTGCGCAGCAGATTGTGCAGAAGGCGATTCGCGCCGCGCAGGTGCGGGAAGCCGCGCGCAAGACCCGCGACAACGCCCGCAAAGCGAATCAGCTTGACGCCGCGCCGCTGGTCGGCAAGCTCAGCGCCTGCCGCGGCAAAAAGGCGGAGGACAATGAGTTGTTCATCGTCGAGGGCGATTCCGCAGGCGGCAGCGCCAAGCAGGGGCGCGACAGCCGCTATCAGGCGATTCTCCCCCTGCGCGGCAAGCCCCTCAATGCCGAAAAGAAGCGGCTGGATCAGGTGCTGAGCAATGAGGAGTTCCGCTCGCTGATTACCGCGCTCGGCACGTCCATCGACGAGAATTTCAACCTCGCCAACCTCAAATACAACAAAGTCATCATCCTCTCCGATGCCGATCAGGACGGCGCGCACATCCGCGCCATTCTGCTCACTTTCTTCTTCCGTTACATGAAGGAGCTCGTCACTGGGGGGCATGTGTATATTGGGATGCCGCCGCTGTACAAGGTGCAAAAGGGCAGCAAAGTCCTCTATGCCTACGACGACAAGGAGCTGGCGAAGTGCATCAAGGAAGCGGGCAAAGGCTACACGCTCCAGCGCTACAAAGGCCTGGGCGAAATGAACCCCGAACAGCTCTGGGCGACGACGATGGATCCGTCGCAGCGCAAACTGATGCAGGTGACGATTGAGGACGCAGCGCTGGCTGACCGCCGCATTACCATCCTGATGGGCGACAAGGTGGAGCCGCGCCGCGATTACATCATCGAGAACGCCGACTTCAACAAGCCGGATAATTTCGAGCTGCCGGAAGGTCAGCGAGGGGAAGGAAAGTAAGTTATGGCAAAGAAAACAAGCGATAACCGCCCGATTCCCAAGGACGACCCGTCGCGCATCCTGCAAACGACCGTCGAGGACGTGATGCACCAGTCCATGATCCCCTACGCGGAGCATGTCATTCTGGAACGCGCCCTGCCGCGCGTCGAGGATGGCTTAAAACCCGTGCAGCGCCGCATTCTCTATACCATGATGGAACTCGGCACGACGCCCGACAAGCCGCACCGCAAGTGCGCCCGCATCGTCGGCGACTGCCTGGGCAAATATCACCCGCACGGCGATTCCTCCGTGTACGACGCGCTTGTGCGCATGGCGCAGGACTTCTCCATGCGCGGGCCGATGGTCGATGGGCACGGCAATTTCGGCTCCATTGACGGCGACAGCGCTGCCGCCATGCGTTACACCGAGGCGCGCATGACGCCCCTCGCGCTGGAAATGCTGCGCGACATTGAGAAGGACACCGTGCCGTTCCGCCTGAATTTCGACGACACGCTCAAAGAGCCGGACATGCTGCCCGCGCGCTTTCCGAATCTGCTCGTCAACGGCGCAAGCGGCATCGCGGTAGGGCTGGCGACGAACATCCCCCCGCACAATCTGGGCGAAAGCATCCGCGCGGCGATTGCTGTGATGGAGAATCCGGACATTCCGCTGGATGAGCTGATGAAAATCATCCCCGGCCCGGACTTCCCCACCGGCGGCGTGCTGGTGAAAAACGAGGAAATCCGCAGAGGCTATGAGACCGGACGCTCGAAGCTTTCCCTGCGCGCGCGTGTGCATGTGGAGGACGGCGTGAACGGGCGCAAGCTGCTTGTCATCACGGAAATCCCCTACATGGTCAACAAAGCCGCGATGCTGGAGAAGATTTTGAAGCTGTCGGAAGAAAAGAAGGGGCAGCTGCAAAACATCTACGACATTCGCGACGAATCCGACCGCGAGGGAATGCGCGCCGTCATCGAGCTGAAGAAGGACGCCGACCCGGACAAGGTGCTGAAAGTGCTCTACAAGTATTCGGACTTGCAGGTCACCTTCGGCGTGAACATGGTCGCCATCGCCGAGGGCAAGCCCGTGCAGATGGGGCTGAAAACGATGCTGGGGCACTTCATCCGCCATCAGAAAAACGTCATCACCCGCCGCACGGAGTACGACCTGAAGCAGGCGAAAGCCCGCGCGCACATTTTGCAGGGGCTGATGATTGCGGTGGACAACCTCGATGAGGTCATCGCGCTGATTCGCTCCTCGAAGAACCCGAAAGAAGCGAAAGCCCGCCTGATGGAGCGCTTCGAGCTGTCCGACGCACAGGCACAGGCGATTCTGGATATGCGTTTGCAGCGGCTGACGAATCTGGAAATCATCGCCCTGCGCAAGGAGTACGAGGACATTCTGAAACTCATCGACCGCTTGGAGGGCATCCTGCACAGCGAGAAGAAGCTGCTGGCGGTCATCCGCAAGGAATTGCAGGAGATTGCCGAGGAATTCGCCGACGAGCGCCGCACAACCATCGAAAAAGCGGACGAATCCCCGCTGGAAGTCGAGGAAGAGGCCGCCGCGCCGGAGGAAGTCATCGTGGCGTTCACGGGCGCGGGGCAGTTGAAGCGCATGAATCCCGCGCTCTACAAGAAAACGCCGCTCCCAACCCGCGCGGAGGACGACAAGGAGTTCGCCGACTTCCTGTTCATGGCCAAAACAGACGAGACGCTGCTCATCTTCACCGACCGCGGCAACTGCTATCCCCTGCCCGTTGCGTCGCTGAACGAAGTCAAGCCCAAGGATCGCGGGCAGCTGCTTTCAGGCGTGCTGGCTGGGCTGGAGGACGACGAGAAGGCGCTGTGGATGACGTGCATCCGCATGGCGGACGTCGGGCACCTGCCGGACATTCTCTTCATCACCCGTCAGGGCATGGTGAAACGTACTGCCGCCGCCGATTACGATGTACGCAGCAAGAAATTCGCCGCCGTGAACGTGAAAGACGGTGACCGTCTGCTGACAGTTCTCCCCGCCGCCAGTCGCGACGACCTGCTGTTGTTCACCCGCAGCGGTCTGTGCATCCGCTTCTCGCTCGACAGCGTACCGGTGCAGGGGCGCGTCGCCGCCGGGGTGCGCTGTATGCAGGTGGAGGACGGCGACGAGGTCATCTGGTGCGGGCAGCTGCAAGACAGCGACCAAATCGTGCTGCTGACCGACCGCGGCTACGCCAAACGCCTGCTCTCCGTTGATTTTGAGAAGCAGAACCGCAACGGCAAAGGCGTGAAGTCGTTCTATTTCAACAAGAATGGCAGCAACGGCAAGCAGCTTGCGGGTGTGGTGCGGTTGGAGAAGGACGATCACCTGATTCGCGTGCAGCAGGCGAAATCCCCCGCGACGCTGGTGGAGCGCGACGCGGTGCGCCTGCAAGGCAAGCAGGATCGCGGAACGCCGCTGGTTATCGCGGTGATGGACGACGTGGTGACGGGGGCGGAGCTGCTGGAATAACAGCACCCGCATGGCGCCGAAAAAAGGGTCAAGGGGCAATGCCCCTTGCGGGGTTAAGGGGCGGCGCCCCTTATGGGGCTTGGGGCAACGCCCCAACTGTTGCTCCGTTAAACCTACTCAAAGAGGAAAAACAAGTCCGGCAACTTCGCCGCAGGCAGCGAAGCGTCCCTGCGCACAAACTAAAAAACTTCCAATAAAAATCAAGTAGCATCCGGAGGGCGAACGCCGAAGGAGTCCAGAGGGCGATCGCAGACTTCGTCTGTTTTATGCCCTCTGGAACTCGCGGAAGTTACCACGATGGAAATGAAGTCAACTATGCCTATCCGCATAAGCATCCAACTGCTTCATAGTTGGCTTTTCCCCTTGCAACAAGCGCCAAAACGTGATATGATGAGGACGAATGACGGAGGTGAACGCGTATGAATTCGCGCAACTCTTTTTCCTCGCTGACCATTACGCAGCTGGTGATTCACCTCACCGGTGCCCTGCTGGAACTCTACGCCGATGACACGCAGGAAATCCAAGTCATGGCATCCGGCGACGACCACGATATGAAGGCGGTTTCGCTCGCCCAGAACGGCGATACGCTGACGCTGGAGCAGTCCGCCGCCGCACTCTCGCCCTTGCCGCTCAGCGCCCGCTGGCTGCAAGTGACCGTCCGCATTCCGCGCACGTGGAAGGGACGGGTCGAGATTCGCACGACGTCCGGCAGCGTGCATGTCCGCGGTTTGCAGGTCAGTGACCTGTCCGTGGAGTCGCTCTCCGGCTTCGTGATGCTCTCCGACTTGAGCAGCCTGAGCCTGAAGGTCAAGAACGGCAGCGGCGACATTGCCGGCAGCGACCTCTCCGGTCAGGATTGCAGCCTGTTCACGACGACGGGGATGCTCTGTCTGGAGCGCCTTGCGTTTCTGAACATCTCACTGTCCTCGGTCAGCCGGGGCGCAATGCTTTCTTTTGCGGAGATGTTCTCCACCTTCAAGGGCGGCTCGGTCGCAGGCGGCATCAGTCTGGAGATTCCCGGCGCGCAGTGTGACGCCATTCTTCGCTCGGTGTCCGGGCGGCTGCTGACGGACGGCGTATCCATCGTCGATGGCGCACCGTCTGTCCGCGTGACGACGGCTTCGGGCAACCTGACCATCCGGCGGATTTCCCCGGAGAAACTGACAGAAAACGAATAATTAGGAGGACGATTTTTATGGCACGACAGAACTTTGGCTTCGGCGGTGGCGCGAACATGCAGCAGCTCATGCGTCAGGCGCAGAAGATGCAGCAGGCGATGACGGACGCGCAGGAAAAGCTGGATGCGCAGGAGTACGAAGCGCAATCCGGCGGCGGCGTGGTAAGCGTGAAGGTGAACGGCAAGCGCGAGCTGCTGTCCCTGACGATTGACCCCAAGGTCGTTGACCCCGACGACGTGGAAATGCTGCAGGACCTTGTGATGGCGGCGGTGAACGAAGCGCTGCGCAAGGGTGAAGCAAACCGCGAAGAGACGATGAACAAGATGGCGCCCGGCATGGGCGGCATGGGCGGTCTGTTCTGATGCCCGGACAAATCGAACCGATTGAGCGGATGGTGTCGGAGCTGTCTCGGCTGCCCGGTATCGGTCACAAGACGGCGGCGCGGCTGGCGTACCATATCGTCGGGATGCCGCTGGAGGATGTTCACGCGCTGGCAGCAGCGCTGTGGCAGGGGCGCAAGGCGATTCGCTACTGCGACGTGTGCGGCAATTTTTCCTCCGCTGAAAAGTGCGCCGTGTGTGCGGATGAAAGCCGCCATAACGGGCAAATCTGCGTCGTGCGCGACCCACGCGACGTGGCCGCGATGGAGCGAATGCACGATTACCACGGGCTGTACCACGTCCTGCACGGCACGCTGTCGCCGATGGACGGCATCGGGCCGGATGATATTCACATCAAGGAACTGATGACGCGCCTGCAGACCGAGCCGGTCAGCGAAGTGATTCTGGCGACGAACCCCGACATCGAGGGCGAAGCAACAGCAACCTACATTGCGCGGCTCATTAAGCCCATGGGCATCAAGTGCACCCGCATTGCCCACGGCGTCCCCGTCGGCAGCGACCTTGAATACGCCGACGAAGTGACGCTCTCGAAGGCGATGGAGGGACGAAGGGAGCTGTGAGGGGAACCACCAGAGGCTCTGCCTCTGGACTCCGCAAGGGACTTCGTCCCTTGACCCTTTCGCGCGATTGAGTTGAGCGCACTTCCATGCTACGCCCGCGTGTTTATACGCTGACCTTAAGCAGCTTTTTTCGGCAGAATGCTATTTCCCAGCATTCTGCCAATTTTCTCATGAAACGAGGAATCTGCCGATGTTTCTTGCCGATACCCATTCCGATACCCTCTTCAGCCTTGGCGTTGGCAAACGCACCTTCGCCCAGACCGATATTACCCCCGACCGCCTGAGACAGGGCGGCGTCAGCCTCCAAACCCTCGCCCTGTGGAGCGGTCCGAAAGGTCCGAACGGTGACTATGAAGCCGTCGCTGACGCCGAATACGCCGCTATCCGCCACTTCACCGACGCGGGCATCCGGCAGGTCGATGACCCGGAGGATGTCAAGCCCGGCGAAAACACCTTCATGCTCTCCTTCGAGGGCTGCGAGGTATTCCAGAAGAGCGACGAGATGGTGGCTTTCTGGCGGCAGCGCGGCATCCGCATCGGCGCGCTGGTGTGGAATCACCCGAACGCTTTCGCCACCCCTGCCGCCGTGGACGCGGAAACGCACATGACCCCCGAAGGCATCCGCATTGCCCGCGTGATGCAGCGTCAGGGCATCAGTGTGGACGTGTCCCACCTGAACGAAGCCGGATTCTGGGACTTGTTCGCCAAGGGTGAGCGTCCGCCGATGGCGAGCCACAGCTGCTGCCGCGCCCTCTGCGACCATGTACGCAACCTGACCGACGACCAGATTCGCGCCATGATTCAGTACGGCGGCTACATCGGCGTGAATTTCTACCCGCGTTTTCTGTCTGCGGACTGCAAAGCGGACAGTGTGACGATTGCCCAGCACATCGACCATATCTGCCAGCTTGGCGGCTCGGATATTGTCGGGTTCGGCAGCGATTTCGACGGCATCGAGGTGTCGCCCGACGACGTGCGGAATCCGGCGGAGCTGCCGAATCTGCTGACGGCACTGCGCAATTACGGCTATAACGATGAATCAATCGAGAGAATTTGCGGCGGGAATTTGAAGGCGTACTTTGCACGTTTAAAGTAAGTGAAAAGACCGTCACGGAAGCGCACTCAAGCCGGGCAGCCAAAAAGGGTCAAGGGACAATGTCCCTTGCAGGGTGCAGGGACAGCGTCCCTGCTGGGGCTTGGGGCAACGCCCCAACTCCCGCTCGTGCCGTCCGCTATGCCAAACGCGCTCAAGTATGCCCCCTTAGTCGCAGGCAGCGAAGCGTCCCTGCGCACTAACTCCCGCGACCGCAGACGCGGAATCCCCTTGCCCCTCATAATACTCCATCTGCTTGCGCCTTTTCATTTGGAAATCGTATAAATTCTCCCCTGTCCGGGCATCCTACCCGTGCAGGGGCTTTTTTGTCCCCCATGGAGGAACATTCGCATGATTGACCTGCGCCGCATCACCCGCACTTTCCCCGCGCAAGAGCGAAAATCGCCGCCGCTGCCGGTGCTGTCCGACATTACGCTGCGCATTCCGCCGGGGCAGTATGCCGCCATGGTTGGGGCGAGCGGGTCAGGGAAATCGACACTGATGAACATTCTCGGCTGCCTTGATCGCCCGACCTCCGGGGTATATCGTCTGCACGGGCGGGACGTTTCAGCCTTGCCGCCTGACGAATTGGCGAAGGTGCGCGGCGAGGAAATCGGGTTCGTGTTTCAGGGTTTTCAGCTGATTCCGCGGTTGACAGCCATCGAAAACGTAATGCTTCCGCTGATACTGCAAGGCGTCAGTGAGTCGGAACGCCGCGCCCGTGCGGAACAGCTGCTCCTGCGGGTTGGGCTGCATTCGCGGATGCACCACCTGCCCGCGGCGCTCTCCGGCGGCCAGCAGCAGCGCGTCGCCATTGCCCGCGCACTCATCCGCCGTCCCGCTCTCATCCTCGCCGACGAACCGACCGGCAGCCTTGACCCCGACGCGACGCAGGAAATCCTTTCCCTGCTGGAGGATCTTCACCGCGCCGGGCAGACAATTCTGCTCATCACCCACAACCCGACCGTCGCTGCGCGCGCTGAACGTCGGCTTACCCTGCAAGGCGGGAAGATCGTCGAAGAAGAATGACTTTTGCCGTGTTCGCTTGCGTCCCCCGCGCCCGTGTGGTACAATAGACGCGAGGTGAACAACTTGGCGAAAACACTGTATTGCAAGAAGTGCAACATGGACGTGCCGGAGGGCGAAGCGTGTCCCGTGTGCGGCAAAACGCCGCCCGCCAGCTCCATGCGCGTCGCGTGGATGTACGCCCGGCAGCGCGCACTGGACTGGATGAGCTGGAATGCCGTGATGCGCATTGCCGTGCCGGTGCTGTCTGCGGCAACCGCGCTGGGGCTTGTGCTGGAGCTGCTGCTTGGCGGCGGCGCGGGCGTTCGGCAATTATTGAACAGCGGCTTTTTATGGGTCATGGGGATGCTGCTCCTCTTTGTCGCGGCGGTCACGCTCCTCGTCTTCGCGCTCGGCGGGGCGGACGAGCTGTACTGCGTGGTGGACAGCCGCGGCTTCCATGTGCGGACGGCGCTGCCGGGGGCAAATCGCGTGAAGCTGTGGATGCACGGCAAATCCGCCGCGTTGATAGACACAGCGGACACAAACGGGCGCGTCATCCTCAGCGAAAAAGACCTCGCGTGGAAGGACATTGCCCGCGTGCAGCTATGGACGGACAAGCGGCTGATGCTGCTGTATTCGCCGCGCTGGTGGATGAAGCTGTCCATGCCGATTCTGCTGGCGAAGTGGAACGACGTGCTGACGATGGTGGACGAAAAGTTAGGCAAGAAGAAGGCGGTGGAGCTGCCGGAGGACTGGGCGCATCAGCTGCCGCCGCAGCGCGTGCAGGAGAAAAAAACGCGCAAAACCGCCATCGAAACCGACGTGATTCCGCCGCAGACGACGCTGCCGGAGGACGAGGAGGACTATCGCCCGCTGGATGAAGTGCTGGAAGAGCTGCGCGGAAAATAAAGAAAATCCATGCTTCAGGCTGTTTAGAAGCATGGATTTTTATTATGGTTTCGTAAATGTCTGCCGGATGAACCGCACCGCCATTTCCGTCCATACCGTCGCTTCCGGCACGATTTTGCGCGCCTCTTCGCCGGGGATGTTCGTCACCTGATTGCCCAGCGCCACCCCGTGTCCGCCGCGCGGGAAGACGTGAACTTCCGCCGGAACGCCCGCTTTGTGCAGCGTCATTGCCATCAGGAGCGTGTTTTCCACGGGCACTGCGCCGTCCGTCCATGTGTGCCAGAGAAACGTCGGCGGCGTGTCAGGCGTGACGAGGTTTTCCAGCGAATGCGGCTGATGCGCGGCAATGTCGTCCATCCCCGTGAGGCTGCGGAAGCTGCCGCGGTACGCAAACTCCCCTGCCGTGATGACGGGGTACGAGAGAATCAGGGCGTTCGGGCGAACGTCGGCGGATGTGAGGTGCATTTCCTGCCACCAATGCGCTTCCTGCCAATGCACGCCGAGCAACCCGACAGCATGAGCGCCCGCCGAAAAACCACAGAGGGCGATTTGATTCGGGTCTGCGTGCCAGTTATCGGCGTTTTGGCGGATGGCGGCGACGGCGCTGGCGATGTCCTGCATCGGCGCGGGGAAAACCGCCGGGGCAACGCGGTAACGAACGACGACGGCATTCATGCCCATTGCGGCGAAGGTCAATGCGATGGGTTCGCTCTCGCGGGTGGAAAGGTGGGTGTATCCGCCGCCGGGGGCAATGACGATGGTCGGGCGGCGGACGGCGGGGTCTGCGACCAAATCGGGGATGTAGACTGTCATGGAGCAGTTTTTCAAGGCGATTGTATCACAATACATAGATGATTTCCTCCTTGCGCAGGGGATTTCGCGCCTGCGGAGGCGACAAGGGGGCAATGAAAACAGACGAAGTCTGCGCTCGCCCCCTTGACCCCTTCGGCGCGTCTCCAACTTCATACTTTTGGGGTATTGTTTCTTTTTGAACCGAAGGTTCCTCGGATAAACACGCAGACACTGCATGAGCGTGTCACCAACTCAACCGCGAGAAGGGTGTCGAGAGGGTCGAAGACCCTTCGTGGGTGCAGGGCAAAGCCCTGCTGGGGTCTAAGGGGCAACGCCCCTTGGTTCACCCCTTCTTCTTCTCCGTCTTCAAGAACACACACAACACCAGCATCGCAATCGGGAAAATCATGCCAACGGTTAAGCCGGATTGCAGACCGCCGAGCGCGCCGGAAAACAGACCCACCGTCGTCGGGCCGGCGGAACAGCCGAGATCGCCGGCGAGCGCCATCAGCGCGTACATGGCAGTGCCCGCGCCCGGAAGCGCAAGCGCCGCCAGCGAGAACGTGCCCGGCCAGAAGATGCCCACCGAGAAGCCGCACAGCGCACAGCCCAGCAGTGCCGCCAGCGCATTGCCGCTCTGCGACGCCACGATGTAGCACACGATGCACAGGATGCTGGACGCAATCATGGCGGTTTTCAGCGGCAGTTTATCCGCAAACTTGCCATACAGGGCGCGCGCCGTGCCCATCGTGATGGCGAACGCGCACGGGCCGAGCAAATCTCCCATCGTCTTGGTGATGTGCAGCCCGTTCTCCGCGAACGTACTTGCCCACTGCGACATCGCCTGCTCCGACGCACCCGCGCAGACCATCATCACCATCAGCAGCCAGAATACCCGGCTCGTCAGCATCCGCTTCATCGGCATCTGCTGCGCTTCTTCCGGCACAATCGGGTACAGCGGCACGAAAGAGAAGTACACCGCGTTCGCAATCGGCACAATCATCCACAGAAGCGTCAGCACGCGCCAATTCGCCGTGCCGAAAGCAGCGAAGAACAGCGTCGAAAGCAGCACCAGCGCCACATGTCCCCAGCAGTAGAAGGAGTGCAGCAAGCTCATGGCGGCGCTCTTGCCCTCCGTCGGGCAAGCCTCGACAATCGGGCTGATCAGCACCTCAATCATCCCGCCGCCGATGGCGTACAGCACAACCGCAATCATCAGCCCTGTCATGGGCGGCAGGATGCCGGGCAGAATCGCCATGCCGGACAAGCCCAATACCGCCAGCACATGCGCCGCAACGATGCTGACGCGGTAGCCGATGCGGTCAACGAGCTTGGCGCTGAGCAGGTCAACGAGCAGCTGCACGGCGAAATTCACCGTCGTCATCAGCGTAATCTGTTCCAGCGTCAGCGAAAATTCGGACATGAACGTGACGAACAGCAGCGGCGCGAGGTTATTGACAATCGCCTGCGTGATGTAGCCCAGATAGCTGGCGGCGATGGTATGGCGATAGGTCAGGCGGGACATGGGTGCAAGCTCCTTTGCGAAATTCACTGTCATGATGATAGCACGGAAACGATTGCTTGTGAAGGGCGGTTTTTTCGACAAAAATTTGCACGCTGGGAGGGGCAGTTTTCACAATCACGCAGGATTTTGCCGTCCGATGGCGAATTGTCTTGTGATGCCGTTTTTTTCGGCAGGAAAGGACTTGCCATGAATACGCGCAAAAACACGCTCTATAATGTTGCTTACCGCGTCTTTTCGATGCTGCTGCCACTGGTGACCGCGCCGTACCTCTCGCGCGTCGTCGGGACGGAGGGCGTCGGGCTGTACGGCTATTCTTGGGCGGTCAGCTATGTGTTCGTGCTGATTGGCCTGCTGGGGCTGGAAAACTACGGCCCGCGCGAAATCGCCCGCGTCCGCGACGACCGCGACGCCCTCAACCGGACTTTCTCCGCCATCTGGAAGATGCAGCGCCTTGTCGCCGGGGTGACGCTGCTCGTCTGGCTGGTGTACGTCTTTTTCATCGCGGGCGAGGAGAAAATCATCTCCCTGAACCTGACGATGATGAGCGTCAGCTGCCTGGTCAACCTCGACTGGTGCTTAATGGGGCTGGATGAGTTCAAGCCCATTGCCCTGCGCAACACGGCGGTCAAGCTGCTTGCGGCAGCGGCAGTGTTCCTCTTCGTGCGCAAGCCGGAGGATTTGTGGGTGTACGCCTTCGTGTGGTCGCTCTCGACGCTGCTTGGCTGCCTTAGCTGCATGTTCAGCCTGCGCGGGAAAGTCACGCCGGTGAAGGTGACATGGAAGGAAGCCCTGAAGCATCTTGCCCCGTGCGCGCTTTTGTCGATTTCGGTCATCGCCGTGAGCGTCTACCGGCAGATGGACAAGGTGATGATCGGCGCGCTGGCGGACATGGCGCAAACCGGGCTGTACGAGAACGCGGAGAAAATCATCCTCTGCCTGTCCGGTTTCATTTCCGCCATCGGCACGGTGATGCTGCCCAAGGTCAGCCGCATGACGCGGATGAAGCAGATGGATGCGGTCAAGCGGCACATCCGTCTCAGCATGGAACTGGTGATGTGCATGGTGTGCGCAATGGCGTTTGGGCTGGCGGCGGTGGCGGTGAACTTCGCGCCCCTGTTCTACGGGGACGATTTCGCGTATTCCGGCACGCTGATGATGCCCCTCGCATTTACGCTCCTGTCAATTGGCTTTGCGAACGTCATCCGCACGCAGTGGGTACTGCCGCAGGGGCGCGACACGATTTTCGTCCACAGTGTGCTGACGGGCGCGGTCATCAACCTGATTGCGAATTTTGTGCTGATTCCGCCGTTCGGGGCAATGGGCGCGGCGGCGGCGACGGTGCTGGCGGAGTTTTCCGTTCCTGCGGTGCAGTTTGTGTATCTGCGCAAGGAACTGCCGTATGCGCAGTACCTGAAAACGACGGGCGTTTACTGCCTGTTCGGGCTGGTGATGGCGGGCGCGGTCGCGCTGCTGGGGTACGTTCTCCCGCTGTACGGCTGGAGGAAACTCGCGGTTCAGGTCATCGGCGGCGCGGCGGTGTATGGCGCGCTGTGCCTGACATACTGGAAATTGGCAAAGCGCAGCGACATTTTCCGCCTGATGCGGAGAAAATAAATCCGCCGTTTCCCTCATAAATTTTCCGCGTTCGGTGCATCCTGTTTCCAGCACAACGACTGGAGGGATGACCATGAACGCAAAGTGCAAGAAATTCCTGACGATGCTGCTGCTCGTGTGCGTAAGCATTGGAGCGGCGGGCTGCTCGGCGTACAGCAATCAGCGGTACTACGAGCGGGCGCAGCTGATGATGGGCAGCGGCGAGTACGCGGAAGCGGCGGAGCTGTTCCATCAGCTGGGCGAATACGAGGATTCGGCGGAGTACACGCTGTACGCCGCGGCGCTGGATGCCCTGCAACGCGGCAAGATCGACTTAGCGCGGGCGAATCTGCTGGAAATCGCGCCATTCAAGAGTGCCGACCGGTATCTGCGCTATCTGGATGCGCTGGACGCGGAAAACGAGGGCGAACTCGATTCCGCGCTGGACATCTACGTCTCGCTGGGCAGTTTTGAGGACTGCGCGGAGCGGGCGCAGGCGCTGGAAGCCGCGATTCCGGAGCAAGCCATCCGGCAGGGGCGGCAGCTGATGAGCCAAGGCGACTACGAGGGCGCGCGCGACTTGTTCCTCTCGCTGAACGGCTACGGGCAGTCCCGCGCACTTTCGGATGCCTGCACAGCGGCGATAGCGCGCAAGGCGTACTTGGCGGCGGAGGATTTGCTGGGCGCTGGCGACTATCTGGGCGCGATGAACGCCTTCGCCGCCATGGGCGACACGCTGGATGCGGCGCACCGGGCGGAGGAATGCCGCTTACTGCTGCTGAAGCAGGCTGAAGAAGCGTTTCAGGCGGTGACACTGGAAACGGCGGATGCGCTGGATGAACAGCTCGAATCGCTTTCGGCGGACGCGGCATTTGCGGAAATTCGGCAGGCGCTGGCGGAGAAATTCGGCGTGAACCTTTCCCTGCTGCGTGCGGCGCGGAGCGAACATCCGTATGTGCTGCTGGGGACGTACCCGATGGGCGAAAGCGGCGCGGAGAGCGACGTGCTGTGGCAGGTGCTGCGTGTGGATGGCAACCAATTGGTGCTGCTGTGCTGCTCGGTGATTGACGCATCGAGCGTCGCGACGACGAGCGACTTGCCGATGGCGGATACCCCAGACGCCGCGGAGATTTCCCTGCCGTCCGCCGCGGACTTAGCGACGCTGACCGACCTGACCTGCGCCGCGACCCCCTACGCCGCCGCACAGGGCGCTTCCGCCGTCTACTGGCTTCGCGATACGCTGGAGAGCGGCATCCACCCCGTCATCAGCGAAACGGGTGTATTGACCCTCCCCGCCGACACCGAAGTTCCCGGCATCCGCCCCTTAGCGCTGCTTGACCTGACGACTTACGTTTTCACGGCGGGCGACGGGACGGAGGAGAATCCATATCGGTAAGGGGCGAACCCAGAGGCTCTGCCTCTGGACTCCGCAAGGGACTTCGTCCCTTGACCCTTTCGCGCGATTGAGTTGGTGACGCTATCAGGCTGTGCCCGCGTGTTTATGGGGGAACCCAAGGGGCTTTGCCCCTTGACCCCAGCAGGGACGCTGTCCCTGCACCCTGCAAGGGAGTTCCTCCCTTGACCCTTCTGCGCGATTGAGTCGAGCGCACTTCCATGCTGTGCCCGCGTGTTTATCCAATGAACCTACGGTTCATTAAGTAACAATACCCCAAAAGTATGGAAGTGGCGACCCGAAGGGGTCAAGGGGGCGATCGCAGACTTCGTCTGTTTTCATTGCCCCCTTGTCGCCTCCGCAGAGGCGAAACCCCTGCAACACAATCGCGCAATCCACTTAGAAAAACAACCATCCGCACAATCAAGGGCGACGCTTCTCACGCAGCGCCGCCCCTTTCTTATACTATTTCCAGATGAAAATGCGCCAAGATGCGCCGCGAATTTTTCATTCTGGCTAACGTGAATGAAACGCAGCGTGTTCCACCAGCAGCATCGTCGGCTGATACTGCTGAATCAGCGTCTCCAACTGCACCCGGCTGAACACATCGATGTAGTTCAGCGGCTCATCCCACACAAACACATGCGCCGGCTCGCACAGCGACCGCGCCAGCAGGATTTTCTTCCGCTGTCCTTGGCTCATTTCCTGCAAGTCGTGGTCAAACAACTCGCGTGGGCAGTCCATGTTCCGCAGAATCGCCTTGAAGAGCGTTTCGTCCACCTGCGCGTCGCGGATGAAGTCGCGCAAACTGCCGCGCAAATCATCCACCCGCTGCCGCACGGACGAGAACGTCACGCCCGACGCAATGCTGATACTCCCCGTCAGCGCGTCGCTTTCGCCCAGAATCCCTTTGAGGATGCTGGATTTCCCGCACCCGTTCGCGCCGATAAGTGCCAGCCGCTCGCCCTGACGCAGCGTAAACCGCACGTTTTCGCAGACTGTCCGATTCCCGTAGCGAACCGCGCCGTTTTCCACCGAAATCAGCACGTCTTTCGGATGCGGCAGCGTCGTCATGCGCAGCGTACCGACCTGCTCGACGTTTTTCAGCAGCGTCTGCTTTTCCTCGATGGCGCGTTCCTGTCGCACCTGCGATGCTTTCGAGCGCTTCATCATCCGCTCCGACGCCGCGCCGAGAAAGCCGCGGTCTACTTTCCCATAAAAGGACTTATCCGCATGGCGCTTGTTTTCCTCCGCGCGATTGCTCCATTCCGCCGTTTTGCGCGCGGCAGCTTCCAGCTGCTTGATTTCTTTGCGAAGCGCGTCGTTCCGGGCGGCTTCGGCTTCGTTTTCGCCGTTCAGGCGCGCTTCAAACGTGTCGTAATTTCCCTGCATGACGTAGGTATTCGCCTTGTTCAGGCAGACCACATGGTCAATCGCGCGGTTGAGGAAGGCGCGGTCATGGCTGACGAGCAGAAAGCCGTCTTTGCGGCGCAGGTAGTCCGCGAGCATTGCACGACCGGGTGCGTCGAGGGAATTGGTGGGTTCGTCGATGAGCGGATAGGCGTCCTCGCGGGCGAATAGCGCCGAGAGCATCACGCGGGTCTGTTCGCCGCCGGAGAGCGTGTCAAACGGGCGGTTGAGCGCCTCTTCCGGCACATCAAGAAGGGATAATTCGCGCATCAAGCGCCAGTCCTCGCACGTCGCTGCGGCGGTTTGGGCAATTTGCCATGCGGTCTGCGTGCCATCCGCGAAGGGGTACGGGAACAGCACAGGCGTCAGCGGGCAGTCGATTTTCCCTTTGCCCTGCAAATCGCCGGACAGCAGGCGCAGGAGGGTGGTTTTTCCGCGTCCGTTGCGGGCGATAAGTCCCGTGCGCCACGCCGTGTCGAGGGACAGGGACAAATCCGCAAAGACGGCTTCGGGCGCGCCGTCGTAGGTGAATGACAGATGTTCAATTTTCAGCTGCAAAATGAATTTCCTCCGCTTTGGTCAGCAGGGAGGACAGAATTTTCTCTGCATAGGCAGGCTGGTTTTGTCTTTCTTGCTATTTTTCTTGTGTCGCAGAGGGTTTCGCGTCTGCGGACGCGACAAGGGGGCATGAAAACAGACGAAGTCTGCGCTCGCCCCTTGACCCCTTCGGCTTCCACTACTGGCGTTGAGCGTGGGCGTAAATACGGTTTTACGCTTTTAGGTAATTCAAAATAAGCACAAGAAAAGCTGACCCGCTATGCGGTGATTTCTGCCATCACAAACAAACCGCTGTTACACGGTTCGTTGTCCCCTGCTCAGTCAACAGGTGCAGAAATCACAGACGCATATGCGGATCAGCCTCCTTTGCGCGTTGCTGTTTATCAGAATACCATTTTTCGGCGCACTTGTCAAGGTGGAAAAACGGTGGTATAATAGAAAGGAAGTTGATTTTTGTCGGAGGATGTGCCATGAGTTTCACCCACCTGCATCTGCACACGGAATATTCCCTGCTGGACGGCGCGTGCCGCATTCCAAAGCTCGTCGAGCGCATCAAGGCGCTTGGCATGACCTCCTGTGCCATCACCGACCACGGCGTGATGTACGGCTGCATCGACTTCTATTCCGCCATGAAGGATGCGGGCATCAAGCCCATCATCGGCTGCGAGGTCTACGTCTGCCGCGACCGGCTGGACAAATCCGCCGCGAACCGCGAGTACAGCCACCTCATCCTCCTGTGTGAAAACAACACCGGCTATCAGAACCTGATGAAACTGGTCAGCGAGGGCTTCCTGACCGGCTATTATTATCGCCCGCGCATTGACTACAACCTGATTCGCCAGCACAGCGAAGGGCTGATTTGCCTCTCCGCGTGCCTGTCCGGCGACCTGCCGAAGCTGCTGCTGCAAGGGCGCTACGACGACGCGGAAGCGTATGTGCGCGAAATGCAGGATATTTTCGGCGAGAAGAACTTCTATGTTGAAATCATGGATCACGGCATCCGCGAGGAGAAAATCGTCATGCCGCGCCTGATTTCGCTTGCCCGCGAAATGAATGTGCCGCTGGTGGCGACGAACGACTGCCACTACTTGGAGGAAAAGGACGCAGACGCGCAGGAAGTGCTGCTGTGCATCCAGACGGGCAAGACGCTTGATGACGCGAACCGGATGCGCATGGACACGCGCCAGCTCTATGTTAAGAGCGAAGATGAAATGCGCACGCTGTTCGCCGCCTGCCCGGATGCGATTGACCGCACGCAGGAGATTGCCGACCGCTGCAATGTGGAATTCGAGTTCGGCGTGACGCGTCTGCCGCATTATCCCGTGGCGGAGGGCGAAACCGCGCTGTCGATGCTCACGCGCCTGACGCATGAGGGCTTGCGCGAGCGCTATCCCGACGCAAAGGAGACTGACGAGCCGTGGCAGCGGTTGAATTATGAGCTGAACGTCATCTCGTCGATGGGGTATGTCGATTACTTCCTGATCGTCTGGGACTTCATCCGCTATGCCAAGAGTCAGGGCATCATGGTCGGGCCGGGACGCGGCAGCGGCGCAGGGTCGATCGTCGCGTACTCGCTGGGCATCACGATGCTGGATCCGCTGAAATATCAGCTGCTGTTTGAACGCTTCCTGAACCCGGAGCGCGTCACCATGCCCGATATCGACGTGGACTTCTGCTACGAGCGCCGGCAGGAGGTCATCGACTATGTGGCGCGCAAGTACGGCGCAGACCATGTGAGCCAGATTATCACCTTCGGCACCTTGCAAGCGAAGGGCTGCATCCGCGACGTCGGGCGTGTCTTAGGCATGAGCTATCAGGACACGGACGCGGTCGCGAAGGCGATTCCCTTCGACCTCGGCATGACGCTGGAAAAAGCGTTGACGCTCTCGCCGCTTCTCAAAACCATGTACGACGAACAGCCGGAAGTGCATCGGCTGATTGACACTGCCATGACGCTGGAGGGTATGCCACGCCACGCCTCCACCCACGCGGCAGGCGTGCTGATTACGGGCAAGCCGGTGATGGAATACGTCCCCTTGCAGCGCAACGACGAGGTCATCACGACGCAGTACCCGATGGGGACGATTGAGCGCCTCGGCTTGCTGAAGATGGACTTTCTGGGCTTGCGGACGCTGACCGTCATCCGCGATACGCTGGATATGCTGCGCGAGCAAGGCATCGACATGAAGCCGGAGGACATTCCGCGCGACGACCCGGCGGTGTACGAGATGATTTCCGCCGGCGACACGGACGGCGTGTTCCAGCTCGAAGGCGGCGGAATGCGCACCTTCCTGACGAACATGAAGCCCACCTGCTTTGAGGACATTATCGCCGCGATTTCACTCTACCGTCCCGGCCCGATGGAGTCCATCCCGCGCTATATTCAGGGTAAGCAGAACCCGTCAAGCATCCACTACGAGACGGAGAAGCTGCGCCCGATTCTGGACGTCACCTACGGCTGCATGGTCTATCAGGAGCAGGTGATGCAGATTGTGCGCGATTTGGCAGGATACAGCTACGGCCGAAGCGACCTTGTCCGCCGCGCGATGGCGAAAAAGAAGCACAAGGTGATGGCGCAGGAGCGCGAATACTTCATCCACGGCAAGCTGAACGACGACGGGACAATTGACGTGCCGGGCTGCGTGCGCAACGGCGTGCCAGAAGAAGTCGCGTCACACCTTTACGACGAGATGACCGCGTTCGCGTCCTACGCCTTCAACAAGTCCCATGCCGCCGCGTATGCCGTTGTCTGCATCGAGACGGCGTGGCTCAAGCGCTATCATCCCGTGCCGTTTATGGCGGCGATTCTCAACAGCGTATACGGCAATCCGGCGAAAATCGCGGCATACATTCAGTACTGCCGTTCGCGCGGCATTGCGATTCTGCCGCCGGACGTGAACCGTTCGCAGTGGAAATTCACCGTCGCGAAAGCCCCGGACGGACAGCTGGGGATTCTCTTCGGCTTAGGCGCGGTCAAGACGGTCGGTCAGGGTGCGGTGGACGCGATTATCCGTGAGCGCAAGCACGGCGCATACCGCGACATCTTCGACTTCTGCCGCCGCATCGACACGAGCGAATGCAACAAGCGCGTCGTCGAGAGCCTCATCAAGGCGGGCGCGTTCGACGGCATGGGCGGCAATCGGCCGCAGCTGCTGGCGGTGTTTGAATCCGCCATGGATGCGAACTCGTCCCTGCGCAAGCAGACGGTGGACGGGCAAATCAGCCTGTTCGACATGGCGTTCGGCGGTGCGCCGCTGGTTCAGGAGAATCACACGCTGCCGAATCTGCCGGATTATCCCCTGCGGCAGCGGCTGGCGCTGGAGAAGGAGATTGCAGGGGTGTACATCACCGGGCATCCGCTGGATGATTACCGCGACGTGCTGGGCAAGCTGCCGTTCTCCACCGCCGATTTGGATGGGCTGGAGGAGCGCGAGGACCGTGGCTTGTCCCTCGACGGGCAGATTGTCGACATGGGCGGCATTCTGACCGAAGTGAAGGGCAAGGCGACGAAAAAGGGCGCGTACATGGGCTTCATCACGCTGGAAGACCTGACGGGGCAGATTGAGTGCCTTGTGTTCCCGAAGGTGTACGAGCGCTATCAGGGCATGATGGCGGTGGATGATTTGGTGGTGCTGCACGGGCGGCTGTCCATCCGCGAGGAGGAAGCGCCGAAGCTGCTGGTGGAGAAGCTGATTCCGCTGGAGGCGTGGCATCCGGAGGAATCCGCCCCCGCCGCGCCGATGGGACAGAGCACCGCGCACCCCGTGCCGCCGCCGAAGCGCCACACATCCGAAGCGCCGAAGCTGACCGACGCGCAGGCAGCGGCGAAAGCGCCCCGGAAGCTCTACCTGCGCCTGAATCGTCCGCAGATGGACGCGGCGTCATCGACTTTGTCGCTGTATCCGGGTTCTGTGCCGGTGTATCTGCACCTGCCAGCAGAGAAGATGACACTGCTTGCGCCGAGAACCGGCTGGTGCGACGCAAGCGACGGGTGTTTGAATCGGCTGAACGCGCTGCTGGGTGCGGAAAATGTGAAATTGTTGGAAAGCAGGTGATTGCATGAGTGAACAGCAGAAAAAGGGGCGTCTTGGCGAGGTGATTCGCTTCGTCGTGACGGGCGGCGTGTGCTTTCTGATTGAACAGGCGGTTTTGTCGCTGCTCAAGGAGATTTTCGGGCTGGATGTAAATATCGGCACGCCGATTGCGTTCTTGGTGTCGGTGGTGGCAAACTATCTGCTGTGCGTCAAGTGGGTATTCCCCGGCGCGGACGGCAGCGGCGGCAAAACGAAAGCGGGCTTTGTGCTCACAAGCGGCATCGGCTTCTTCCTGAACTGGGGCATCATGGCGCTCCTGACCGCGCTTTTCGGGCAGGACAGCATTCTGCTGACGCTCTTCGGCATCCAACTGAAAGTCTACCATCTGAACAAGGCGATTGCGACCCTGCTGGTGATGATCTGGAACTACTTCACAAAACGGCTGATATTGAAGCAAAAGTGACGACGCCAGAGGCTCTGCCTCTGGACTCCGGCAGGGCTCTGCCCTGCACCCGCGAAGGGTCTTTGACCCTCTCGACACCCATCTCGCGATTGAGTTGGTGACACTCTCATACAGTGTCCGCGTGTTTATCCGGCGAACCTACGGTTCGGATTAGATGCTCTGTGCAAACTTACGGCATAAACCAAGAGACATGAAACTCTAAGAGTGACGACCCGAAGGTTTCCAAAGGGCGATCGCAGACTTCGTCTGTTTTTACTGCCCTTTGGTCGCCTCCGCAGAGGCGAAATCCCCCGCGAATCATTCAACCATCAAGGAGAACCAAATCCCCCATGAAACCAGTAATTTTCTTCGATTGGGACGGAACCCTCGCCGACAGCATGAACCTCTGCGTCGCCGAAATCCGCCAAGCCCTTATCACCATGCGCCTCCCCGACCTGCCCGACGACGTCCTCCGCCAGTGCAACGGCCCGACGTTCGAGCAGTCACTGGACATTCTGCACATCCCCCATGACCGCGCGCAGGAGTACATGACCACGCGCCTGACCGCTGAATTAGCCCTCGTACCGACGGTCAACCGCCTCTTCCCCGGCGTGCGCGAGATGCTCCAAACGCTCCGGGAATACGCGGATTTATGCATCGTCAGCAACGGCGAGCATGACTATATCGCGCTGTGCCTGCAAGTGTTCGGGCTGACGGACGTGTTTGTCCGCACGGCGACGTCCATGCCGGGGCGCACGAAGGGAGAGAATCTCCGCGCACTGCTGGACGACCTGCGCCCGGAACGCGCCGTGATGGTGGGCGACCGGCTGGGCGACATCCGCGCGGGTCAGGAGAACGGCCTGCCGACGATTGCGGCGTGCTACGGATACGGGAACGACGCGGAGTACAATCAGGCGTCCCTCCGCGCCGAAAGCGTGGCGGACTTGACCCGGCAGCTGGTGGATTTCTGCCGGACAGGGCACTGATAACAATTCGGAATAAGTGCTTTCCATCGAGTCTTCTATCATAAAAATCCCGCCCCCTCGTTTGCAGGGAGCGGGTTTTGCTATTCAGGCTGATACGGGTTGAAATCCGCCGGATCAACGTTTGTGCACACTTCAATCGTCTCGCCGTCAGTCAGCAGGACGATGTTGCCGAAGCGGTTGTTGTACACATGGTCGCGGGTCAGATTCTGTTCTGCGCTGTACGCCGCAATAAAGTTCCATATTTCCCACACCGACGCTGCGCCGGGAATCAGCACATAAGTCGGCGAAAGCACCCGCGTCAGCGCCACGCCAATCTCATAGGTGTTTGTTTTATCATCCAGAATCCCATGATGGGGAAATTTCAGCACATCTATGTTGCGAACGAGGTCTTGGTACTTGCGGTTGATGTTGCCGCTGGCGGCGTAATCGCCGGTAAACAGCATCCGCTTCTGCCCATAAATCAGCACAAAATTCAGCGAATCCATGTTCTGATTGCCGTTGTTCTTCACCGTTTCCGGCCCAACGCAGTTCACCGTCAGCCATCCGCCAATGGTCAGCTCATCGCCTTCCTTCATCTGCTGGTAGATTGTGCCGTTCGCCAAGGGCGCGTAGTCCGGATTCACCTCCGCCGACGCGCCATATACTACGGTCGATCCACCCCCCCAGCGTTCCAAAATATAGTTGACGTTCATGCAGTGGTCAAGATGCCAGTGCGTGACGATGTACGCATCCACATGCGTCACGCCCACCGCTTCCAGATACTGCGGGAACAGGCGCTCCGGCTTGTTCGGCCACGCCTCGCCGCCGTCAATCAGCACGGTTGTGTTTCCGAAGCGGATCAAATAGCCGTCGGCGCAGCCAAGATTGACCTGATGCAGCTCCAGCATGGGCACTGTCTGCTCCGCTTCCGTCTTTTCCGCCACGGCAAAGGGCAGCAGCAATGTCAGCAGCAAAAGCGCCGCCAGCAGTTGTTTCTTCATCGCCGCGTTCCTTATGCCAGCGGACGGATGAGGATGAGGGGGGTCAGTTCGCCGCCCTGCCCGGAGGGGTTATCCTTCATCGCGTCCTGAATCTGGTCGTCCGTCAGCGGGAAATCATCGCACTTGCCCAGCTGATTCTGGTCAATATCATTCGCGTCCATGATGACAATCGGGATGCCGCATTCCTTCTCGATTTCGTTGGACAGCTCGACGGGGTGTTCGGGGTTAATCAGCGCGAGGGTCTTGTAGCGGTCAAAGCTGGAGCGGAAGTAGAAGCCGTCGATGCCCGCGACGCCATGACCGCAGATCTTATAGAACAAGCCCTTGACCCCGAACGGGCGCGTAACGGCGCTGACGAAGCCCGCCAGCAGCACGCGCGGCAGACCCACCATGTCGATGACGAGTTGCAGCTTGTACGGCTCGTGCATCCCCACGCCGGTGGAGTTAATGCCCGCGAATTTCGCCATATGCTTGGCGAAGAAGCCGAGCTTCATGTCCTCCATGCGGCGGACATTGCCGGTGCACATCGCCATCACCTTCGCAGTGATGGAAAGCACGTCGCCCGGCTGCGCCAGCGGCAGCACATACTTCTTCACCAGCTCCGCCGCGCTTTCCCCCACCTCGACGAAGTGCGTCTGGATGGCATAGCGCTGGTAACGGCGGCCGTCCCTGCCCGTCAGGATGCCGCGCTCAAAATATACGATACCGTCTTTTTCCCGGCGCTGCTGCGCCAGATTACGGGATTCCGATGCCATGTTGTTTTCCTCCTCGCTCTCCGACGCAAATGCCGTCGGTGTTGCGGTAATTTCGGTTCACGCGTCTATTTTACAACGCTTTCCCAGTTCTGTCAAATTTCCAGCGGGGGATTTTGCCGATTTCGGGCAGAAAATGCAAGGAAAATACCCGCCTTGTCAAATTCCATTGAATGTGCTATGATACACGATGGCTTGGAGCTTCCTCGCCATACAGATAAAAGGATGCGATTTTATGGCAAAAGCCATCAAAACAAACGTGCTGCGTCACCTGGACGCGCTGAAAATCCCCTACGAAACCCGCGAGTATACCGTCGATGACGACAATTTCGAAGGCAAGCTCGTCGCCGAGAAGGTCGATTTGCCCGCAGAGATGATTTACAAGACGCTCGTGCTTGTCGGCGACACCTTGCCGCACCTTGTCTGCGTCATCCCCGTGGAACTGGAACTCGACCTGAAGGCCGTCGCACGCGCCGCCGGGTGCAAGAGCGTCCACATGCTGCCGCAGAAGGATTTGCTGCCGCTGACCGGCTACCTGCGCGGCGGATGCAGCCCCATCGGCATGAAGAAAGCGTTCCCCACCTTCGTGGACAGCGCGGCGCAGCATTTGGAGCGTGTCAGCGTCAGCGCGGGCGTGCGCGGGTGTCAGGTGATTCTGGCGGTGGATGCGCTCGTCGCCTGCACGAAAGCGAAGTTCGCCGACCTGTGCCGGGGCTAAAGTGACGTTCAGCTGACAAGATGATGAATTTTACAACTTCCGCGCCCGGAAATCATTGTTTCTTGACGGGAAATGGTGTATAATAAGGAAGTTGATTTTCTTGCGCAAGGGGTATTCTGCCCCATCACGCGCATTTATACTCCGAAAGGATGTTGATTTTTTCCATGGCACAGCCGCCTTTGCGTCCCCAAGACGCTGTGATGCTTATTCCCTCCCTTGAGCCGGATGACCGCCTGCCCGCATACGTCCGCCGCCTGCTGGACAGGGGTTTCCAGCATGTTGTGATTGTCGATGACGGCAGTAGCGCTGCCTATCAGCCGATTTTTGCCGAACTGGACGCGATGGACGGCGTGTCCGTCACGCACCACGAGTTAAACCGCGGCAAGGGCTGCGCGCTCAAGACTGGTTATGCGTACATTCAGGCGCATTTCCCGGCGGCGAGCGGCGTCATCACCGCCGATGCGGACGGTCAGCACACAGTCGAAGACTGCTGGCATCTGGCAGAGGTGCTGACAGAGGGCAAGCGCGCCCTGTACCTGGGCAGCCGCAACTTCAACCTCGACCACGTTCCGCCAAAATCGCGCCACGGCAACAAAATCACGAGCGCGGTTTTCCGCCTGCTCTACGGCGTGTATCTGCCGGACACGCAGACAGGCTTGCGCGCCTTCCGCATGGCGGATTTGCCGTTCATGCTGGATGTGCCGGGCGAGCGCTTTGAGTACGAGATGCAGGTGCTGATTGCCTGCGCGCGCGCGAAGCTGCCGATGATTCCGATTGAAATCGAAACGGTGTACGAGAACGAGAACGCCGGAACGCATTTCCACCCGATTCGCGACAGCTACCGCATCTACAAGGTGATTCTGGGAAATTTTTTCCTCTATGCGGGATCGTCGATTATCTGCTTTCTGGTGGACAACGGCGTGGCGAACCTGCTACGATTCGCGCTGCTGCCCCTGCTGGGGCTGAGGGGCGACACGGCGATTCAGATTTCCGGCTATCTGGCGCGGCTGGTGTCCTCGCCGCTGAATTTCGTCCTGAACCGCAATTTCGTGTTCAAGTTCAAGCAGGACACGGGCAAAACGGCGCTCAAATACGCCCTGCTGTGCATCGTCACCATTACGCTGTCCAACCTTGGCGTGTCGCTGCTGGATCACCTGCATATCTTCATCGGCGGTTTCGCGTTCATCCCGAAAATTTTGATGGACACGCTGCTGTATCTGGTGAACTACCGTATCCAGAACAAGTGGATTTTCGCCAAATCCGCCGAAAATCAGGAGGGCTGACATGCGCAAGCACTTATCCGAAATTCTGCTGACGCTCTTGACTGTCGCGCTGCTCGTCGGCTTTGCTTTCGCCGTTCCGCACCCCGCGATTACGGACGAAGCGCTCGAAGCCTACATGAACGACGGCGCGGCGGCAGACGACGACTACGACTTCCTATTTGAGTGACCCAAGGGGCGCTGCCCCTTGACCCTGCCAAAGGGTCTTCGACCCTCTGGACTCCCATTCGCGCGATTGAGTTGAGCGCATTTGCATACTGCTTCCGCGTGTTGATTGGAGGAACCCCAGAGGCGCTGCCTCTGGACTCCGCAAGGGACTTCGTCCCTTGACCCTTTCGCGCGATTGAGTTGGTGACGCTCTCATGCTGTGTCCGCGTGTTTATCTGAGAAACCGAAGGAGGAATTTCTATGCGCAAAGTTTTGGCGCTGCTGCTGTCTCTGCTGATGCTCACCCCGGCGCTGGCGGAAGAAACCGCCATCACGCCCCTGCCGATGGGCTTGACCGACACTGGCTACACGCCCGACCCGAACGCCTTTATCGCGGCGGACGAGGAAAACGGCGTGCTTCAAGGCTATCAGGACGATTCCATCACCGTCACGCTATGGCGGGAGACCGTCGGGGACGCGACCTACAACGTCGCGCGCGTGAAGATTGCCGACCCGTCGCAGTTCCGCACGGGGCTGAATCACCCCAAGGCGCGGACGGACAACAAGATTTCCGCGATTGCCGAAAAGCACAACGCTGTCGTGGCGATTGGCGGCGACTACTTTGGCAAGGATGACTACGGCTACGTTGTGCGCATGAACGAGGTGTTCCGCAAGAAGCCGTCGAAGCAGCGCGATATGCTGCTGGTGGATAACAACGGTGACTTCCACATCATCCTCCAGTCCGACGCGGACGAATTGAAGGCGCTGCTTTCCTCTGACACGCTGACGTTCCCGAACGTATTCAACTTCGGCCCGGCGCTGGTCGTCGACGGCAATGTCTGCGAAATTCCGGACTACTACAAGAACAAGTACAACGTTTTTGCGGATGAACCGCGCTGCGCCATCGGGCAACTCGGCGAATTGGAGTATCTGCTGGTGGTCGTTGACGGCCGCCGCAAGGATTCCGACGGCTGCACCTGCGCGGAACTGGCGGATTTCATGGCGAAGCAGGGCTGCACGATGGCGTACAACCTCGACGGCGGCAACAGCGCGCTGATGTGGTTCGGCGGCGAAAATTACTCCGAGAAAACCGTCAAGGCGGAGCGCTCCGTCTCCGACATCATCTATTTCGCCACGGCAATTGACGCCGCGAATACGGAGGAATAACATGCTGACTCCCTATGGGCTGACGGCGGCGGGCGCAATGCTGCTCCTGCTGCTGCTGACGGGACTCTCCTGCCGCAGGAAAGGCATCCCCTACCGCACGTTCATCACCTTCGGCGCATTGTCGCTGCTGCTGGCGTTCCTGCTTTCGCGGCTGACGTTCGCGCTGTCGAACATCCCGCTCTATGTCAACACACTCAGCAATCCCCTGCTGATGCTGCACTTCTGGGACGGCGGCGCGTCGCTGCTGGGCGCATTGCTTGGCGTGCTGCTGGCGAGCTGGCTGACGGGGCGAATCCGCCGCGAATCCGTCGGGCGGCTGATGGACGCGATTGCGTTCGGCGCGCCGCTGGCAATTGCGGTGGAGCGCATCGGCGAAGGGTGCTTCGACGAAATCATGGGCATGGGCAAGGGCATTGAGACGGAATGGCTGGCGTTCCTCGGCAACCTGACTGGCGGCAATCATCCGGTGTTCCTCTATGAGGCGGTCGCGATGGTCGTGCTGTTCGCGGTCGTGCTGCTTGCCCAGCGGAAAAAGCACCCCGACGGCGACACGATGGCGCTGTTCCTGCTGCTCTACGGCTGCGTGCAGGTCGTGCTGGAATCGCTCCGCAACGATTCGCACATGCTGCTGATTCACTTCGTCCGCGTCAATCAGGTGGGGGCACTGGTGCTGGCGGTCGCGGTCATCATCCGCTGGACGGTGACGGCAGTGCGCGGGAAAACCTGCACAGGCAAGAAAGCAGGGCTGCTCTGGGCGCTGATAATCATCAGCATCGGGCTGGGCATCGGCATGGAGTTCGCCGTAGACCGGCTGGGTGAGCCGCTGCTCTCCTACGGGATGATGGCGCTGGCGCTGGTGCTCATCGCGTGGTGCGGGCTGCGCTTCCGCCGGATGGCGAACAAGGTGTAAACACTCCTGAAAGGAAGAATTCTGCAATGGAAAAGCACAAGATTGACCGAATCAACGAATTGGCGCGCAAAAAAAAGTCCGACGGTCTGACCGACGAGGAAGCGGCTGAACACGCTGCCCTGCGTCAGGAATACATCGCCGGATTCCGCGAAAATATGCGTCAGGTGCTGGAAAACACATACGTCCAGCGCCCGGACGGTACGAAAACGAAACTACAGAAAAAGACCCCAACAAAATAATTATACCACATTCGGTCGGCGAAAGTCAACAACAAAACTTTTCGCCGACCCCTTGTATTTCCGGCACTTTTCGTGTATAATGAAGGTGCAAAGAGAGAGAAGAGCCGCTGGCAGGCGGCAGCACAAGGCATCGCGGTGAGCGCGACCGCCGGAACAGGAAAGGAGGCGTTTCCAATGAACCAGGATGAACAGCAGCTGTCGGGCGTGTTGCGTCAGACGGTCATAGAAGTGTCTTCCTGTTTCCGCACCGCATCATGAGTGACAGTCCTCTTTGACTGATGCGCCCCTGAGTGAGAGCGCCGTAAGGATGGGTACACGGATATGGACGACATGCAGAAGGATTTTTCTCCGGCAGCGGATGCGGACAGCATCGACGACATGGCGGATGACATGATCGAAATGACCGATGAGGAAGGCAACACGACCCTCTTCAAGATTCTGGACTATTTCTTCTATAACGGCGACGAGTACGCCATTCTGACCGACTCCATCGACGAGGACACGACCGGCGCAGACCGCGTGGACTGCTACGTGATGAAGATCGTGCCCACGACGGACGAATCCGGCGAAGAGCTGGAAGAGTTCGTTCCCGTGGAGGATCAGAAGCTGGAAGCCAAACTGATGGAAATTGCCACATTGAAGCTCAATGATGACGAACAGGCGGATGACGAGGACTGATTTCTTCCTCTCCTCTCCCGCTTCCCTCCATACAGAGCGACCGACATTTCGTTTCTTCGGTGCTGGACTCGATGAACATTTCGGAACCAACTCGACCGATCATTCGTTTCATAGGACAGAACTTGTTCGACGTTTGGAACTGAATCCGACCGACGCACTTTCGGAATTTCCCCGACCGACCACACGGAATCTCGTTCTTTGGCTGACAAACCCGACCGACCAACGCGGACGATTCAGCAATGAATCGTCCGTTTTTTTGCGCTTTTCGCCGGAAAAGGCGAATGTTTACCACTGACTTTTTCCCAACCGCCTGTGATTTATGTGGATAACCTTGTGGATTGATGTGGATAAGTCGTGGATTTCCTGCGACAGCCATGCAATCCAGCTGAATTTCTCCTGCATCATCCTGTGTCCTTTGGGAGTTTCTCGTCCGTTATGCACACAGAATTCACAGAATCAGCATTTTTTGCCCGATTCTGTGGATAAGTCTGCTGATACCGTCCGTTTGCTTTTGTTATGCACAAGGTTGTGCACAATGTTCGACATTTCTCGACGCGCGTGCCAAAGAAGCCCCCTCACCAATCCTGTTGATGAGAGGGGGATGATTATGTGTTTGTGCTGTTCTCTTGTGCCGCTTTTGCTTCCGGAATTGTCGTGTCCTTCGGCACAGTGCCGGAGAACACCGTTTCCTGCGCGTCGCTTGTGACCTGAATGTCACCGCCGTAGTGCCGCAGCGTTTCCCGGACGATGAACAGCCCCATGCCATGACCGTCTGACTTCGTCGTCACGCCCGGCTCGAAAATGCGCTGCTGGTCGTCGGGCGGAATCGGCGTGCCCGTGTTCGCAACGGAAAAAACGTACTCCTTGAGGTTCTCGGTCAAGGTAATGGTCAGATGCTTTTTTCCATCGGGCAAATCCGCCATGGCATCAATGGCGTTGTCAATCAGGTTTGACAGCACCTTGCACATTTCCCAGCCGGAAATAGGCAGTTCCTTCCATGTGGACGTAATGTTCAGCGTCACCTGCACGCCCGCCTTTTCGCACGCGGCAAGTTTCACCTGCAAGAGCGCGTTAATCGGCGCGCTGGCGGTTTTCAGCACGCGGCTGACAGCGGTGATGCGCCCGTACACCTTCTCGATGTAGCTGTTCGCCTCGCCGTACTCCTCCATCTCCATCAAGCTGTACACCACCTGCAGGTGGTTGAGGAAGTCATGTCGCTGGGCGCGGAGGGTGTTGTTCAGTTTTTCCATGGCGTCGATGGTGTCATCCATCGCGTCCAGCTGACTCAGCAGGCGCCGGGTAGACATAGCCTCGCGGATGTCCATCACCGCGCCCCAGATAATCACCGCCGCCGCAACGCCGACAAGCAGCCGCATCATGCGCGGGCTGAAGTCGTACTGCGGCGAGATTACCACCAGCGTCATCACGCCCAGAATCAGCAAAATCTCCAGACTGTTGATGATGATGGCGTAGTTCGTCGCCTTCTTGACGGAAATATTCTCCTGAAACCGCGTCAAACGCTTCATTTGCGTCCCTCCCGGATTTCCTGATTCTTCCGAATTGTCGCCTCATGCCCCATGTCCGATGGGAAATAGTACTTTTTCCCCTGCAATTCCACGGGCATATAATTCTGGCGGACGTAGTGTCCGGGATAGTCGTGCGGATACTTGTAGCCGTCGCCGCTGCCAATTCGGTCGTGCCCGGCGTAGTGCGTGTCGCGCAGGTGGACGGGCACAGCGCCGTAACCGCCCTTTTCCGCGTCCGCCATCGCCGCATCGACCGCGGCGCACACGCTGTTGCTCTTCGGGCTTTCGCAGATGGCGATAATCGCCTGTGCGAGCGGCAGGCGCGCTTCCGGCATCCCAACGAATTCCACCGCGCGCGCCGCGGCTTCCGCTTGCAGCATCGCAATCGGATTCGCCAGCCCAACATCCTCGCTGGCATGGGCAATAATCCGCCGCGCGATAAGTTTCGGGTCAACGCCGGCATAAATCAGCCGTGCGAACCACGCCAGCGCCGCGTCACTGTCCGAGCCGCGCAGGGACTTGCAGAACGCGCTGAGCATGTCATAATACAAACTTTCGTCGCAGCGAATCATGGGCTTCTGGATGGATTCCTCCGCAACGGCAAGGGTGATGTGGATGCTGCCCTGTGCGTCGGCGGGCGTCGTGAGGACAGCAAGCTCTACCGCACCAAGCGCCGCGCGGGTATCGCCGCCCGCGATTCGCGCGATATGGCGCAGCGCATCGTCATCGGCGATGATGTTCATCTGCCCATAGCCGCGCTCCGGGTCGTCGATGGCGCGGCGCATGGCGGTCAGCACGTCCCGTTCCGTCAGCGGCTCGAACTGGAATACGCGGCAGCGGCTGACGATAGCGGGCGTCATGGACACCATCGGGTTTTCCGTCGTCGAGCCGATAAAGCGGATGATACCCCGCTCGATGGCGGGCAGGATGCTGTCGCTCTGCGCCTTTGACCAGCGGTGGCATTCATCCAGCAGCAGATATGTGGACTGCCCGTAGGCGCGGCGCTCCTGCGCGTCGGCAATGACCTTGCGCACGTCCGCCACGCCGCTGGTGACAGCGTTGAGCTGCACAAACGCGGACTTGGTGCTATTGGCGATAATCGACGCGAGGGTCGTTTTGCCGCAGCCGGGCGGCCCGAAAAAGATGGAGGAAGTCAGCCGATCCGCCTCAATCGCGCGGCGCAGCAGCCGCCCCTCCCCCAGCAGATGACGCTGCCCGATAAACTCCGCGAGCATCCGCGGGCGCATCCGATCCGCCAGCGGCGCCTCCTGTCCGGAAAAAAGATCCGTCATTGTTTCACCTCAACAGCAAATACGCTCCCGCTCCCAGCAGCAGCAACTGCACCACCAGCAGAATCGGGAAGCCATAGCGAAAATACCAATGCTTCGTTTTATGATGGAAGCAGAACATCCCCAGTGTTCCTCCGAGGCTGCCGAACAGCACCACCGGCAGAAACAGCGTTCTTTCCGCAATCCGCCACGCCCCGCGTTTGGCGCGCCGCTTATCTATCCCCATAAGCGAAAACGCGAGGGTATTGACCGCCAGCAGGTACACCCAAATCAGATTCAACAACCAATTCTCCATAATTACAACCTCCCCAGAGGCTCTGCCTCTGGACTCCGCAAGGGAGTTCCTCCCTTGACCCTTTCGCGCGATTGGGTTGGTGACTTCTCCATACTTCTTCCGCGTGTCGCGCAGGGGTTTCGCGTCCGCAGACGCGATTCCCCCTGCGTGAAAGCAATCAATTTCAATAGAAAAATCAAGCCAGAACACGCACACCGAAGGATTCCGTCAGGGGACAAACTTCCCCTGCGCCACCGCCGTGATTCCACCGTGCGCCGCGCTGTACACCCACCGATGTACCCCGCGCAGCGCCAGTTCCGCGTGGCATAGCGCAATGCCGCCGTCCAGCAGGGCACGGTCGCTGATGGTCAGCGCAAACGCTCCGGGCAGCGCTTCCATCCGCCACGGCTGCATGTTCATTGCCGACGGCGCAATTTGCACCAGCTTCGCCGCATCCAGCATCATGCCGGCAGCGGGAACGGCGTTCATCAGCTTGTCGAGCGGCTTCCGGCGGCGATTCTCCGGCGCTTGAAGCGGCTTCTCTGGCACACCAACCGCAATCACCGCGAGTAACGTTTCGTTCTCCTGCATCGGCAGGCGAATCTGCTTGCGGCGGTATGTGCCGCTCACCCAGCACGTCCCCAGTCCCAGCGCCGTCGCTTCCAGCACGAACGCTTCGCCCAGAATCCCGGCATTCACGCGGCAGAGCGCTTCCGTCCCGCAGGCGATGACCACCGCCGCCATTTTGCAGCCTGTGATGCGCCCCATGCCCAGAATCGTGCCGGTAAACAGCGATTCGTCCACCGGTGTCAGCACCAAGCGCGCACCGGGCAGCGCGCACCGACCGACGACATAGGACAGCGCCGCGAACGCCGCCGTGTCGGGCGCCCCCGCAAAGCTCCGGCAGGATGTGCGCACCAATGCCGCCTGACGCAGTTTCTCCTTCTGCATGGGCGAAAAGAGCGTTTCCAGCGTCGTCATTCCTCCACCTCCAATGGCGTCGGGCGCAGATGGCGGCAGACCTCGCCCACGCGCTCATGCAGCACCAAATCCGCCTGATTGTCCAGCGGGGTTGCGTCGCGGTTGATAAGAACGATGTGCCGCCCGCGGAAGAACCGCAGCAGCGACGCCGCCGGATACACCGTCAGGCTTGTTCCTGCGACGATAAGCAGTTCCGCCTGCTGCAATTGACGCACCGCCGCGCGAACTGTCGCATCATCAAGCCCTTCCTCGTACAGCACAACGTCCGGCTTGATGATGCCGCCGCAGGGGCATTTCGGCACGCCTTCACTGTCCCGGATGTACTCCGGCGGAAAAAAGCGCGCACACTTCAGGCAATAATTCCGGTGGATGCTGCCATGCAGTTCCAGCACCGTTTTGCTGCCTGCCTTCTGGTGCAAGCCGTCGATATTCTGCGTGATGACCGCCGTCAAACGTCCGCCGGCTTCCAGCTGCGCCAGAAAGCGATGCGCGTCGTTCGGCTGCGCGTCCAAGGGGAGCATTTTCGCGCGGTAGAAGCGGTAAAACTCCTCCGGATGGCGCGCAAAAAAGGTGTGGGACAGAATTTCCTCTGGCGGATAGGCGAACTGCTGATGATACAATCCGTCCTGCGAGCGGAAATCGGGAATGCCGCTCTCCGTCGAAACACCCGCGCCGCCGAAAAACACGATGCGGCGGCTCTCGTCAATCCACTGCTGCAATTCTTCGTACATCGTTGTGGGCACCCCTCTCTTGTTTTGTTTCCTATGCCATTTGCAATCAATTCCATTTGGGTTTCGCCTCTGGGGAGGCGACAAGGGGGCTGAAATCTTCCAGACGCGCAAGGGCACCAAGGAAATCATCCGTCAGTTCCAGCATTTCGCCGAGTTCATCCAGCAGCTTCGCGGCTTTTCGCCAACCGCTGGCGCTGCACAAGCTACGCCGTAATTCCCTGATGCGACAAATAATGGCGGTCGTCCAGAAAGCTCGCATAGTTCAGCGCCGTCATCGCGCGGCGATTCGTGTCCTGCATATCAATCGTTGGCATAGCAAGCTCCTTTGGTCACAGCAGGAAAGTAATCATTTTCAGTATAGCACACCCTGCCGCGTCATGCAAGACAAACGGGCAAGAAATCGCTGTTTGTCGCGGCTAATCATCTTTCTCTTCACATCAGAAAGGAAATATGCTATAATATATCGGTAGATTCTTCACAATCGAAGGAGGCATACGATGGATGTCAAGAAGCTGCTTGCTGATGTAACGGCGCTGCCGGGTGTCAGCGGGCATGAGGCGCAGGTCAGCGCGTACTTTGCCGAACAATTCCGTCCGCTGGTGGACGAGGTGACGGTGGACGCGATGTACAGCGTGATTGCGCACAAAAAGGGCAACGGACCGAAAATTATGCTGTGCGCCCATTTGGACGAAATCGCCCTGATGGTGACGCATATTGAGGATGACGGCAGCCTGCGCTTGGGCAATGTCGGCGGGGTTGACCCGCGCATTCTCCCCGCGAGCCGCGTGTGGGTGCATGGGCGCGAGAAGCTGTTCGGCACCATCGGCGCGCTGCCACCGCACCTGATGAGCGCCGCCGACCGCGCGAACAACTACACGCTGGACAACCTGCATGTGGACATTGGCATGAGCGCCGAACGCGCGAAGGAACTCGTTCGCATCGGCGATTTGGTAACCTTCGACGGGCCTGCCCGCGAATTGCTCAACGATCAGTTCGCATCGAAAACGCTGGATGACCGCTCCTGCGTGGCGATTCTGCTGCGCGCGGCGGAAATGCTGCAAAAGCTGGTCTGCGACGCGGATGTGTATTTCGTCTGCTCGTCGCAGGAAGAAGTCGGCGGGCGCGGCGCAATGACCTCCGCTTTCGCGATTGACCCGGATTTGTCTGTCGTGCTGGACGTCGATTTTGCTGAAACGCCGACCTGTCCGCCGCGCTCTGCCCTGCCGATTGACGCCATGATTGTCACGCACGGGCCGTTTGTGCAGCCGAAGCTCAATCAGCGGCTCATCGACTGCGCGAAAAAGCACCATGTGAAGCTGAACGCGAACGTCGCAAGCCGCTCCACCGGCACGGACGCGGACGAAATCGGCTTGTCCCGCGCGGGTGTGCCGAGCGTGCTGCTCAGCCTGCCGGAAAAGTACATGCACACGTCGGTGGAAACGATTGACCTGAACACGCTGGAAGAGGGCGCGCGTCTGCTGGCGAATTTCGTCGCGGAACTCGACGAAAGCTGGGAGGATGACCTATGGATTTGAAGACACTGACGGAAATCAACGCTCCCTCCGGGCATGAGCAGGCGATTCGCCGCTTTCTGCTGGATGAGCTGAAAAAGCTGGGCTTTGCGCCCGTCCTCGACCGCATGGGCAACGTCGTTGTCGTGAAGGAAGGCACGGGCGACGCGCCCCGCAAGCGCGTGATGGTCAGCGCGCATATGGACGAAGTGGGGCTGATTGTCACCTCCGCCACGGAGGATGGCTACCTGCGCATTGCCGCGGCAGGCGGCATCGACCCGCGCGTGCTGGTTTCCAAGCGCGTCACCGTCGGGGACGACAAGCTGCCCGGCGTCATCGGCGCTGTGCCGATTCACCTGCAATCCGCCGCCGAGCGCAAGCATGTGCTTTCGATGGACGAGCTGCTGGTGGACATTGGCGCGAAGAACAAGGACGAAGCCGAGTGCAAAGCCCCGATGGGGACGTACATCTCCTTCGATACGCCCTATGTGGAATACGGCGACGGCTTCGCGTGCGGCAAGGCATTCGACGACCGCGTCGGCTGCCTGTCGCTGCTGCGTTTGCTGCAAGAAGAACTGCCGGTTGACCTCGTGGCTTGCTTTGTGTCCGAAGAGGAAGTCGGCTGCCGCGGCGCGAAGGGGGCAGCATTCCAGCAGGAACCCGACATCGGCATTGTGCTGGAAGGCACGACGTGCAACGACCTCGGCGACGTACCGGAGACTGCGCACGTCTGCGAAGCCGGACAGGGTGTCGCGGTGTCGTTCATGGATGGCGCGTCAATTGCGAACCGAGCGCTGTTCCGCAAGGCGCTGGACGTGGCGAAGCAGGAGAACATTCCGCATCAGGTGAAGCACAGCGTATCCGGCGGCAACGACGGCGGCGCGATTCAGCGCGCGCGGGAGGGTGTGCCGGTGGTGGTGCTGAGCGTACCGTGCCGGTATATTCACTCGCCGTCGTCGGTGGTGAAGCTGTCGGATGTGGAGAGCCAGTTTGCGCTGGTGAAGGCGCTGGTGAAAGCACTGTAAGCGCGGGCGACCTCATCCGACTTCGCTTCGCTCAGCCACCTTCCCCAGAGGGGAAGGTTTTGGATGTGCGCAATCTTCCTTGCCTTCCCCCTTGGGAAAGGTGTCGCCGCAGCGACGGATGAGGTTGGAGCAGCACGCGCAAACTGTTTGAAAGTGTCAGCAACTCAATCGCGAAAATGGGTCAAGGGTCGAAGACCCTTGCAGGGTCAAGGGACAGCGTCCCTTGTGGGGTCAAGGGGCAACGCCCCTTGCGCCTCCCTCAAGTAAAGGAGAATAATTATGTTGGAATTGTTGAAGAAGGTGCTCAAACCGGTCGCGCCGTCGGGACTGGAAGAGCCGGTGGCGGCGGTCATCCGGGAAGAGGTTGCGCCGTATGTGGACAGCATCGAGACGGATGCGCTGGGCAATCTGATTTGCGTGAAGAACGGCACGGAGACGAATCCGGAGAAAATCATGCTGTCCGCGCACATGGATCACATCGGCTACATCGTCACGGGCATTGAGAAAGAGGGCTTCCTGCGCGTGACGAACGTCGGCGGCATCAGCCCGACCATGAGCCTGACGCGGCATGTGTCGTTCCCGAATGGCGTGCAGGGTGTTGTGGTGTCCGAAGTGAGCAAGGACACGGCGATGAAGGACTTGTTTGTGGACATCGGCGCACAGGACAAGGCGGACGCCGAGACGATGGTGCAGATTGGCGACGTGTGCGTGTACGCGAACGACTGCTTCCAGCTGGGCGCGAACCGCGTCGCAAGCCCCGCAATGGATGACCGCGCGGCGTGCGCACTGCTGATTCGCTTCCTGCAAACCGTCGGCGCGACGAAACAGACCATCATTGCCGTTTTCTCCGTGCAGGAGGAAGTCGGCTGCCGCGGCGCGAAGGTGGCGTCGTTCGCAAAAGCGCCGGACAAGGGCATTGCCATTGACGTGACCGCGTGGGGCGACACCCCCGGCACGAAGCAGCCGGACATTAAGCTCGGCGAGGGCATTGCCGTGAAGGTGATGGACCGCGGGAGCATCTCGAATCCGGATTTGCGGGAAGCGCTGCTGGCGGCGGGTGCGCAGGCGGGTGTGAAGACCCAGCGCGAGGTGCTGCCGTTCGGCGGGACGGATGCGTCCGCGATGCAGACCAGCCGCGGCGGAATTCCGGTGTGCACGCTGTCGATTCCGTGCCGGTATGTGCATTCGGCGTGCGAAGTGGTTGACCTTCGGGATGTCGAAGGTGGCGTCAAGCTGCTGAATCAGTATTTTCAGGCGTAATCATTCAGCATAAAATGTGTTTTTGCCGCAGGGGAAATCGCGTCTGCGGACGCGACGAGGGGGCAGTGAAAACAGACGAAGTCTGCGGTCGCCCCCTCGACCCCTTCGGCTTCGGCTCATACCTGTTACTTGGTTTTTATCGCAGCTTTTTTATTTTGGTATACCATTTTGTTGGAAGGGAGTTCCTTCATGACCGCATTCCTTGGCGTTTTGTATCTGCTTGTGTTTCTCGCGGCGGGGTGCACATGCGTGCGATTCCTGCTGCCGCGGAAGTCGCTGCTCACGCGCGTGTGGCTCGGTGTCAGCTTGGGGCTGCTGCTGATGATGTGGCTGCCGGCGCTGATTGCGTTCGCGGTGGATTTCACATGGACAGCGCATTTGCTGGCGCTGATTCCGCTGGCAGGGCTGACGGCGGGGTGCTTCTTTTTGCGTGACCCTTCGCCGGTGAAAAAGTGGGATGCGCGGGAAAAGCAGCTGGCCGGGCAGATGCTGATGGTTGTGCTGCCGCTGACGCTGCTGTCAGGGTATCTGCAATACACGCACTGCCTGCGCGTCGGAAGTGACGGCGGCTGGTGGGTCGGGCAGAGCACTTACGGCGATTTGCCGATGCACATGTCGTTCATCACGTCACTGAAAAACGCGGCTTTTCCGCCGGATTATGCGCTTTTCCCCGGTCAGCGGCTGTCGTATCCCTTCTTGACGGACAGCCTGTCTACGTCTCTGTACCTGATGGGCTTCTCGCTGGAATGGGCGATTGTCGTGCCGGGTACATTGATGATGGCACTGTGCTTCATGGGCGTGATGGTGCTGGCGCGGGAGATGACCGCCGGGAAAAAGACGATTATCCTCGCGACGCTGCTGTTTTTCTTGAACGGCGGTCTGGGCTTCCTGTACAACTTCGACCTTGCGGGCGGCACTGTGAACAATCCGTTCAGCACGGTCATCGAGCGAATCCACGAAATTCTTGACGGCTACTACGCCACGCCGACGAATCAGCCGACGCCGTACAACCTGCGCTGGTCAAACGTGATTGCCGACCTGATGGTTCCGCAGCGGACGCTCCTCGGCGGGTGGTGCATGGCGCTGCCGTGCTTTTATCTGCTGTTTACGTCCTTTGCGCCGGAAAAGCGCCCGGCGTTTGCGCAGCGCATTCGGCAAACGGGACTGCTGGCGGTCTGGGCGGGCGCGCTGCCGCTGATTCACACGCATTCGTTCCTCGCGCTGGGGCTTTGCTCGCTGGGCATGATGGTGTACGACCTGATTCACGACAAAGAGCGCTGGTCGCAATTGCAGTGGTATCTGGCGTATGGCGTGATTGCCATCATCCTGAGCGCACCGCAGCTGATTTGCTTCACGTTCGAGCAGGTGTTCCAAGGCACGGGCAGTGGGAACAGCTTCCTGCAATTCTGGCCGAACTGGGTCAACAGCTATGAATCAAACGGTGAATTTGTCTTCCGCGACCTGTACTTCTGGTTCTACCTGAAGAACATCGGTCTGCCGTTCCTGATGCTGATTCTGGCGCTGTTCGAGCGGAATCCGAAACATCGGCGGCTGTTCGCGGGCGCGCTGCCGATTATCCTTGCGGTGGAGCTGGTGCGCTTTCAGCCGAACATCTACGACAACAACAAGCTGATGTATCTGGCGTGGCTGCTGTGCTGCATGATTGTGGCGGACTGGTGCCGTGATGTCTGGCATCGGCTGAAAGGGATGCGCGGGCGCGGGGCGCTGGCGGTTGTGACGGCGATTGCGGTGTTCCTGTCCGCGGGGCTGACGCTCTGGCGCGAGTGCGTCAGCAACTATCAGGCGTTTTCCGCGTCGGCGGTGGAGGCGGGGGAATTTGCCCGCGACAACACGCCGGAGCATTCCACCTACATGACCGGGACGCAGCACCTGAACCCGATTGCGTCCATCGCCGGGCAGAACATCGTCTGCGGGCCGGATTTGTGGCTGTACTACCACGGGCTGGACACGAGCGAGCGCAAGATGGACATTGCGAGCTTCTACACCGACCCGGAGGAAAACCTCGACCTGCTGGAGAAGTACGACGTGGACTACATCTACGTCAGCAGCTACGAGCGGAGCAGCTATGCGGTGGACGTCAATACGCTCGACCGCCTGTTCACGCGCGTATTCAGCAACTGGGAAGCGACGATTTACGCCGTGCATCCCTCATCGGAAACGGAGGACATGGGCAATGGAGCGTCTGCTGCGCTTCGCGGTGGAGCATGACCGGGTGATACGCCTGATGTTCATGCGGGACGGGCGGCTGTTTCAAGTCAATGCGCACATTGTGAGCTACGACGACAAGCAGGTGTCGTTCGTGACGACCCGTTCGCCGCGGACGCAGGTCATCAGCCGCGAGGAGCTGCTTGCGGTGGATTTCCGCCGCGGAGATGATGGGCAGGTGGTGTAATCCCTGCCTGCTTGCCAACAAACAAAACGTACGCCGCACAGCGGCAAGGAAAGGAGCGAAGGATGGAGCAAGAGGAAAAGAAACCCACGACACTAACCGGCGTCGATTTGTCCCAGACAGCATCGCTGCTGCTTCCATGGACGCATGACCCGTGGGGCAAGCTGCGCCCGCCGCTGTCCGAGGAAGCGCTGTGCATGAGCGCCGAACTCGCCAGCGCCGCGTATGGCATGGCGATTGAGCCGTGGGTCGAAGCCGGCTGGCGCGACGTGACCATTCAGGTGGATGGCGAACTGACTGCCCTGCCGCCGAACAATCCCTTGAGCGCCGAGTGGCGGAAATACTGGGTGCGCGCGCGCCTGAAACCCGTCAGCGCGCTGGGACAGATGCTGGGCGCGCTGCGATTGAGCAGCAGCAATAACACCACCGGCAAGGCGGTCGTGATGCTCCATCCCGCGCTGGACGGGCGCTACGTCGTCGCGGTTGGGTTCATGGGCACGGGTTCGCGCTTCTACGACTGGTTCAGCAATTTCCGCATGACAACGCAGGACGGGATGCACCGCGGCTTTCTGGAACTCGCGCGGCAGTTCGAGGCGAATGAGGAGAAAATTTCCTTTCCGGAAACAGCGGAAGAGCTGGGGCTGGAAAAGCTCACCCTGCGCGACATTCTGCAGAACATGCGCAGCCCGAACAGCCGCTTCGTCCTCTGGGTCTGCGGACACAGCCAGGGCGCGGCGATGATGCAGGTGTACGCACACCTGAAGATGAGCGAAACGGGCATCTCCGCGCGCAACCTTATCGGCTACGGCTTCGCGTCCCCCACGGTGATGGCGGGCAAAGCGGTTCGCGACCCATCCGCCTATCCGCTGTATAACATTCTCAACAGCGACGACCTTGTCCCCCACTGCGGCGCGGCGGTGCACCTCGGCATGTGCCTGAAATATCAGGCGACGGAGAATCTGCGCAAAAGCTGCTACAACTGGAAGCGTGACGAGAAATCCGTGCAGGCGCGGCTGGCAATCCGCCCCGTTCTCTGGAAGATGGTCGATACGCCGACGTGCATCATTGGCGGCATGGCGCTGCTGATGGCGCTTGGGCGCGTCAGCGGGGCGGACTTCCTCAAAATGCTGGGACTGGGCGGCTTCCTGCCGCTTGACCGCGCGCTGGAAAAGGCGGATGCGGAGGATTTTGTCCGCGGGCTGAACCAGAAGGCAGCGGCGGCATACGAGTCCGTGACCGGGCATCCAATCGACATGGGGCAGGTGTCGGACGAGGCGAACGCCATGCAGCGCATCATCGACCACTTCGGGCTGCTTTCGTTCATCGACGCGGCAAAAGCGCTGATGACCTGCCCACACTACATGATGGCGCATCCCGAAGAGGGGTACATCGGCACATATTTCTATATCGTCATGAACGGAATTCAGGATTTTGTGCCGTTCATCTGGCGTTCGGGCGATCCGCCGCGCCGCATGACGGTGGAGCAGCTGCCGCATGACATGGTGACACAGGACATGCCGGGGCTGTACAACCGCCGCCTGCAAAAACCCGACCGGCGCAAGCACCTGCCGATTACGCGGCGTGACCCGCGTCCGGGCGGCGACACGCGCCATCACCTGCCCCTGCTGACGGCAGGGACGGTGCAGCCGAACGAGAAGATCTACCCGGTAGAAGACATTGAACTGCGATAACCCACAATCATAAGAAAAGAGGCTTTTCCCATGTCCGATTACCGCATTGAAACCAAGTGTGTTCAGGCAGGCTACACGCCCGGCAACGGCGAGCCGCGCCAAATTCCGATTATCCAGTCCACCACCTTCAAATACGCCACGAGCGAGGACATGGGCAAGCTCTTTGACCTCGAAGCGTCCGGGTATTTCTATTCCCGCCTGCAAAACCCGACGTGCGACCACGTTGCGGCGAAAATCGCGGCGCTGGAGGGCGGCAGCGCAGCTATGCTGACCGGCTCCGGTCAGGCAGCGAACTTTATGGCGCTGTTCAATATCTGCGAGGCAGGCAGCCACATTGTCGCGTCGTCCTCCATCTACGGCGGCACGTTCAACCTGATTGCCGTGACGCTGAAGAAGATGGGAATTGCGTCCACCTTCGTCTCCCCCAACGCGACGGACGACGAGCTTGACCGCGCCTTCCGCCCGAACACGCGCGCAATGTTCGGCGAAACGATTGCCAATCCCGCGCTGACCGTGCTGGACATTGAGAAATTCGCTCAGGCGGCGCATCGGCACGGCGTTCCGCTGATTGTGGACAACACATTCCCCACTCCCGTCAACTGCCAGCCGATTCGCTGGGGCGCGGACATTGTGACCCACTCGACGACAAAGTACATGGACGGCCACGGCGCTGCGCTCGGCGGCGTCATCGTGGACAGCGGCAATTTCGACTGGATGGCGCACGCGGAGAAGTATCCGGGGCTCTGCACGCCCGACGAAAGCTACCACGGCATCACCTACGCCGAGAAATTCGGCAATGCGGGCGCATACATCACCAAATGCACCAGCCAGCTGATGCGCGATTTGGGCTGCGTGCAGTCCCCGCAGAATGCGTTCATCCTCAATCTGGGGTTGGAAAGCCTGCATGTGCGGATGCCGCGCCACTGCGAGAACGCGATGGCGGTCGCGCAGTTCCTCGAAAAACAGCCGCAGGTGGCGTCCGTCAGCTATCCGCACCTGCCGTCCAGCCCGTACTACGCCCGCGCGATGAAGTACATGCCGAACGGCGGCTGTGGGGTGGTGTCGTTCGTCTTGAAGGGCGGGCGTTCCGCGGCGGAGGCGTTCATGAAGCGGTTGACTTTGGCGGCGATTGAAACGCACGTCGCCGACGCGCGGACGTGCTGCCTGAATCCGGCGACCTCCACCCATCGGCAGATGACCGAGGAGCAGCTGGCAGTTGCGGGCATTCCGGCGGGCATGGTACGCATCAGCGTCGGACTGGAGAGCAAGGACGACCTGATTGCCGACCTCGCGCAGGCGTTGTCCGGCATCGAAGCATGAGCGCGTACATCAATCGGTATTTCCTGCTGATGGCGGTGTTTTTGCCCCTATGGTGCATCATTCGCCGCCCTTGGAAGCACTGGAGCCTGCACGAAGGCTGCCTGATGGCGTTCGCGGCGCTGTTGTTTTCGCTGCTGTGCCTGGTGTTGCGTGGCACATGGGCTGCGCCGGGGGATATGCTGGCGTCCGCGCTGCATCGGCTGCGGACGGGCGAGGGCATTCAGCTGCGGCTGTTCCACACCATTACGCGGCAGCTGCGGTACGCCCGGCATGAGGAGATGCTCATCAACATCTGGGGAAACATCCTGCTCTTCATCCCCTACGGCTTCTTCCTGCCGCTGCTGTGGAAGCGGTATCGCCATCCGCTGCGGCTTTCGCTGATGTGCCTGCTGCTGCCCTTGAGCATCGAAACGTGCCAGTTGTTCATCCACCGCATGACGGATGTGGACGACGTGCTGCTGAATTTCGCAGGCGGGATGATTGGCGGCGGGGTGTTCGCGGGGATGCATATGGTATTCCCCAAATTCACTGATAAGGCGCTTGTGCGCGGATAAGCAAACGAAAACGTCCCCTTCCGGCAATGGAACGGGACGTTTTTACTATTTGGGAATATGTGCCGCGAATTTTTCGTGCTGGCTAACGTAAGTGGAATGCAGCGGGCAACAATTCTCGCATTGCATTGCCTTACCTCCCACTCGTTTCCCTTAAATTATGCCATAAAATAAGGGAAACGTCAACCGATTAAGGGAAAAAGCCCTGATACTATTTCCGAATCAAAAGGGAGCCGATGAATTTGGAAATCGTATCATATCATCTCCGAAATACTTGACGAAGCCTGATACGATACGAACATTTTTCACACACAGTTTACCAAACATAAAAAGGTGTATTTTCTCAATTCGTATAACGGATATGGTTTTCTTTGCACCACTCTTCAGCTGCTGAACTTAAATGTGCCAACTCATATCTATACCAATCTGTATCAAGGAATTCTTTTTCAATCGCAATTAGGAACTCACGATCCATATCCTTTGCAGATAATTGAGATAAAAATTTAACCGTCTTTCGAGATAAATAAACCTGCGCATATTTCATCTCCAATGCCGGAATATCTACACGAAAGCAAGGAACATAGTGTCCATAGCATTGAGCAATGACGCTCGGCAGCGATTGAACATCGCAGTCAAATACACTCCCCAATTTTTCAGCATCAATCATTTGAGACTTTTTTTTTGTCAAACCACCAAAGAACATAGTCTGTTTTGCAATATGGAAACCATCGTCCATAGTGCGCAATTTCCTTTATGCTAACCATTGTTTTTACCTCCAATTTCAATAAGCAATTGTACCACCATACCAAATATGAAAAGTATGCGTACTACCGATATTCTACCATCAACGTTTCTTCACTGTCAACCATGCCGATAATACTACTTCCAGAAAGCGAAAACGGCGAAAAAAACGTCCCCTTCCGCTGCTGGAAAGGGACGTTTTGCTTTATTTCTGTTTCTTATGATACCCGCAGTCGCAGTACGATCCGCCGGACGCAAGCGTGTATTCGCGCACGAAATCCGACGCTTCGCCCGCTTCCGCCATCGTGTAATCCAGTCGGCACATGGCAGGCGTGAGGTCATACAGCCCCAGCTCCTTCGTCAGCACACAGATGCCGCACTTATAGAACCGCGCCTCGTAGCCGCTGTCATCCGCATAGGGCAGATAGTCCATGTTCCACGAGTAGGGGTTGCGGTCGGCGGCGCGTAGCTTCTCCGCCTGTTTCATCCCCGCAATGTCCTTGTCAGAGAACTTGTTCTTCCCGCTCTTGCGGCAGAACCAGCGCATCGCGGGCGTCATCATGGACTTCGCGTAGTAATCCGTCAGCGTCTGCACAGTCGGGCGCTTGGGCATATGCAGCACATACGCGCAGAGCATCGCGCAGTTGACGATGTTCATCTGGAAGCGGTCGCCCGGCTCAAAATCCGGCACGCGCGCGATAATCCGCCGATACTCCTGCTTCGCTGCCTTCTCCGTTGCCCTGGCGGATTCCGCCGACTGCCCCAGCACCGCCGTCAGCTGATGCGTAAACGAGCGATGGAACAGCATCCACATGCCCATCGGCATTCCTGCATACTTCATGAGCTTGCCTCCCCTTGCTTTCGCGAATGAGTTTGTCACGTCAAACTTATTGTAGCGCATTTTCGAGGGATTGGCAAGGGGGCACATGCATTTTTTAGTTGAATAATCGCTTGCCGTCAGCGCAGTGTTTTTCGCCAAAGATGCACCCCACTGCGACGGCTAATCCGGCGAAAAAGCGAATCCACACCGGGACACTTGCAATTACATCCACAATAGACTGCAATTGCTCCGTCACGCTTGACATATCAGGCATTCCGCTAAAGAAGGTTTCAATGGCATCTAAATTGAGTAAGACATCATCCGCTGTTCCGCCAAACAGTTTTGCTACACCTTCCACCAGCCCTTGCAGTGCAATGGCGGACGCAGCAACACTTCCCGCAGAGCAAATTGCCCCAACAAACGGCTTATAGCCGCATGCAATGGTTGTCACGGCAGTAAGCGCCATCAGTGTGCTGAAGATTGGATACAAGAAAAATGCAAGTATGGGAATACCCAACACAACCATCAGTATCCCTTCCAAGACACTCATTTGGGGCTGATTATTGATTGCATGAACGACTGCATCAATCATTGCAATTGCCACCAAAATCATTGCGCTTGCACATGCCATACACAACGCGAGTTCGGGATTCCATATCTTTCTTGCGCGTTTTGCGCTCACCCAGTTCGCAATAATTCCGATGCCCGCAAGGAGCAGCAAAATCCACCAATATGCAGTTTTCAGCAATGCCATTGTGAGAGCAAGCGGTGCAAGCATCCACGTCATGGAAATATATGCTCCGAATACTAATGCCAAAACAATCAGCAGGATGCATATAAACACCAGTCCGCTTCCATCAGCTTCCGACACCAGTTCAATCAGAATGTACATCCTCTATTTCCTCCCCTTGCCCATTGTTCATCCTTGAAACAACCTGCTCCGGACGCATAGCGGTGCAGGCTGCGTCCGGAGCGTGTCTTTTGTGGGGCGGAAAGCAAACCGCAATAAGTGGAAGGGGACGGGCTTTCCGCGGCAGGCGTCGCGTAACCGGTGTATTCGATGCCTGTCCCGAATTTCTTCGGCATTTTTAGCATACCACGAAGCGCGGTTGCATGGTAGTCCACTTTTTCGCGATTTTCCGCCACTTTTCCAAAAACGACAAACACCCCCGCACCACGTTCGGCGCGGGAGTGCAAGGAAACATCAGAAATTACGGGACATATCGTACTTGGAATAGAACTCTTTGCGGAAATCAAGGAAGCAGTCGTTGGCAATGGCTTCGCGAATCTGCTCCATCAGGTGAATCAGGAAGCGCAGGTTGTGAATCGACGCAAGCCGTCCGCCGGTGATTTCGCCCGCCTTGAGCAGGTGGCGCACATACGCGCGGGAGAAATGCTGGCAGGCGTAGCAGTCGCATTCGGCGTCAATCGGGCCGAAATCGTGCGCGTACTGCGCGTTCTTGACGACGACGCGTCCCTTGCTCGTCAGCACCGTGCCATTGCGGGCGATTCGCGTCGCCAGCACGCAGTCGAACATATCCACGCCGCGCAGCACGCCTTCCAGCAGACAGTCCGGCGTACCGACGCCCATCAAGTAGCGCGGCTTGTTGACCGGCATGTACGGCGCGATTTCATCCAGCATCTCGTACATCACGGGCTTGGGTTCACCGACAGACAATCCGCCGATGCCGTAGCCGATGAAGTCCATATCCGCCAGCGTCTTGGCGCTCTCAATGCGCAAATCCTTGTAGAACGCGCCCTGCACGATGCCGAACAGCGCCTGATCTTCCTTCGTGTGGTGCTTCTTGCAGCGCTCCGCCCAGCGGTGGGTGCGCTCCATGTTGATTTTCGCGGTGTTGTAATCGCAGGGGTACGGGCTGCACACGTCAAACGCCATGCAGATATCCGACCCTAACTTCTGCTGGATATCCATCGACTCTTCCGGCCCGATGAAGTGGCGCGAACCGTCCAGATGGCTCTGGAACGTCACGCCCTCCTCCTTAATCGTGCGGATACCCGCGAGCGAAAACACTTGGAATCCGCCGCTGTCGGTCAGAATCGGCTTATGCCAGTCCATGAAGTTGTGCAGGCCGCCCGCCTCCTGCACGAGGTCTTCGCCGGGGCGCAGGTGCAGGTGGTAGGTGTTTGACAGCAGAATCTGCGTGCCGATTTCCTCCATCTCGCGGGGCGTCATGGCTTTCACGCACGCTGCCGTGCCGACGGGCATGTAAATCGGCGTTTGAATGTCGCCGTGCGGCGTGTGCAGCACGCCCAGCCGCGCGCCAGACTGCTTGCAAATGTGCTTGAGTTCATAGGAAAAAGGTTGTGTCACGGCTCAATTCCTCCGTTGTCCGGGATGTCGGGGTTCAAAATCGCTTCGGCAGAGTTGTTGAAGCGGATGGCCATGTCGGTCAGTTCTTCAGCATAGCAGTTCCAAATGGAGCCGCACGGGAGGTTCTGGAAGGTCATGATTTCCTTGCGCGTCGGATGCTCGAACACCAGCCGGTAGCCCCACAGGGCAATCTGCTGCCCCGCAATGCCGCGCCCGTACTTATTGTCGCCCCACAGCGGCGCGCCCATGTTCGCCATCTGCACGCGGATTTGGTGATTCCGCCCCGTTTGCAGGCGGATGGCACACAGCGCCGTGCCGTTCTTGCGCGCAAGGCACTCGCCGGACAGCATCGCCAGCTGCGCGCCCTTCTCGTCCGCGTCGCAGATTTCGACCTTGTTGAGGTACTCGTTCTTTTTCAGGTAATCGATGCAGGTGAAGCGGTCTTTGACGCGCCCCTCGACAACGCAGAGGTACTCGCGTCCCATCTCGTGCTCACGCATCTGCGCAGACAGCCGGGACGCCGCCTTGCTCGTGCGCGCAAAGACCATCAGCCCGCCAACCGGGCGATCCAGCCGGTGCACCAGCCCCAGATACACCGCGCCGGGCTTGTTGTACTTGATTTTGATGTACTCCTTCAGCTGCGTGAGGATGTCGGTATCGCCCGTCTTGTCCGCCTGCGAGAGCATATTCGGCGGCTTGACAGCGACGATGACGTGGTTATCCTCGTACTGCACGTCGATATTCGCCAGCTGATGCAGCGGGAATTCGTTCATTTGGCCGACCACCTTCCGCTTGCGCCGCAGGGCAGCACGCCGCCCGTCGTCACCGGCAGGCAAAGCTCCTGCGCGTCGATGATGCCCCCATGGCGGCTGCTGACGCACTTCATCAGCATATTGCTGAGGACGCTGGCCTGAAAGCCCGTCGTGTAACTGTTGATGAGGAAAAACAGCGGCTTGTCGGAGAGTACTTTCGCGCTCGTATCGACCAGCCCGAACAGTTCGTTTTCCAGCTTCCACACCTCGCCCGACGGCCCGCGCCCGTAGCTCGGCGGATCCATCAGGATGCCGTCGTAGGTGTTGCCGCGGCGGATTTCCCGCTGCACAAACCGCAGCGCGTCCTCGACAATCCAGCGGCTCCTTTCCTCCGGCAGCTTCGATAACTCGCGGTTCTCCTTGCCCCACTGAATCATGCCCTTCGCGGCATCGACGTGGGTGACGTGCGCGCCCGCCGCCATGCAGGCCAGCGTCGCGCCGCCGGTGTAGCCGAACAGGTTCAATACGCGGATGTCCTTGCGCCCGCTATTGCGGATGAGGTCGCCCATCCACACCCAGTTCGCCGCCTGTTCCGGGAAAAGCCCCGTGTGCTTGAATCCCGTCGGACGGACGTAAAACCGCAAATCTTGATGCTGAATCGTCCAGCGCTCCGGCAGGCGGGTCAGAAACTCCCACTCGCCGCCGCCCTTCTCCGAGCGGTGATAATGTGCCTGTGCCTGTTTCCACAGCGCCGGGTCTGCCTTGGGCCAAATCGTCTGCGGATCAGGCCGCCGCAGAATGACTTTTCCCCACCGTTCGAGCTTCTCCCCGTCGCCCGTATCCAGCACCTCATAATCTTCCCATGTATTCGCTAAAAACATAATAACTCCTTTTAAGAGGCGCAAGGGGCTTCGCCCCTGACCCCACCAGAGGCGCTGCCTCTGGACTCCGCAAGGGACTTCGTCCCTTGACCCTTTCGCGCGATTCAGTCGGTGACACTTTCA
>PPYE01311218.1_pt1 | contig 50458 bp, 46 predicted proteins | sample 1559881 | NCBI WGS metagenome assembly PPYE01 (sample SAMN08240022, study PRJNA423297) | Human gut metagenome, whole genome shotgun sequencing project.
AGAGTGCATAAATCCCATCGCCGCAGGCGATTTTTAATGGATTTATGCAGTTACTGGTCACGGAGTGAACAGTAACACTAATTGCGTGTGATAGTGTCAATAATTCAGACTATTTTCTTGCGTTTGCCACTCTGCTGTGCTAAAATGGATTCAGAGACAGGAGACAAAACAATGGGCTTTTACAAAGAGCCTGTTTTCGTTTGTCTTTTTTTATTCCCACAGGCAGCGGGGCAGGCGCCCTTTCATGCTGTACTGCCGTAAAGGCTGTCAGCCAGCAGTCTTCAGGACTGAGGCGGCCGAGGGATATTTTACATGGACTTCAGAGGTATATGCATGAATAAGCTATTGATGGAACAGTTTGAGGATTGTCCCGTAATCGCCGCCGTAAAGGACGAAGAGGGGCTGCGGGCCTGCCTTGACTCCGAAATCCGGATTGTATTTGTCCTGTATGGGGATATCTGCAGTATTTCCGGAATCGTGGGGCGGCTGAAGGATGCCGGTAAAACAGTGATTGTCCACCTGGATCTGATTTCAGGGCTTTCCGGAAAGGAAATTGCGGTGAGCTTTATCCACAGCACCACCGCCGCTGACGGTATCATATCCACAAAACCGGCGCTGATACGGCAGGCAAAGGAGCTGGGGATGTTTACCGTCATGCGTTTCTTCGCCATTGATTCCATGGCCTTCGAAAACATCCGAAGACAGTCCGAATCGGTACATCCTGATTTTATTGAAGTGCTTCCCGGCCTGATGCCCAAGGTGATACGGCGCATCTGTGCGGAAGGAAGAATCCCGGTTATTGCCGGCGGCCTGATCACGGATCGGGAGGACATTATGGCGGCGCTGAATGCGGGGGCGATTTCCATATCCACCACCAACCGGAAGGTCTGGTTTATGTAAAAAGCAACTGTGAGGGTACTGAACACTTACAAAAAAGATTTGCGGAACTGAATATTGTATTTGCAGGAGAAAAGGAGACAGCAAAAAAGGCATACCCTGTGGGTATGTGTTTTTGGGCTGTCTTTTTCTTATGGTTTTGCAGCCGAGGGGCCGCGCAGGCGGCAGAATGGAGGAAAATATGTATGATGTAATCGTAATAGGCGCGGGTGTTACAGGCTGCGCCATTGCCAGGGAGCTGTCACGTTACCAGCTGAAGCTGGCTGTCCTGGAGCGGGAGGAGGATGTGTGCTGCGGTACCTCCAAGGCCAACAGCGCCATTATCCATGCGGGGTATGATGCGGTTCCCGGCACGCTGAAGGCCAGAATGAACGTGGCGGGAAACCGCATGATGGATGCGCTCTCCAAAGAACTGGATTTTCCATTTAAAAGAAATGGCTCCCTGGTTCTCTGTTTTGATGAAAAGGATCTGCCCGGGCTTGAGGTACTCAGGGAGCGCGCCGAAGCCAACGGCGTTCCCGATGTGCGTATCGTTTCCGGAGAGGAAATACATGAGCTGGAGCCGAATCTGTCGCCTGAGGTGACAGCCGTGCTGGATGCCCCCACAGGCGGGATTGTCTGTCCCTTTAAGATGACAATCGCTTTTGCGGAAAATGCCTTTGAGAACGGCGTGGAGTTCCATTTTAATACGGAAGCAGAGAACATTGAAAAAACAGCGGACGGTTATCGCATTACCACCTCCGCAGGAATTTATGAAACACGCTGCATTGTGAATGCCGCAGGCGTTTATGCGGATCGGTTTAACAATATGGTGAGCGGAAGGAAGCTTCATATCACTCCCAGGAAAGGGGAGTATATCCTTCTGGATAAAAAGGCGGGAAATTTTGTTTCCCATACGATTTTCCAGCAGCCCACAAAGCTGGGCAAGGGAATCCTCATCACGCCTACCGTGCATGGCAACCTGCTTACCGGGCCTACTGCGGAAGACATTACCGACAAGGAAGCGGTGAACACCACCGCGGAAGGCCTTGCCCAGGTAATGGAAAAAGCGCGGCTGAGCGCAGAAAAGATACCGCTTAACATGGCTATCACCTCCTTTGCCGGACTGCGCGCCACCGAGGATGACGGGGATTTTGTTCTCGGGGAAGCGGAGGACGCGGAAGGCTTTTTCAACGCGGCAGGCATTGATTCCCCCGGCCTTTCCAGCGCGCCGGCCATTGGCTGCTACCTGGCGGAGCAGATTACGGAAAAGCTGGAAGCCAAAAAGAAGGTGAATTTCCATTCCAGCCGGAAGGATATCCCCTGCGTCGCGGAAAGCACTCCCGAGGAAATCGCCCGGCTTGTGGCCAAGGATCCTGCCTACGGGAATGTCATCTGCCGCTGTGAAATGGTCACGGAGGGAGAAATTATCAACGCTATCAAAAGGCCTTTGGGAGCGCGTTCCCTGGATGGCGTCAAACGCCGTACCCGCGCGGGCATGGGACGCTGTCAGTCGGGCTTCTGCTCTCCCAGGGTAATGGAGATACTTACCAGGGAACTGCAGGTTTCCTCCCTGGAGCTGACAAAATCCGGCAAAGATTCCTATCTGCTCACCGGCTCCACCAAGGAAAATCTGTAACCCCTGTATAAAGAGCGTGACAGTTCTGTTGTCCGGACTGCTGTCAAAAAGCGACAATGCATGTATCCATGCAGAAAGGTATTAATATGGCTGAATATGATTTGATTATAATCGGAGGCGGCCCGGCCGGCCTGGCTGCGGCGGTTTCCGCCCGGAAAAATGGGATTGATAAAATACTTATCCTGGAACGGGATAATGAGCTGGGGGGTATCCTGAACCAGTGCATTCACAATGGTTTTGGTCTGCATACCTTCCATGAGGAGCTGACAGGCCCTGAGTATGCCGCCCGCTTCATTTCCCAGGTGAAGGAGCTGGAAATTCCTTATAAGCTGCATACCATGGTGCTTGATATCACTGCTTCGGGGGAGGGCTCCGAAAAAACGGTGACAGCAATGAACCGTGAGGACGGCCTGATGAGGCTTACCGCCGCCGCAGTCATCCTGGCCATGGGCTGCAGGGAACGTCCCAGAGGCGCGCTGAATATTCCCGGCTACCGCCCCGCCGGCATTTATTCCGCAGGGACCGCACAGCGGCTGGTGAATATGGAAGGCTTTATGCCCGGAAAGGAAATCGTCATCCTGGGTTCCGGAGATATCGGCCTGATCATGGCGCGGCGCATGACGCTGGAGGGCGCTAAAGTTAAGGTAGTCGCGGAGCTTATGCCCTATTCCGGCGGCTTGCAGAGAAATATCGTGCAGTGTCTGGACGACTTCGGCATTCCTTTAAAACTCAGTACCACTGTCGTTGATATCGACGGCAGGGAACGGGTGCGCGGCGTAACGCTGGCGAAGGTGGATGAGAACAGAAAGCCTGTCCCCGGCACGGAGGAATACATTCCCTGCGACACCCTCCTTCTCTCCGTGGGATTGATTCCTGAAAATGAGCTATCCGGGAAGCTGGGCGTGGCTATGGCTCCCGTCACCTCCGGCCCCAGCGTCAATGAGAGCCTGGAAACAAGCACTCCCGGCGTCTTTGCCTGCGGCAATGTGCTCCATGTACATGATCTGGTTGATTATGTTTCGGAGGAAGCGGAAAAAGCCGGAAAATATGCGGCGCAGTACATACGCGGCGGACAAACGGCCGCCAATGGCGGCAGACCGGTATCCCTGCTGGCCAGAAACGGCGTCCGCTATACGGTTCCGCAGGAAATCCGCCCTTCCCATATGGAGGATACCCTCACCGTCCGCTTCCGCGTAGGCGATGTTTATAAAAACTGTTATATCGGCGTATATGTAAATGACAGGCAGATCGCCAGACTGAAGAAAAACAAGCTGGCTCCCGGTGAAATGGAGCAGGTAATTATAAAAAAATCCGATCTCCTGTCCGTCCAGGCACCGGAAACCATCACCATCCAGGTAGAAAGGGGTGAAGCGAATGGAAACGCGTGAACTCATCTGTATTAACTGCCCTTTAGGCTGCGCACTTACCGTAACCCTTGAAAACGGGGAGGTCACCCGGGTAACAGGCAATACCTGCCCCAGAGGCGAGGCCTATGCAAGAAAGGAATGCACCAATCCCACCCGTATCGTCACCACCACCGTTCGCGTGGAGGGCGGACGGCTGCCTGTTGTTTCCGTAAAAACAGCTTCCGACATCCCCAAAGGAAAAATTGCCGATTGTGTCAGGGCGCTTAAGGATGTAAAGGTGAAGGCCCCTGTCCATATCGGGGATGTCATTTTGGAAAATGCCGCCGGGACCGACGTAAATATCATTGCCACCAAGGACGTGCTTTGATATATTAGGTATGACTGTATTGTTTCCCCGCTGTTAATGCCAAATATACAAACAGGCAGCCGAAATGCTGCCATACTCTGATTAAAGGAAGGTTCACACATGATAACAGATTTCTACGGCCGCTGTGCAGATATATTAAAGCGGAAAAAACTATGGCTGCTGGACATGGACGGCACAATTTACAACGAAAATGAGATCTTTGACGGCACGCTCGATTTTCTGCAGCAGATTAAGGATCACGGAGGCCGTTATATTTTCATTACCAACAATTCCTCCAAGTCCGTAAACGATTATGTGGAAAAAGTGACCCGCATGGGCATACAGGCGGGCTTTGAGGACTTCTATACCTCCAGCCAGGCCACCGCCATGTACATCCGTGAAAATTATCCCGGGCAGACCGTATACTGCATGGGGACCCGTTCCCTGGTAACGGAGCTGCGGGAAAGCGGCCTTACGGTGGTAACGGAGCCGGATGAGAACGCCTCCATTGTCCTCATCGGTTTTGATACGGAAAACACCTCCGAAAAAATCCGTAATACCTGCATCATGCTGGGCCGTGATGTGGTGTATCTGGCTACCAATCCGGATCTGGTGTGTCCGGTAAGCTTCGGCTTTATCCCGGACTGCGGCTCCATGAGCATTATGCTGAAAAACGCCACAGGGAAGGAACCGTTCTTTATCGGCAAGCCAGAGCCCATCATGGTGGACTGTGTGCTGAAAAATACCGGCTGCCTGCCGGAGGAGGCCGTCATCGTGGGCGACCGTCTGTATACGGATATCGCCACCGGTAAAAATGCTGGTGTGGACGCTGTCTGTGTGCTCTCCGGCGAAGCCACCCTGTCAGATATAGAGGAAGGGGATATCAAGCCGGATTTCCTGTTCCGTGATGTGAAGGAAATCTGGGAGAAGCTCCGGTAAGTTTCCTTCTGTAACAGATCAAACAGGTCTGCGCAATAAATGCGCAGACCTGTTTGATCTGTTGCGTTCTTCTTGCTATCAGGAAAAACGCTTCTTGATTTCCTCATATTTATCCGCCGTAATCAGCGCATCCTTATCAATATCCTTAAAGGCCACAATATAGGTCCAGCGGCCGTAGGGTTCTATTTTTTTGATTTTGGAAACGTTAATAATGTAGGATTTGTGGCTTCTTAAGAACACATCCGGATCCAGCTTCGCTTCGATATCTCCCAGACCGGCCGACGTGGTGAAGGAATCCTGCTTTGTATAGATAACGGTGCTGTTATTTTCCCGCTGCACCAGGATGATATCCTGGATATCCACAAAGCTCATGCTTTCCCTGCCCTTTACCAACAGGCGGTCCAGGCCTCTTTCGTAGCGTACTATTTTATCCAGATGATCCAGAGGCTCCGGCTCCTGCAGGGAAAGAATCCGATCCAGCGTGCGTTCCACTCTCTCAATATCGAAGGGCTTTATGAGGTAATCAAAAGCATATACCTCAAAGGCCTCGGACATATACTCTGAATGAGCCGTGGCGAATACGATTTTCGTTTTAGGCTCCATGTCGGCAATAATCTTGGCACAGTCTATACCGCTTGCCCCGTTGATTTCAATATCAAGGAAAACAACCTCCGGCTTCAGCCTGGCAAAGAGGCTCACCGCATCCGCCAGATTATCGCATTCGCCCACCACCTGGAATTCTTCCTTCTTTTCTATGATTTTTTTCAGCAGCATCCGTATGCCGCTTTCATCTTCGACCAATATTACTTTGATTGCCATAAGCTTTCCTTTTTCTTTTCCTGCACACCGGTTCCCCGATAATTTCACTAAAAACGACCGCCTGCCTCAGCGCCGCCCGGCCTTCCGGCATACGGGACGTTTCTTGCTGATGCGGCCTTTGCGCCACCCGGCCGGCTGACGGGGATACCTGCTGCATCAACGCTTCCGGCACCTCGCCCAGGTCTGCCTCTTCCTCCCATTTAGGAAAGGACTCCGGGGCGGCAGCCTTTGCCGTTTTCTTCTTTTTTTTGAACGTACTGCCTGCAAAAGGGAGCTGTGCACCCAAATAGCCCTGCAGCTGCATTTTTTCCGATATTAATGTCCTTGAAAGCTCTTCCGTCAGTCCTTTAAAGGTCATATTAATCATTCCTTCCGTCACCGGTCAGATCCACGTCAATGCTGCCCGCTCCTGAAATGGAGGAACGCATATCGGTATCCGCCTTCAGATTCTGAAGCTCATAATAGTCCATAACTCCCATTTTGCCTTCACGCAGGGCATAAGCAAGCGCCTTGGGCACCTCGGCTTCCGCTTCCACCACGTAAGCGCGCATTTCCTGTTCCTTCGCAACAGCCATGGCACGTCTTTCCTCCGCCTTGGCCTGGGCGATATTCTTGTCTGCCTCCGCCTGCAGGGACTGCAGCTGGGCGCCGATGTTTCTTCCCACGTCGATATCCGCAATATCTATGGAAAGGATTTCAAAAGCCGTTCCGGAATCCAGTCCCTTGCTCAGGACACGTTTTGAAATGTCATCCGGGTTCTCCAGCACTTCCTTATGGGACTGTGCGGAACCAACGGTAGTTACGATGCCTTCACCGATTCTTGCCAGAATTGTCGCTTCGCCGGCGCCGCCCACCAGGCGTTCCAGATCCGCTCTTACGGTTACCCTTGCTTTTACAAGAAGTTCAATACCATCCTTTGCCACAGCCGATACATTGGTGGTTTCGATGACCTTGGGATTTACGCTCATTTTTACAGCTTCCAGGACGTCACGGCCTGCCAGGTCGATAGCCGCCGCCTTTTCAAAAGGAAGCTCTATGCCCGCCCTTTCCGATGCAATCAATGCATTAACCACATTGTCCACGTTGCCGCCTGCCAGATAATGGGCTTCCAGCTGGTTTACCCCCAGATTCATGCCTGCCTTTCTGGCCTTAATCAGAGGAAGCACGATACGGGACGGAACCACACGCCGCAGCTTCATACCGATAAGGTTGAAAATGCTGATTTTTACGTTAGCAGCCAGTGAAGAAATCCACAGGCCTATGGGAACAAAGATGAAAAATAAAACGATAAGCAGGCCAAGAATGCCAATTAATGTGATAACTACTATATTACTCATTATGATACCCCCTGACTATGGTTGTTTTTAGTTTTTTAGTTCCTTCAGTTACAGTTATTCTGCGATTCCTCCGAAACCGTTGCTTCTAAGAGTTCAGATCCATGGAACAGGCATGGTCTTCATAAAAAACAGAACCAGAAGAAGGCCAAGTACGCCGACTAATGTTATAACAATTGTATTGCTCATTATAATATCTCCTGCCTATTTTTATGCAGCCGTTCACTGCCTTCATAGTTACTGTTGTTTTACGATCAGTTTGGAGCCGTTTACTTTTATGATTTCCAGGGAAGCGCCCTTTGATATATATTTCCCTTCGGAAATTACATCAAAATTGACACCTTCAAAGTTACCCACGCCGGTAGGCCTCAGATCCGTTTCCGCAACCCCTTTTTTACCCAGCAGGTAATCCAGGTCCACGGAGCTGATATAGCCTTCATCCTTCTTCTGCTCTTCCTCCAGGATGATGGGCGAGTGTATCTTCCCCTTTGACAGCATCCACAGGATAATGGCCATCATGATGGCCAGCAGCGCCAGCACTATGACTGTGATGAACGCGCCCTCCTCAATGGTATCCGCCGTCAGGAAAAGTCCGATTACCAGACAGGCTATGCCGCTGATTCCCGGCGCCCCGAAACCCGGAACCACCATTTCAACAGCGATGAGGATAAATCCCGCAATAAACAGGATAATTCCCACTATCATCAATGTATCCATTCCTGTATCCTCCTTTCCCGGTACACGTCTTTTTCGTCTGCCTTAACTGTAAGCTCATGTACCAGCTTTATGAATCTGATTATAAACTGCATTTAGTTTAAAAAAAGCCATAATCCGCAACTTATACATAATCAAAGCTGTAATGTCATAAAAATCAATCCAATTGCGTTTATCCTGCCGTCCCGGACGCCCCGGCGGCTACCGGGGGAGCCGCACCTCAAAGCAGGTCTCCTTTTCATCGGAGGTCAGGCTGATGGTGCCCCTGATATCCTTTACGATTTCCGAAACAATGGTGAGGCCGGTGCCGTGCCCTTCCTCTCTTTTCGTGGAAAAGCCCTGATGGAAAATGAGCGGCTGCCTGTCCGCAGGGATGGCCGGTCCATTGTTGCATATGCGGAAAATATACATCTCCTTTTCCTGACGGATTTCCACGGTCAGCTTTCTGTCCTTCTCCCTTTCTCCCAGCGCAGTAATCGCATTATCGATGAGGTTTGCAAGGATTTTACACAGCTCCCACGGCTCCAGGGGGATTTCCTTGAGAGGAGTGCCCACCTCCACCACCATATCAATCCCGTTCTTTTCCGCGGACTCCATTTTCGCCTGAAGAAGGGCATTGACAGCGGGCTGGGAGGTTTTCATGGCTTTAGTCACCCTGCTGATATCCCTGAATACCGGCTCCATATACTCCCTGGCATCCTCATACTCTCCCAGCTGGAGCAGGCCGTAAATCACCTGCAGATGGTTCAGATAATCGTGCCGCTGGGCGCGCAGCTTCAGATTGAGATTCTCCAGATTTTTCATGCTTTCCCGATAGCTGTCGTCCTGGTAACGGCTGGCCGCATACAGACCGAGCAGGGTAAGCAGGCTGCTTAACAGCAGGATTCCTATGGTCAGGTAAACTGCCGGGTTCACCCTGCCCAGCACATGGGTGCCTATGACAAGCCAGAGCAAAATGGCGGCGATAAACTGCAGGCCGTTGATGATTAAAAGCGCTTTTACCGTTTTCTTAATATTCATAACCTTCCGGCTCCTGTCTGTTTGGATTTTACAAAAATCAGTGGATTCTGGCCAGATATTCCTTTGACAGAATCTTCTTTATATTCAGTGCAAAAAGGATACAAGCGGTGGCTGCGGAAATAATGTCGGATACAGGCTCCGCATAATAAATTCCCATAACGCCGAAAAACCGGGGCAAAACCAGGGCCAGCGGCACCAGCAGGATCACCTTCCGGAACATGGCGATAAACAGGGATATTTTGGCCTGTCCAAGTGCCAGGAAGGTGGGCTGGATCCCGTTCTGCAGCCCGAAAAACAGCATCCCGAAAAGAAATACGGGCATCACCCGGCTTACCAGGCCGATCAGCTCCTCATCATTGGTAAAAAGAGAGGCATAAAGAGCCGGGAAGCACATGGCCGTCATATTAGCCACAAAGGATATGGTGAAGCTGACCGCAATCATGCTGCGGTACAGTTTTTTTACCCGATCGAACTTACCCGCGCCGTAATTGTAGCTGATAATGGGCTGCACACCCTGGGTGAAGCCGGTAAGAGGCGCCGAGAACAGCTGAAGGACACTCTGCATGATGGTGAGGGAACCCACATACAAATCCCCTCCATACATCTGCAGCCCCCTGTTAAGCACGATACTGATCAGGCTCTCCGTGGCACGCATGATAAAAGGTGAAATTCCCAGAGAGCAAATCTGTCCCATAATCCGGAAATCCGGCCTGATATTACAAAAAGACAGACGCAGGGAGGATTTTTTCCCCATAAGAAAGTTCACATTCCAGGCGGCGCTGACCGCCTGGGAAAGCACCGTGGCAATCGCCGCGCCCTTTACGCCCCAGCCGAAAACAAAAATAAACAACGGATCCAGGGCAATATTGACCACCGCCCCGATAACAATAGAAATCATGGCAATCCGGGAGCGCCCCTGGGATATGATAAAAGGATTCAGCCCCAACGCCAGCTCTACAAACAGTGTGCCAAGAAGATAAATGGACATATAATCCAGAGAATACCCGATAGTAGCGTCAGACGCTCCGAACATATAAAGGAACGGCTTCTGAAACAGATAGAAAACAGCCATCAAAACAATTGTAAAAATAACCAGAAGACAGGCGCCGCTCCCCAGTATTTTTTCCGCATGCTTCCTGTCCCCCTTTCCCATCCAGATGGCCGCCAGCGGCGCTCCCCCCATACCAACAAAGGCGGAAAAAGCCGAAATCAGCGTAATAATAGGAAAAGTGATACCCACCCCTGTAAGCGCCGCAGCACCCACGCCGGGAATATGCCCTATGTATATCCGATCCACGATATTATAAAGAATATTGATTATCTGCGCAATAATAGACGGAACCGCCATACTCACCATAAGCCTGCCAATCCGTTCCGTTCCCATCCGCGACTCATTTACACCTGCACTCATACATATCCTCCTGAAGCAAAAATTCTTTTCTGGATATAAGTATAACACGAAGTGGGGTGGTGGAGAGAAAAAAGTGATGCGGGGGGCGGGGAGGGCTGATACGGGGCTGCGGCTTTTATCCCGCTATCCCAAAGATTTTTACCTCCCAGGGCTGGTTTTGGAGGGGTAAACGTGGTAATCTGGTAACAGAAATTATGGATGGAGGTCATTTTAATATGAGAGATTATTCGGAATATACGGAGTATATTGTGGAGAGAACGAAGGAGCTGCTGGGGATTGACAGTCCTTCAGGGTATACACGGGAGGTTTCTGGATATTTGATGGATTTGTACCGGGGGCTGGGGTATGAGCCGGAGCTGACGGTAAAGGGCGGCGTGGTTGTGAAGATCGCGGACGGTGAATGTAGCGGGGCGGATGGCTGCGGGAAAGCCGATCCGGCGGCGGGAGCCATTATGCTGGAGGCGCATGTGGATACGCTGGGGGCTATGGTGGCTGAGGTATCTTCAACGGGACGGCTGCATCTTACTCCTGTCGGGGGAATGAATGCGAATAATGCGGAGGCTGAAAACTGCCGGGTGATTACGCGCTGCGGAAAGGTTTATACAGGGACGTTTCAGCTGAAGAATGCTTCAATTCATGTGAATGATAATTATAATGAGGTTAAGAGAAGCTATGGGGAGATGGAGGTGCTTCTGGATGAAATCGTCCGCAGCAAGGAGGATGTGCTGGCTTTGGGGATCATGCCGGGGGATTTCGTTTGTTTTGAGCCGAGGACAGTGGTGACGGAATCCGGGTTCATTAAGAGCCGTTTTCTGGATGACAAGCTGAGTACGGGAATTCTTCTTGGGTTTGCAAAATATCTGAAGGATGAGGGTATCAGGCCTGCACGGACGATTTACCAGCATATTACAGTGTTTGAAGAGGTGGGTCACGGCGGCTGCGCTTCTATCCCGGCGGATGTGACAGAGGTTCTTTCTGTGGATATGGGCTGCGTGGGCGATGGCCTTGGGTGTGATGAATGCCAGGTTTCTATCTGTGCGAAGGACAGCAGGGGGCCTTATCATTATGATGTGGTAAGCGGTTTAATCGATGCTGCAAAAAGGGCAGAGGCTGATTTCGCGGTGGATGTATATCCTCATTATGGATCGGATGCGGATGCGGCGCTGACTGCGGGTTATGATGTGCGTCATGGGCTGATCGGGCCTGGTGTCTATGCTTCTCATGGCTATGAGCGCAGCCATAAAAAGGGCGTGGAGAATACGTTTAAGCTGCTGAAGGCTTATCTGGCCTGATAGTCCGGGCTGTGAGGGAGGATTTTTATGGATTACCTGCAAAAGATAATACCTGTTACCGCTTTGTTTCTGATTATTTTGTTTATTCTGATCCTGATTGTGCGCAGGCTGTCCTACAGGCGTACTTCCCATTGTAAGTGTCCGGCCTGCGGGCAGGAATTTAAGCCTTCACTGATGCAGCTGATTTTTTCAGTAGGCGGAAAGGGCGGGCAGATATTGTATTGTCCTAACTGCGGGGAGAAGAATTATCTGGAGAGGATTCCGGATGAGGAGGATTCCAACGGGGATGCGGAGGTTTCCGGCAGGGATGAAGGGGATTCCGACAAGGATGCGGAGGTTTCCAGCGGGGATGAAGGGGATTCCGGCAGGAATGAGAAAGAGTAGTTCATGCCCGGCCTGGATACTGAGCGAAGATATGGGCCGTGACACGGCGCTGTACATTAAGAAAGAATGCTGTTCAGCTATGAGCAGCATTCTTTCTTTAACAGTTTTTATAACTGTACTGCGGTTTCTTTCTTACTTAAAAATATTCTGCAGCAGTAAGTTTTATTTTCCCGCATTCATCATTTCGTTGATTTCGTCTATGATTTGCTGGCCGCCGGTAGAATTAAATTCTTCTACATACTCATCGAAGAAATCAATGTCTTCTTCCCCTGTGATGATCTTAATATAGGAGTCCAGCGTGTAGGTTTTCAGATCCGTCAGATACTCATCCGCTGCTTCGGTAGGCGGTACGAGTACGTCGCTGTAGCCGGTGTTCTTGTATTTTTCCGCAAACTTGTTGTCAACAGGATTGGTCTTCATCTGGAACTCAGGGTATTTCAGGTGTGCATAGCAGCACAGCAGCATAAAATACAGGCCGGTAGGTAATCCCATTTGCTCCAATCCACCAGACATGTCCGCGGAACCGATCCACACAGATGGGATGTGCATCGGTATGGTTATTGCGCAGGGGCAGCTGCCAGCATTGAAAAATAACCCGCAGCAGTACTTCCATGGCTTCTGTCACAAGGGGAGCCTGTTTTTCCGGACGTTCCTGGGCATCCATGAAATCCGGATAAAGGGCAAAGCACATGCTGACCGATGTTTTAGGCAGATAAAAGAGGGACTTATGGAAACGGCATACGCCCTTATCTTCCCTCTCTATTTCCATCCGTCCGTATTTTATAATTGCTTTCAGGACGGTTTCCTTACGTTCCCCGCTCTCCCAGGGAATTCCCTTTTTCCAGTGGTGCCTTTCCGTAATGCAGGCAAGCCTGGCAAAGGCCTCCAATATACTTTCCGTGCTACCGGGCAGGTCACTGAAACTTCTGTCTTCTTCCAGGTATCTGCAGTATTCTTCCTCCGGAAGGAGATCCCCTTCCCTGTAGTTTTGTTCCTCGTAGTTCCCCTGGGCTACTTTTGCCAGCAGCTGCCTGAGGATTTTCTTTTTTTCCTCCCGTTCCTTTTCCGTAGTCACCGGAAGCTTATCCATACATTCCGGGCATTCCCCTGCTCCCTCATAATATTCCTTTTTCATGATTCTTTCCGTTAAGTAATTGCGCATATGATTGCCCTCCAGCTTTTCATGTGGACCGGCAGTTACTCCGCCGCTCCCTGCGGTTTTAACATAAACCCTGTAATTTTAATATAGTAAAAGAGGCTGTTTTTTTACAGGGTAAATAATATGCTTTGCCCGTTAAAATGTTGTCCGGTTTTTCCAGCAAAAAAGGATGCCGCCCTGATCGGGCAGCATCCCTACGCATTTACCTTATTTATTCAGCATTTCTTCCTTATTCAAAGCAGTACAGCATCTCCCAGACAAACTCTTCCTCGTCAAAACGGTACTGGGGAAGAAGCTGGGGGCCACAGGAGTTGGATCCTACGCCACTCTGCTTATAGTCTGTGCACACCACAACGCAGCCTGCTTTTTCCAGCTCATAGTTGTGCTTCTTCGTGGCAAGCTCTTCTATGGTGTACTCGGATGCGTTGAAGGAAAAGGGCTTTCTGCCCCTGGCGGTGAGATTTCCCACCTTCACGGTAAAGCAGTTGTAGTGGCTGCCGTTTTCCTGGGGACGTACATAGTCACGGTGGAGCTCAGGCACGGTGGTATGGAAAACGTCCATATAGCTTGCCTGATGCTTGTCGCAGTAGCTTTCATGAGGGCCGTATCCGAAGTAGGCCACCTCCTGCTGCTTTTCGGGAATACAGAATTTCAGGCCGAATCTGGGAAGGAACGGGAAGGCGGTATCCCTCTTTCCATCCACCGTAACCCTGATTTCCCCGTCGCCGTTTACGGTCCATACGGCATGCAGTCTCAGGAAGGGCTGGATGAACACCGCTGCTATGGAGAAATCACAGGTAATGGTAACAATCCCCTGTCTCAGCTTCGCTTCGCAGCCATATACCTTGACCACGCTTCTGTCATAGCCGGCTTCCTTCCATACATTTACAATATTTCTGTCATTGTCCGTGGGAGCCCGGTAAACATTCCATTCCACAGGCGCTGTGACAAGGGCTTCCCCATGGCGCTCCAGTTTAATGAAATTCCCTTCTTTTTTCCCGAATTCGTAGTGAAGGAATTCGTTGCCAAGGCAGAAAGCTTCCGGCGTTTCCGTCAGGGTAAGCGGTTCTCCCTTATTTTCAAAAGCCGGCTCTTTTTCCTTCTCCTCGGAAAGTGCGAACTGGTCAAAGCCCATCTCATGGCCCACCTGGGTCAGCTTATCCTTGGCCTTCTGGTAGTAAGTGAGCTTCAGATAGCAGCGCTCCTCTGTCTTTGCCGGAAGCTTCAGGGTAATGTCCATAAAGCCGTGAGGCTCCGCTTCCAGTTCATCCAGAATGCCTTCTTCCATCAGGACGCCGTTTTTCTTGATTTCATAGCGCAGATAGATATAATCCTTCAGGTTCCTGAAATCCAGCTTGTTGTGCAGGCGGATAATGCCTTTCTTCCTATCTGTAAGCTCGGCGCGGATGGGGCGGATGGCATTTTTCCACTCGTAAAGCCCTTCATGAGGCCGTCTGTCCGGATATACCAGGCCGTCCATGCAGAAGTTGCCGTCATGGGGGAATTCTCCCGCATCTCCGCCGTAGTGGAACATTTCCTTTCCGTTCTCCGCCCTGCCCTCATAGGTGGCGTGGTCGCACCACTCCCAGACAAAGCCGCCGCAGAAGCCGTCATATTTATATATCTGCTGCATATAGTCTTCGATATCCCCGGGGCCGTTGCCCATGGCGTGGATGAACTCGCACTGAACAAAGGGCTTCTTTTCTCCCGGCTGTGCAAAATATTCGTCAATCATCTGGGTGGAGGCGTACATATGGCTCTCCACATCCAGCATGGATTCATCCTTTTTGTGTCCTGCAGGTTCAAAATGGACGCTTTCATAGTGAAGCAGCCTGGTGGGATCATAATTTTTCACCCAGCGTCCTGCTTCTTCAAAATTGGTTCCGTAGCCCGACTCATTGCCAAGCGACCAGAAAATCACGCTGCTGCAGTTCTTGTCCCGGATCACATTGCGCTGCACCCTGTCCATAACGGAAGCCTTAAACCGGGGATCTTCGGCAAAATAGCTGAACGTGCCCTCCGTGCTTCCGCCGTACACCGTTGCGCCGCCATGGGATTCCATATCCGCTTCCGCTATCAGATAAAAACCGTATTCGCTGCACAGCTGGGGAAACCAGGGCGCGTTGGGGTAATGGCTGGTACGGATGGCGTTGATATTGGCCTCCTTCATGATACGCAGGTCAAACATGGCGTCCACGCGGGATACCACTGCGCCGGTATAAGGACTGCTGTCATGGCGGTTGACACCTTTGAACTTCACCGGGCGTTCATTAATGAGCACCACGCCGTCTTTTATGGAAATGGTACGGATGCCTACCTTCTGAACCAGGATTTCTTCCGGGGTCCTGAGCTTAAGCGTATATTGATAAGGCTCCTCCGCATTCCACAGAACCGGATCCTTCACGGAAAAAGCGGCGCTGCCGTCCTTTGCTTCGCATTCTCCCAGAAGCGTATCCTTATCCCACAGCTCGCAGATTACCTGAGGCTCTCCCACGACACTGTCCAGCTTCACTTCCACCCGGGCCGTATTCCCCGCAAAGTCCACAGGCGTTGTCACCGTGAAGTCCCTTACGTATTCCTTCGGGCGGAAAATCAGGTGCACATCCCGGAATATTCCGGACATACGGAACTTATCCTGATCCTCAAGATAGCTGCCGTCACACCATTTCAGCACAAGGACCGCCAGCTTATTCATGCCGGTTTTGGTTTTACCGGTGATGTTGAATTCGCTGGGGCTGTGGGAAACCTGGCTGTAGCCCACAAATTTCCCGTTAATCCACACGTAAAAGCAGGAATCCACGCCTTCAAAATAAAGGAACTGTTCCTCCTTCGCCTCACTGCGGCTGATGTCAAAATATTTGATATAAGCGCCGCAGGGATTATTGTCGGGAACATAGGGCGGATCAAAAGGGAAGGGATACCTGACGTTGGTATACTGCTTCTGATCGAAGCCCAGCATCTGCCAGCAGGAAGGCACTTCTATCCTGCCGAACTGTTCTTCGTCGAAATCCTTCCTTTGGAACTCCGGTACGGCCTCCACACAGGGAAAGTAACCGAATTTCCAGTCAATGCCGCTTAAATTGCGGGCATTTTCCTTTTCCTGCAGGTCCAGGGGCATGTAGAAGCATCTGTTCTCCTCCGTCCCCACATGCAGTGTTTCAGGGTTCTCATAGAATTTTTCCAGAATCATAAGCTCTCCTCCGAAACCAGGCTTCTGCCGGTCATTGAATGCTTGGCTTTCCTGCGTTCCGTTTCCTCTATTTGGACTTTTCATTGCTACTGTAAATTATAAAGAAAATATGTTACACTTACAATACAAAACGGAAGAAATAGTGAAATAATTGTTACAGTTGAGGCAGGTCTGCGCATTTACTGCGCAAACCGTGAGAAAACGCGGCGGCAACAGGAATGTGAGGTAATATGTACGATACTCTGGTTACATTGAAAAAAGGGGCTGGCAGGACTTTAAAGGCCGGCGGCATGTGGGTTTATGACAATGAAATAGAAAGCATTGCAGGGGATTTTGAAAACGGCGATATCGTAACCATACACGATTTCGACGGTTTTTTTCTGGGGATTGGCTTTATTAATACCAGGTCAAAGCTTACGGTAAGGCTTCTTTCCCGGAAAAAGGGAACGGTCATTGATGATGCGTTTCTGGAAAAAAGAGTGCAGAATGCCTGGGATTACCGGAAACAGACGGTGGATACCGGCTGCTGCAGACTGATTTTCGGGGAGGCGGACTGGCTTCCGGGCCTGGTGGTGGATAAGTTTTCGGACTGCCTGGTGGTGGAATCCCTGGCTCTTGGCATCGACCGGCTCAAGCCCGCAATCCTGGACGCGCTCTGCCGGGTGCTGAAAAAGGACGGCATCGAAATACGCGGCATTTATGAGCGCAGCGACGCCAAGGTACGGCTTCAGGAGGGAATGGAGCGTTATAAGGGCTTTATCAGCGAACCCTTTGATACGAAGGTGGAAATCGAGGAAAACGGCGTTAAATATATTGTGGATGTGGAGGATGGCCAGAAGACCGGCTTTTTCCTGGATCAGAAATACAACCGGGCCGCTGTCCAGCGTCTCTGTAAAGGGAAAAAGGTTCTGGACTGTTTTACGCATACCGGTTCCTTTGCATTGAACGCAGGAATCGCCGGCGCGGACAGCGTGCTTGGCGTGGACGCCTCTCAGACCGGAGTGCTGCAGGCGGAGGAAAATGCCCGCCTGAACCATCTGGAGGATCGGGTGAAATTCCAGTGTGCGGACGTGTTTGAGCTGCTGCCGCAGCTGGAGGAAAAGGGCGAGAAGTTCGATGTGGTGATTCTGGATCCTCCCGCTTTTACCAAATCCAGAAATTCGATCAAGAATGCGGTAAAAGGATACCGCGAAATTAACCTGCGGGGAATGAAGCTGGTGGAGGACGGAGGTTTTCTTGTGACCTGTTCCTGTTCTCATTTCATGGAACCGGAGCTTTTTGCCAAGACCATCCGGGAGGCGGCTCATGGGGCGCACAAGAGGCTGCGGCAGGTGGAGTTCCGTACCCAGTGCTGTGATCATCCGATTTTGTGGGCGGCGGACGAATCCTATTATCTGAAATTTTATATTTTCCAGGTGTGCGAGGAGCTGTAAAGGCGCTGACGGGGCGGTAAAATATGCCGGCTCAATATGCAGGCGGCGGGCCTGCTGACGGAGGAATTTACTTAAGATGTATCAGACGATTCTGAAGGACTTTGATATACGGATGCTGATGGATTCCGGGCAGGTATTCCGGATCGCCCCGTGCGGGGAGGACTGTTATACGGTGACGGCAGGAGATCATTTCGTATGCCTGCGCTGTGCCGGGCATCAGGATGCGGACTGTGGGAAAGATGAGGCTTTTGTGGAATTTTCCTGCACTGAGGAGGAATTTCTGTCCTTCTGGCATAATTATTTTGATTTGTCCCTGGATTACGGCGCCATAAAGGAAACGGTTGATCCGGAGGATGCATTTTTACAGGCGGCTGTTGCTTATGGAAGCGGTATCCGTATTCTGCGGCAGGATCTCTGGGAAACGATAATCAGCTTTCTGATATCACAGAATAATAATATAACACGGATACGAAGGAGCATTGAAGCGCTCTGCGCCAAATTCGGGGAGAAGCTGGATACGGACGGGCATTCGCTGTCATTTCCGGAGGACAGGCCTTTTACCGGGGCTTCCTTTTATTCCTTTCCCACGCCTGAAGCCATTGCCGCCGGCGGATTGGATGGGCTGCAGGATCTGGGGCTGGGTTACCGGGATAAATATATCCTGGCCATGGCAAAACGCTGCAGCGGCGCGCCCGGACAGGAATTCCTGGCTTCCCTGGAGCAGGCGGATTATGATAGGGCGCAGGCAATCCTGATGGGAGAATTCGGCATCGGACGTAAGGTGGCTGACTGTATCTGTCTGTACGGCCTCCACCATATCGGCGCTTTTCCTGTGGATACCCATGTGAAACAGATTCTGGCTTCTTTTTATCCGGACGGATTTCCCTTCCGCCGTTACGAGGGGTTTGCCGGGATAATACAGCAGTATATGTTCTATTACAAGCTTTCCCTTCCCGCTTCCGCCGCCGGTAAGAAATCGGGAAAACAAAGAACTGCAAAGAAAAAAGCCGGATGAAAAGCGGCCTGGAAATACAGAGTCCGGTCATTCCGGGCAATCCCTGACATCTTAACAGTCCTGACGGGGCTGAACCGTTACCCGATATCAGTCATATGCCCGGCGTGGCGGGCAGATAGGAGCCTAATGGATAACACCGATAACATCATACTTTCCATATTAAAAGAGAACAGCCGGGCAAGCGCCTCCGAAATCAGCAAGCAGGTAAATCTTTCCGTTCCCGCTGTTACGGAACGCATCCGTAAGCTGGAGCTGTCCGGCGTCATCGAAAAATATACTGTCCGCGCCAATCCCTATGCACTGGGGTATAATCTGCTGGCCTTTGTTATTGTTAAGGTGGACTGCTCGGAGAATCTGGAAGCCTTTCAGGATGCCATTGCCGGCCTTCCTCAGGTATTGGAATGCCACCATACCGCAGGGCCGGGTGACTATCTTCTGAAGGTGCTTTTCCGGGATATGCAGGATATGGAGAATTTTCTTTCACGCACGCTGAAGGATATCAGGGGCGTAGCTGATACCAACACAATCATCTGTCTTTCCACCTTGAAGGAGGAAATCACAGTATAGCAGAATATGGCTGAGAAAGGTATTCTATGGGTTTCTGGATTTTTATGCTGGTTATGAATCTGCTGATTCCGGCAACTATGGCCGGGTTCGGAAGGGCTTTTCTGAAAAAAGCCCCAGGAAAGATTAATTATGCCTTCGGCTACAGGACAAGCATGTCTATGAAAAATAAGGATACCTGGGACTATGCGCATAAATTCTGCGGCAGGCTGTGGTATACCGCCGGACTGGTTATGCTGCCTGTGACTTTTATTGCAATGCTCTTCGTATTGGGGAAGGATGAGGATGCCGTGGGAAGCTTTGGGGGAATTATCTGCTTTATTCAGATGATCCCTTTGGTTGGGAGTATTATTCCAACGGAAATTGCGCTGAGGAAGCATTTTGATAAAAACGGGATAAGAAAAGAGGCGGATGCCGGCGAATATGCCGGCAAAAGCTGAACGGAATTGGTGTTTATTGAAAATACTTAAAAACAGTAACCGGATATGTGCCCGGGAACATGAAATATACGCTGCGGAGTACGCTTTCAGGCTCCAGGCAGGCTTTTCTTTCATGCTTCCGGGCTTTTCTGCAGCCTTTTCTATCGGCTTCTCTATGGCATTTTTACAGCCTTTTCATGGCGCGGATTCTTTTTTTCGTCTCTTTGTCCACGCTGAGGGATTCTGTGATTTTCTGAAGGGACTTATTATAAGTGAAATCATCCAGCCGGCAGCGGCCCAGATAGCTTTCTGTTTTTTCGGGGAACTTAACATAGCACATGGAAACGGCCCAGGCAACCGCCATTTTTACGTAATAGCCCTCATGGCTGATACCGTCGAAAATGGGGAACAGCCTGTCGATATATTCCGGCGTAATATAGTAGTCCAGGAGCATCACTATGGCAAAGCGCACGGTGAACTCCTCACTGGATAGGATGCAGGGCTGCAGGAAGTCCCAGAACTCTGCGGGGTTCTCCCCGGCCGCCTTGAGGGTGATGCAGAAGCTGTCACATACAGACCAGTTGTTTATTTTGGGAAGGAAGGCAGCGATCTGTTCCAGAATATCGGGAAGCGGCGCTTTGGCATAGCCGATGATGAAGCCCTGAAGCATGATTTCCTCAAAGCTGTCCTGGGTGCACCGGGCGAGGTTTTCCAGCCAGTTTTCTTTTGCCAGCTTCCGGGCTATCTTACGCAGGGCAGGAAGGCGGACGCCGAGTATGTGCTCCGTTCCCGGAAGGAGGGAGGATGAAAAGTCCCTGTAGGCAGGTTCTGCCAGCAGGGACAACTGTTCCTTTATATCTGTGATATCGTTGCTGTGGGCGGTATTATTCTTTTTCCCGGAAGAAGACGGCATATTCTTTTCCCTCGCTGCTGTAGATTTCCGCATTGCGGCGGTTGTTTTCCACTTCCCGGTCCATGACCTGCCTTTTTACGGCGGCCGGGCTTCCCATTGCCATGGAATTATCCGGAATTATGGTGTTCTGGGTTACCAGCGCTCCTGCGCCGATGATGCAGTTCTTTCCGATGGATGCGCCGTTTAAGATAATGGCTCCCATGCCGATCAGGGTATTATCTCCGATGCTGCAGCCATGAATTATGGCTCCGTGGCCTATTGTGACACCGGTCCCGATCCGTACTGGATGCCCGGCATCCACATGTATGACGGCATTATCCTGTATGTTACTGCCGCGGCCGATACGGATGCTCTCCGCCTCCGCACGCACAACGGCGTGAAACCATATGCTGCATTCCTCTTCTATCTGTACGTCGCCCAATATTACGGCATCCGGCGCTATAAATACATTTTCTGCAATTTCCGGGGTTTTCATGGCATAATTTCCTTTGTGGTGAGTGGGTTATTGTTATTATGTAACATAATGTTTTGTTGTCTTTACAGCTACATTATGCCATTCCACGTCAGGAGCGTCAATTGGTATTTCGTGTCTGTTTGTGTTCATTTTGTGACGGGGTTACTATATGCCATGTAACCGTCTTACCGGATATCAAGACTTATCTACATATTTATCGACTTATCCTTCTTAATCATCAGCTATTATATTACAGGAATACAGGCTGCCCTGAAAATAATGGTATGATTTTACCTCAAACGGATAAAATTCTATCTCCCCTGCTGCCTCCATAAATAAATAAGCTGTTTTCTGATATTGCGGAGAACTGTTATACAGCCGTATTAAAAACCCGGATTTTTGACGTTTTAAACACATCAGCAAAATCCTCTCATTTTCAATACGTATACCGGCTGATTGAACAGGACTGGATTTAACTGCAAAATACGATCTGGCAAATGGCGCTTCATTAAATACCGCCGCTTCTTTATCTGCCAGACCCATCTGTTCCTCCCTGTCCCCGCCCTGGATGGAAAATTGAAACAATCGTTCTCCTATATCAATGCGCGGCAGAAATCTGTCCTGCGGCAAAATCGGCCTGTCATCAATCGGATGCGCCGTATATGCCGGAGAACGCAATAATGTCAGACGTAATTCCCCATTCTCAAAGCTGCTGCCATGGCTTCCGCGATTAAGTACCGTCAATGCGAGATCATTACCACAGACAGAAAGCCATTTCTGAGATACATTTTCATATCCATTTTCATATAAGCGGGAACGCCCCAGCATCTTCTGCCCCCAGCATTCCCCATCCTCCCAGGGTGAAGGCAATGATAATTTTACCATATGGTTTGGTTCATTCCATTGTAATCTCAGTTCTAAATCAAGCCTGTTTGTAAGAGGTTCAAATTTATAGTGCATTATTGCCGTCGAACGTTTATAAACAAATAGTGCTTCTATAACAGTTCTTACCTCTCCGTGTTCTATGATGCGTACAGGCTCTGTTTTTTCTTTAAGGCCGCATATATAGCCTGCCTGTTCCTCCGATGCCAGTTTAAATTCTCCTTCTATATTCGGAAAACTACTGACTGTCATCCCCCATGGATCTTCATTATCAGAAATGACAAGCAGCCTTCCGGCACCTGGCAGAAGCAATGGCTTCCCCTTGAACATATAGGATTCTATCAGGCCCGTTTCTTTATTTACTGACAGATTTCCCAAAGTACCTGCCATCCTGATTATTGTCTCTTCCGTATTAGGAAGCTTCGGTCTGTGCGTAAGTACTTTGGGCCGGGCATATAAAGAAGCCATGGTAAACGGTGGTATTTCCGCCATAAATACAAGACGTTTCCTCCAGTCTAACGGAATGGAGCTTCCTTCTTTTTCCAGCTGGGAGGGTATTATATTCCCCTCATATTCCACCTCAAAATCGGTATATGTATTATCCCACCCCTGATCCTGAAGCTGAAACTCACACTCTATGGCTGTCTTTACAGGCCATGGATGCGGATTACATGCAAATATGGGAATTATCCCCGGTTCCGCCTCCCTTGTCTGTCGGCACAGCTGTATAAATGCCCATGTCCTTTGTTTCTCAAGCAGGGCAATTGCACCTCCCATATCCCGCAGTGCAGCTTCCTCTGCACACTGAACGGAGGTCCCTGGTAAAATATCATGGAATTCATTAAAGAGTAAGGTTTCCTCAGCCTGATCCAGTGCATTCCAATCTCCTGAGGCTCCGGTATACAGTTGTGCAACAGAAAGAAGCTTTTCTGTCTGGTACAGCATATTTTCAAGCAGACGATGCATCTGCTTTATACGAACCTGCGATGTATAGCAGCCTACCATAGATGGACCAATTTCTTCTTTAAATAAAGGCAGCACAGATTCAGAAACAGCATCAAAATACATTTCCGGCGTGCTGTGTTTCAGCAGAATGCCCTCTTTCTTCCACTGTTTCTGAAGTAAACTGATTCTATCCAGATCCTCACGTGACGGCCCCCCGCCATGATTACCAATTCCCCATAATGCTAATACTGCATTATCCGTTCCCTCCTGCCGGCGGTAATATTCCAGTTTTTTTTCTACTTTTCCAAGCCCGCTGTTATACCCTTCCGCAGCCAGATGAACTGGTATCCGGGAACCATCGTACCCCTCCCAGAGAAAATCATTTCCAGGCGCTTTGCATGTCTCAATAGATGGGCGTCCTACAAGATAAGAGGTATATCCACATTTTAACAGAAGCTGTACCAGACCTCGGTCATGTCCGAAAGAATCTACATTAATGGCCGTTTGGGGGCAATATCCGAATTTTTCCTTAAAATAATTTGACCCTTTCTCTATCTGGCGCAAAATGGATTCACCGCTGCTCATCACACAGTCCGGCTGCAGATACCATCCTCCCATAATGTGCCATTTGCCTTCCTGTACCAGCTTCTGTATTTTGTAAAACAATTCAGGATCGTATTCCTCAATCCACTGGTAAAGCTTGGCTTCGTTATGATTAAAAATGAAGCCGTCATAGGTCTCACAAAAAGAAGCGGCAATCCGAAATGTGGATAGGGCCTCCGCCAGACTTTCATGCCATTCCCACTGCCAGACCAGATCCAGATGTGCATTACAGACCAAAAATAAAGTTTTTGTGCGGCTCATTAACAGCCTCCTCTCCATTAATTACCTTACCGGTGTTTTTCAATTCTGTTCCAGGTACATTCTGGCATATCTGTTTGCATCCTCAAATATTTCTGCTGCCGCCTCCGGTGCATTTTCCAAAGTGCCATCAGCAATGGTTATTGTAGGAATAATTCCCCTGCGCAGAGGACAACGTTTTATCGGATTAAATCCCAGTTCATGAACACCGGTACTTCCACGGGATACATCCCCCAGACATAAATGGCCGAATCCCCGTACATATGAATCAAACATGGGAGGAAATGCCTCATCATGCCAGTGTAAAACCCCATCCGTATGTCCGCATTGCAAAAGGGGAATACACGCTGCGAGCCCATCATACCAGCCCTCTCCTGCCAGGAGCATATCCGGGTTGAATTTTTTCAGTCTGCTCATAAGCTGCTTTACGCCATCATACAAATAATGATTAGGATCATTCATCCAAACCGCCGATATGTCAAAAAAAGCTGCATCAAATCCATAATCTGTCATCAGTCCTGTCACCTGGCTGTAAAGACGATTCTGCCATCTGGGTGCTGCCGGATTCAGACTGCGGTTGGAATTATGATCATAGTGCCGGGAGCCATCCCAATCAACACTGCCTCCATACTGACTGCCGGCCGGCCCTTTGAACTCAGAGGGTACTCCCCATTCCTCATAACCCTCAAAATGATTACCCACAACATTAATACCAAACATCGGCATAACATGAACACCTAAATCTCTGGCACCATCACATAACTTTCGGAAACCCTCTTTTCCTCCCATACGCTCATCAGGGGAATAATTGCCATACTTCCAATAGTAACGCCCCTCCCATCCAGGAAGATAGGCAAGTACGCGTCGTCCCTCAATATGCGTACATATTTTCTTCAGATTTTCCAACACCATTTCATAGTCATTAAACACATAACCGGACCAATGCTGGCAATGTATGGCGGCAACAAGAGAAATCTCCCTCGCCCAGTCAGGCACATCCGTTCTTTTCTCCCATGTTTTAAGTCCATAACACTTTTCCACATGCAATCTGTGCGGCTCATATATTTCCGCTACACTGCTTCCCCATCCTATTTCCCACTCAGGTGCCTCTATTCTGTCTGACATGCGGGTAGCCGTCTCTTCAAATATGAGTTCTGCGTTCAACCCCTCCGCAGTATGAATAAAAACAAAGCGTTTATCCCTTACCATATCATCCAAAGAACGGAAATAAAAGAGATTGCTGGAAGAAGTCTCCATAATAACAAGCGGAGTTCCTACATCACGCCACCCCTCCGGATATTTAAGATTCAATCCCTCCTGAGGAATTCCCCTTGGCCTGGCATCAATTAAGTTTATAATTTTTCCCTCCGGAATTCCATGTAAGGTAATTTTAATACATCTGATGTCCTCACTTCCGTTATGAATTGAAGCTGAAGCTTTAATGCGAATACCCCGCCCGCATAGTGATGCCTGTACCTCAACCGCTCCTTCCATTTCCATCTGCCCTCCGGCCCACCGTAATCCCCCGATATCAGCCAGAATTGTATTTTCATCCTGCTTAATACGTAATTTATTTTCGTCAGGCGCATATACATTTTGAAACGTATAAATCATAACAGAAAACTCATAATCCCCTAAAATAAAATGCGGCGTGGGAAATGAATAACTTAAATCCTGCATATCTGCTCCCATCTGCGCGTCTGGACACACGCCTAATTAGTTTATTATTTTCAGTTTATAGTTTTTCTCCCACAAACCTCTTTTTCCCTTAGCTTCTTCTATAAACAGTTCTTTCTGTGCTTCATCCCAACGTATCTGTACGAGAGAATACTCCCCTTTTTCGTATGCATAGCTTTTTCCGTCATCCGAATACAGGTAAAAGGAAGCCTGGCTTCCGGAGTATACCCGTATTTCAATCTCCTTTTGTTCCTCTTTGCTGTTCTGCCGTACCTCTCCCAAAGGCAGAACAGACCCTTCTTTTACAAAAAGAGGCAGAACATCAATAGGCGCATCCACTGTAATGGTCTGACCGCCGTCCAGCTTCTCATTCGTCCAAAAATTGAACCATTTTGTCCCGCCGGGAAGATAAACCTTTCTGCTTACAGCCCCCTGCTCCACTACAGGCGCCACCAGGAGCGATGGTCCAAACATAAACTCATCTTCTGTCACAGTGCTTTTTTCATCAGAAAAGTCCATCCAAAGCGCACGCATAAACGGAGCTCCGGTTTGTGTGACCTGGTATGCCAGGGAATAAATATATGGCATCAGTCTGTAGCGCAGTCTTAAATATTTTACCAGAATCCTTTCTGCCTCCTCCCCATATGACCAGACCTCATTATTTTTCCGGGTTCCATGCGTTCGAAAGGTCGGACAAAATGCCCCGAACTGAAACCATCTGATATAAAGCTCCGTATAGTTCTTTTTGGTAACTGTCCCGGTTCCTGAACTGGATGTTGAGACTAACAAGGTGCTGTAATCTTCCTCTGTATTTTCATCCGGCAGTGCCTGCCAGCCGCCAATATCCGAGGACCAGTACGGCATACCGCTTGCACAGAAGTTTAATGCTGTCGTAATCTGTCGCTTAAGCACATCCCATTCCGGGAAAATGTCAGAGGACCAAAAAGTGGTTCCATACTTTTGCGCTCCCAGATAAGCAGCCCTGGACAGAGTCAGGCAACGATGCTGAAAGCCCTCCCGATGCCCTTCATAAATACATTTTGTATGAGTAAGGGGATATATATTATGAATACGCGCACCAGTTCCCGCAAACAGAAATGCCTCATGGGGACTGATATCCGGTTCATCTTCATCTGTCCAATAATACTTATAACCCAGGTCACCATAATTTTTTTTAATTGTATCAAAATACCACCTGCCGCAATCCGGATTTGTCGTATCTATTAATGCCCCTCTCTGATCCTCCGGCGTACCATATAATGTATTACCCAGTGAGTCCTTCATAAACCATCCGTTCTTCTCAAGGAACTCATAATTGTCGCTTTCCTTCATGAACCTCGGCCAGCAGGATATCATTGTTTCATATCCCATTTCCTCCAGCCTGCGGTTCATTTCCATGCTGTCCGGCCAGTACTTTGTATCCAGGCTCAAATCCCCCAATACCTTCCAGTGAAACCAGTCCACAACAAAAATATCACAGGGATATCCCTTTTCCCAATACTTTTCAGCTACCTCCAGCAATTCTTCCTGAGAAGCATATCTTTGCTTGCACTGAATAAATCCAAGTCCCCTTCTGGGAGGCAGCGGAGTCCCTCCACATAATCTTCTGTAGCCCTGATATAACTCATCTGTCTCTTTGCCTGAAATGATAAAAAAGGATACTGCCTCACCGACTTCAGCCTGCCAGACCGTATTGCCGTCTACTCCCGGGGTCACCTTCATACGGGACGGATTATCAAAAATAATTCCATACTTTTTATTGGTTACCAGAAATGGCACGGCAACTATCTCACCGCCTTTATGGCTATAATCATGCCATAAAATCTGTTCCCGGCCTCCAAGATCCAGTTTCCCATCCTGATGCTGCCCCAGGCCATAATATCTTTCATCTTCTGAAGCTGAAAATATCACACGGATATGATATGTCTTCTCACCAAGAACCACCGCCGGCTCCATAATACAATCAATCAGCGACAGAAGTTCACATCCTTCTGCATTTGTAAATTTAACCCCCGCGTCCTCTCTGTTTAATACCGCCCCAAGCTGAGGAACACCGAAGTAAAGCAGGTTCCCTTTTTCTTTCAGCGCCGGAAGGATTTCCAAATCCGGTTCTGCATCAATTCCCCACATGGGCAGCGTCTCAGCTTCAGGCAGCTTTGAACCGGCTGTATTACAGTCCGGATAATACACAAAATGCAGCAGATTCTCTCCATAGGGAATTATCTGCATTATCCCCTGCCCGCACACTGCTGACAAAATATTCCCACACATACTGCAGGACAAAATTTTCTCCGGTCGGATCATATACTACCTCACATTCTGCCGCTGCTACGGCTTACATCAAATCTGTTTTTATCCCTTAACCGCGCTGTCGATAGTTCCCTGTATAAAGTATTTCTGAAGGAAAATGTAAGCGATAATCAAAGGGAAAATAGCTACGCAGGCCGCCGCTGCCGCACCATTTAAATCTTTTCCCCCTGCGGAAAAATATTGCGATATCATCAGTGTCAGCGTATACATCTTTGGCTTCTGGAGGATATAAAGACTGTAAGCATACTCATTCCATATGGCAACACCATTTAAAATTACAATAGTAACTGTTACAGGCTTCAGCTGAGGCAGTATTATGTAAAAAAAGGTCTGAGTAACGCCGCATCCGTCAATAGCACTGGCCTCATCCAAAGAAGGCGGTATCGCCGAAATAAAATTAGAAAAAAGGTAAATCGTCATAGGGAGTCCAAAAGCCGATGATACCAGAATAAGCCCCCACAAAGTGGATATCCCTTTTATAGATACAAGGAGGGAATATACACCTACCAGGATACTAAGTGATGGTATCATCATTATCCCCATAATGATGCCCTTCACAACATTATTCCATTTACTTTTATTTCTGGAAAGCGGATAGGCTGCAAGCCCTCCGACCACAATTTCGATCAGCAGAACACATACCGTGACAATCAGCGTGTTTTTGAATGCCCCGGGAATTTTTCCTGCTTCAAAAACCTTTACAAAATTATCTGTATATACCTGTTTGGGTAATGAAAGCAGTGAGGAGGGATCTGACATACTTTTAAATGCCATAACAACCAGTACATAAATTGGGAGAACATGAAAAATAATAATTGCCACACCCAGCAAATATTTCCACCAGTCCTTTTTCAGTTCTTTTTTCATCCCATATCCACCTCCTTTTTACTGAAATAATTTGTAAAAATATTGGATACTACCATAATAAATAAAAATGTAAAAATTCCTACTGCAGCGGAATAACCTGCATTCTGTGCTTTAAAGTACTGATTACTTACATAAGAAGCCAGGGAATGCGTAGAGAAGCCCGGGCCTCCTCCGGAAAGGGATATGATAATATCATAAAGCTTCAGTCCGCCAATCAGATTCAGTACAACTGCTGATGAAATAGAGGGGAGTAGTAAAGGAAATGTAATATGCCTGAAACGCTGCCATGGATTCGCTCCGTCTATTTCTGCCGCTTCCAAATACATTTTAGGTATATTCTGTAGTCCCGCCATATAAATTACCATGGCAATTCCTACATACTGCCAGGAATTCATCAATGTTATAATAATAACACCTCTGTTTCCTGAGGCCATCCAGTCAACCGCTGTCATTCCGAAAATCCCTATAATCTCATTAAATACACCTCTGTTATACATTACAAAGAAGTAAATTATATACCCCATAATTAAGCTGGAGATCATAACCGGCATATAAATAAAGGTACGGACTATAGAATGTCCTTTAAACCTGGAATTCAGGAAAACAGCGTAGGCAAGACCCAGCAGATTCTGAAGAAGCGTACTGCCAAAGCCGTAAATGATAGTATTGCGGAAGGAGATCAAAAAATTACTGTCCTTAAATAGCTTGAGATAATTTTTTATGCCTATATACTTATAATCCTGTGAATATCCATTCCACTGTGTAAATGAAATACGAAATGCCTCCATCAGCGGCCACAGGACAAAGAACAAAATTAAAAGTAAAGCAGGAATATAGAATATATTCATTCTGTGGTTTCTTTTTTTCATTTTTATAACCATACCTTTCCGGCACAACTCCGCCGATTATATGCTTACCGGGATTCTGCCAGGGCACAAATGTCCTGCCCCTTCAAATTCAGCATTATCTGCTAAATCAGAATGAGGCAAGACATCTGCAAATATCAGCCTCCTGAAAATATTGTACACTAAAAACTACTGGCTGATTTTTTCATCATAAGCTGTCTTAATAGTCTCCACACATTTTTCAATGCCCTGGCCGGGATTCATAAATATTTCATTTCCGGATACTCCCATGTCGTTCCACATACCGCTGGGCAGATAAGCACGGTCAAAATAGTTCACATAAATCAGGTCATCACCAAAAGCATTCATCATGATATTAAATTCTTTGGTAACATAGGTATCGTCATTTGTAACGCCTTCCATAGAAGGGATTTTTCCATTTATTGTTGCAATCTGTACGGAAACCTCATCTCTTGCCAGATATTCCAGAAGCTTTTTACATTCCTCCGGATGTTCTGTATCTTTCCACATACCATAGCAGGTACCTTCACCGGAGCTTACATAAACCTTTCCGTTTTCATTGGGAGAAGGAATAGCCATAATTCCCAGTTTTGCATCAGGATTATACGTAAGAGCCATAGTAATAGTATGATTTCCGCTGATGACAATAGCTCCGTCTCCATTTGCCAGTGCCTGAATAGAGGAGTCGTCGCTTGCTGTCAGGATATCCTTATTGAAATAACCCTTTTGCAGCCAATCATCTAATTTCTGTGCCATAGGCGTCCAGTAAGTTTCCCAGTCAAAGCTCCCGTCAAGAAGGGCGGCTCCCTGATTATCTGCAACATCTTCATTCGTAAGGAAACCAGGAGCCATAACTTCAAACAGGTTAGCAATATTATTAATTGATTTACCGCCTACATAAATCGGTACCTTGCCAACAGCAAGAATCTTGTCACAGGCAGCTTCAAAATCATCCCATGTCCGGATTGTCGTAGCATCTACTCCTGCTTCTTCAAAAATATCTTTGTTATAACAAATAGATGCAGGATCAATAGAAAGCGGGACTACATAAACATTGCCCTGTGCATCAGTAACAGTCTTTCTGATGGAATCCTTAACCTTGGACAACCATGCTTCATCATTCAGCGGTGCAAGATATTCTGAATATCTGGTAGTACTCCAACCATGAGTTTCCCATATATCAGGCAAATCACCTGACGCCATTCTTGTTTTCATTACATTTTCATAATCATCCCCGGGAGAAATCAGTTCAATTCCAATCCCTGTTTCTTCCGTAAAGTCATTCATGATTTCCTGAAGACCGTTTAGCATGTCATTTGTCCAAAGTGTCTCTACCTCCAACACTACGTCAGAAGCTGTATTGGCAGTTTCTTCTTTTTCCCCGGCAGCCTCTGATACCGCTTCCGTTTTGCTTTCCGGTTCCTGTGCTGCAGGAGCCTGCGATTCTGACTGACTGTCTTCTGAAGAAGAACAACCTGCCAATAATGATGCAGCCATCGCTGCTGTACACAACAGAGCCATTAGTTTCTTTCCATGCCTTTTCATAACAAACCCTTCCTTTCCTGTGCCTGCGGATACTTTCAAAACCCGCTTTTTATTTCCGTATACTTAACGGATGTATTAAGTTTAACATTCATAAAAGTGGTTCTAAAGTCCGTTTTCTTGTCTATTTTGTATCTTTTTTTATGATATTTATCCACTTTCTAATTAATTTGACAAATCAATTGTGTTGTGCATATAATCATACCTAACATTATTACCAATGCCTAATTTGATCGGAGGTTTTATGAATTCCTTAAAAAAGCGCTTAAAAAATCGTTCCCTTAAGTCCTCTTCTCTCCTTGCCTTCATTGTTTCCTTCCTCATTCCATCCTTTCTTCTCATTCTGCTTCTGTTTCTGTGCTATATGAGGATAACGGTCAAGACACAGGAAAAGGAATACAAAAACACTTTAAATATCCTGTCCTCACATCTGGTCAACCACATTAATTCCAATTCCGGCTTATCACTTACCTATCTGTTTGATCCGGAGGTTTCTAATCTGTATTTTTTTCTGAATAAAAAAGAGTATACACAAGATCTATTATCCTACACACATTACGCACAGGATTTTACAAGTACGCTGAATAACCGGATGACTCTGCTCGGAAACAGTATTACAGGTATTGGCTTTATACCTTACAGGAATAACTGTGATAAATTGTTTTATTTAAAAAAATATAACAAGCTTCAAATTATTGACAGTTACGATTACAAACAATCCCGCTGGTATTATGAGCTCCAGAGTAATAATCAGACAGCGCTGTTTGTTCCTTCGGAGACATCTATTGAGGAAAATACAATTTCCCTGATACGAACAGTCAAAAATATAGATAAAAGACAGATAGTCGGTTATGAAATCCTGGATATTTCACTGGATTTTATTTTTGAATCCCTGAAGGATATTTCCATGAGCCAGTATTCTGGTATTTTTCTGGAATCACCTAAAAATGAACTGCTCTTCTCCACCAATAATGCGCTTGCTCCTGTGGTACAGTCTCTTTTAAATACCGAAACCGGCGCAAATGGACCATCCGGACAATATGATTTATATTCCTTTAAAGACAGCAGCTTTGGTTTTACCTTTTACTATCTGTCATCACGTTATGATCTGTATCGCAGCCTTCGCTATGCGACAGCGCTGGTACTGTTATTTTATCTTGGAATGATAGTAATGGCCGCATTTATTTTTGGACACACCTACCGCAGCCTGACTCGTTCTATCACCCCCGTCCTGACTACGATGGACAAGTATCATGCAGGAGATTCCCATATCCAATGTGACACCTCACAATGTAATATCTCCGAAATTTCAGCTATTGCAGTCAATCTTAATGAGATGATAGAAAAAATCAATATCCACATTGACAATGAATATAAGTTTAAAATGGAACAGAAAATAGCCGAATATCAGACTCTGCAATCAGAAATTAATCCCCATTTTCTGCATAACATCCTGAATCTATTAATTGCGCTTAATCGTCTGGGGGATCGTACAAGCCTTGAGCAGTCTATTATCAGCCTGTCACGTCTGTTCCGCTATACTTGTGAGCATAATTTCAACAGCACAATCCAGCAGGAATTCAATTTCATACAGGATTACCTGTTTCTTCAGAAAACCCGCTTTGATGAACGGCTGGACTTTCAGATTTTTATTGAACCGGGCCTTGAGGACTTTGAAATTCCCAAACTCCTTGTCCAGCCTTTGATTGAAAATGCAATAGTGCATGGACTGGAGCCTTCTGATTGTAATGAAATAATTCAGCTTTCCGCCTTCACAACGACAAGCTGTAATGGAGATGAATTTATGGTTATTACTGTAATAAACAGTGGTCTTCCTTATATTGAGAATCGGTCATATAAGCGTGTGGGATTAAAAAATATTGAAGAACGGCTTACTATTTTTTCTCCGAACTCATTTTTTATTATTCGGGGAGGCATAGACAAACCGACTAAGTGCACTATCATGATACCCAAAGAAAAATTAAAAGAGGAGAAACGCTGATGTTTATATTAATTGCTGACGATGAAAAAATGATACGCTTAAGTCTTCAGTCCATGCTGGAAGAACTTTATCCTAACGAACATATGTATATTCATGCCTCTAATGGAGCAGCCGCAATTACCCAGGTAAAAAAACTGCCTCCTGATATAGGGTTTCTGGATATCCGTATGCCATTAATGAATGGACTGGAAGCTCTGGAAAGCTGCCGTGCCATTGCCCCTTCAACAAAATGGATTATACTGAGCGGTTATGCAGACTTTGAATATGCACAAAAGGCGATTACCCTTTCTGCCTATTCCTATCTGCTTAAACCGGTAGACTTAACTACCCTGAAAACTTTGGTTGATGAAATCACATTATTAAAGCAGCAGGAAACCGCACATAATAACAAGCTATTCACTCTGGACATAATTCGTTCCTTTACTATGTCTGACCAGCTTGGCAGCGATGAAGTTTCTCTTCTTCCGTATGGCAGTGGGCAATACATACTGTATCAGATTTATATTGACAAGCAGGGTAAAGAAAATCAGCATCAGCTGAAACAGGCACTTTTTCACAGCATCGAACGATTTTGCCATGGGAATTCTTCTATTATCCATCATGCTGTTTTTTTTAATACCAATGGAGAATTATGCGTTGTCTGTTCGGTAAAGGATATTTCACATCTTTCTTTTTTTATAAACTCTCAGGCCAGACAACATCCTTCAGATTTAATATCCATTTTTATGGGAGCAGCATCCTCTCTGACAGATATATACCTGCTTAGCCAGACCATATCCTCTCTTTCCGAACTCCGCCTTATTTATGACTGCCGCAGTGCTTCCGATATCCAAATCCTGAGCAAAATATCCTTTTTGGAAGAACGGCTTTATTTTTGCGGAAATATTAACAGTTTCATTCAGAATACACTAATCGGCAACAAAGAAACCGTACGTCAGCTGGCTGCTTCTTTTGAACAAGATATTAAGATGGCTGGTATTTTTAGTATTATAAATCATAAAATGTTATATCTTTATCTTCAGGATATTTTATCTCATACATTTCACTCTGTTACTTTTAATGAATTTGTAAAGGAGCTATATAGCGCTGCTTCTGACCTGACACATACCGAACCTTTTCGGAATTTTGATATTACGGTTATTAAAGATTTTGTTCACCAGAATTACAGTAAGGATGTCAGCATTGCTAATGTAAGTGAATATTTTAATTTATCTCCAACTTATTTCAGCAAGCTTTTCCATGAAAAAACAGGCCAGAAATATATAGATTTTGTAACTGAGGTACGAATGGAAAGCGCAAAAAAAATTATTCGTAACAATCCGGAAATTTCAGTCAAAAAAACCGCTGAGGCGGTTGGTTATACGAGCGTAAGGCATTTTTCAAAAACCTTTCAAAGATATACCGGCGTATTGCCCTCCAATTATTAAAATTTCTTTTTATAAGCATTCGGACACATCAGACTTCAGCTTACATCAATAACATATCAGAGAAAAAAGCATAAAAGATATTTCAAAAAACCCATTGACATTTTCCTCTATATTTTGTATTATTGAAGGGCTTGATAAAGTCTAGTTCGAAGCGTGGCTCAGTTTGGTAGAGCGCTGCGTTCGGGACGCAGAGGTCGCGTGTTCGAATCACGTCGCTTCGACTACAGAAAACCCTTGAAAACTTATTGTTTTCAAGGGTTTTTGTTATTCATTACCTTTTTAATCATTTTATAAAAATTTCGTTTTATATTTATCGGTTGTAGAACATCCCTGTAAAGGATATAATACTAATATCCCAATAGTTACCGCATTTCGGCCGGCGCGTCATCCTTATTGCCGCCGGTAGCTTTTTTAACCATGAAACAGCGGCATATATTTACACCCGATAATAAATTCCCCAACACCCCACCACCGGGAGGTACCGTCTATGAAAAACATGTCCCAATCCACAGATCCGCAGTTCCCGCCGCATGAAAATACACCACTTATCACTACCGCCCAGCCCGGTTCCGCTTATCTGCTGGAAAGCATCACTGGCGAAGAAATATCGTCCAATCTGAAGCCTTTGGATAAAATCAACGGCTATGATGTGCGGCCCGGCTTTTATGAGGTGAATGGAGCTTCAGCGCTGCCCGGAGGGGTAAACTTTACGCTGGCCTCCCACGGCGCCACCTCCTGTGAGCTTCTTTTATTCCACCGGAAATCCTCAGAGCCATTCGCAAGTATTCCTTTTCCGGAACACTACCGGATCGGCAATGTTTTTTCCATGATCGTCTTTGGTCTGAAAATTGATGAGTTTGAGTATGCTTACCGTCTGGACGGCCCCTATCAGCCGGAGAAAGGCCTTATTTACGATAAAACAAAATATATTCTTGACCCTTATGCAAAGGCCGTTACCGGGCAGAGCGAATGGGGCATCCACCTTCCCTGTACGCAGAACTGCCAGTATAAATCCCGTGTCGTGAGAAATAACTTTGACTGGGGAAACAGCAAACAGCCTCTGATTCCCATGAAGGATAATATTATTTACGAGCTGCATGTGAGGGGCTTTACCAGGCATTCCTCCTCCGGAGTGCACAATCCCGGAACCTTTGCAGGTCTTATGGAAAAAATCCCATATCTGAAAGAACTGGGAATCAATGCGGTGGAGCTGATGCCGATTTTTGAATTTGATGAAATGAACGGCTGCAGAGAGGTAAACGGCCGGAAACTGCTGGATTACTGGGGCTATAACCCGGTATGCTTTTTTGCGCCGAATACCAGCTATACTGCCCAAATCGAATACAATCAGGAAGGGCTGGAACTGAAAAAGCTCATAAAGGCCCTGAATGAAAATGGAATCGAAGTCATTCTTGATGTAGTATTCAACCATACGGCGGAAGGAAATGAATTGGGACCCTACTTTTCATTTAAAGGCCTGGATAATAATATTTATTACATGCTCACACCGGATGGCCATTATTATAACTTCAGCGGCTGCGGCAATACGCTTAACTGCAATCATCCCATTGTCCGGCAGATGATTCTGGACTGTCTGCGGTACTGGGTCATTAATTACCGGGTGGATGGTTTCCGTTTTGATCTGGCGTCTATTCTGGGAAGGAGCGAGGACGCGGCACCAATGAGCAGGCCGCCGCTTCTGGAAAGCCTGGCCTACGATCCCATCCTGGGAAATGTGGATCTGATTGCGGAGGCCTGGGATGCGGGCGGGCTTTATCAGGTTGGCTCCTTCCCATCCTGGAACCGCTGGGCGGAATGGAATGGAAAATACAGGGATGATATCAGAAGCTTTCTGAAGGGGGACGAGGGTTACGCTGCTGCCGCCGCACAGCGCATTATGGGTTCCCCGGACCTATATCCCCCGGATAAGCGGGGTTATAATGCTTCCGTCAACTTTCTGACCTGCCACGATGGATTTACATTGTATGATCTCTATTCCTATAGTACCAAACATAATGAGGCAAATGGCTGGAACAATACGGACGGCGCCGATGATAACCGGAGCTGGAACTGCGGTTATGAAGGCCCGACAAACAATGAAGAAATCATGGATTTGCGTTTCCGCATGATAAAAAATGCCTGCGCCGTTCTTATGTGCAGCCGGGGGACCCCCATGTTCCTTGCCGGTGATGAATTCGGAAACACGCAGTTTGGAAACAACAATTCCTATTGCCAGGATAATGAAATATCCTGGCTGGACTGGTCTTTGCTGGAAAAAAACAAAGAAATTTTTGAATTTTTCCGGTATATGATAGCCTTCCGTCAGCAGCACTCCGTCATCCGAGGAAATACCGCGCCCTGCAGCTGTGGTTTTCCTCCCATGAGCCTGCACTGTATAAAGGCCTGGGACAGTAGCTATGTATGGGATACCAGATTTTTGGGTGTCATGTTTTCAGGAATCGATTCCACGGGACGGGATGATATCGTTTACCTGGGGATCAATACCTTCTGGAAGCCTCTGCAGATAGAACTGCCTGCGCTGCCTTCTTCAAAATACTGGATTCCCGCTGTCGATACCGGACGTGGGGATATGTCGGTGATTACCGAGGAAGAGATTCTGGATAAAAGTGTGTATGTTATGAATCCCAGATCGGTACTTGTGTGTGTGGTGAGGGACAGGAATTGAGTTAGTTTTTTAATATAACTTAAAATAAAAAGTCAAATGGATAAAATCACGCATCCATTTGACTTTTTATTAATTTGAAAATTAATGAGCACTCAAATATTTTTCAAACATTTCTGTAGAATATGTATGGACTTTTCTGAAATATAGCTTTTCATATCGTTCCAAATCAAAGAGAATAAGTTCCTTTTGCGCTTTCTCCATAAAATGACGCGCTATGGCAATTCTTGAAGGAGACTCCTGCAATTTCGCTTTTTTCATTTGATTAGGCAAAGGGTTTTTTTCGCTGTTATAGACCACAATGAAATCAACCTTGTCACGGGTAAATGTTGTGCTTTTTTTCGTAATATCTGAAAAGATCAGAAGACTATCACGCGCTTTGTCTTTTATATTACGGTTGTTCACTTTACCATTTTTAAATTCTACAAAAGCAATATGATCTTCAAATTGGACGACAGCGTCTATGGATGCAGCATTATCTTCAGATAGTCCGAGTGTATTCACATAATCCCTTTTAACCATGTCAAAATCCACAACCTCTAACTCTGATTCCGTCATATATTGAATGTCGGCGGGATTGCTGTCATCCTTCGATGTTTCCTTAAGCGTTTTTTTATTTTTGACAAATATATTATATGATTTTAAATCTATCATAAACGGCCTCTCTCATTCTCCAGTTCCTGCAGAGGTCTGGCTAACTTGCTATAGATTAACTCAATATTATTTGTCACATCCCCGATAGTTGAGATATCATCCTGAGAACTTGCCAGATAATAGTTACATCTGTCATTTATTCCATACTTAACCGCATAAACTTCTATAGCATTCAAAAAATATGGGCTATGTGTATTCAAGAGAATGTGTACGCCAAACTCCTTCTGAATTAATACAATAAGTTCAGCAAACAAAAGCTGCCATTCCGGATGCAGGTGAATTTCCGGTTCATCCAGAATAATCGTACCATTATATTCTATAGTGCCGTTCATCAACAGTGTTTTAAGAATAGCAAAGGTTTTAAACCCGGTGGAAAGATTCTTTACATCAAGGACTTTATCGATGTTCTTTCGCTGATAACCCAGGCCGGAACGCTTATTTTTAACAATATCCCCACTGATAACCGTTGATATTTTTCGATATATATTATCCAATTTATTGCTGGCGATAATTTCATCAATAAGATTTGCATTATTTTCCTTATTGAGTTTTTCTCGTAAATATCCACGATGATCCAAAGAACTGTTGTCAATTCCATAGGTGTACCGAACCTCATCTATTACAAACGGATCATCAATATAAACTGTTTGTGTATGAAGGTCAATTTTTCCGACTACACTTTTTACGGCATTATCTTCAATTGTGACAATAATATTTGTATCTTTGATGGAAAGAACGATCTCACCTGTTTTATCCGTAAAAATATTGTTGACCTCTCCGGCAAATTCAGCATCCAGCTTTTTTTCAAGCACAGATTTAAAAATAACAAGGTCCGCGACATTTAACCCATCTTTAATTCTTACGATATATTCATCAATACTGTTATCATCAATGTGCTTTTCAAAATTTTCATCATATTGAAGAATGGTTTTTACAATTAAATCTTTAACAGCCTCGGTATCGTCCTTATATAAATAAATTTGCGCAACAATTTTTTGTGCGATCTCCCTGCTGTCAAATCTGCGGGTATATCGGTTGGTCACATTTCGATACATTATATCGATTAGATTCTCGATATTTTGCACTCGTTCAGACTCAATCTGTTTTTGAATATTATAAAAACTATTGAATACTGCAAAAAGCGCCCGGCCAACAGTACTCTTCCCGGTATTATTTTCACCAGCTATCACTGTAATCCCGTTGATTTCAACTGAAGCTGTCTCTATTTTACCTATATTTTTTAAAGATAGCTTCATTATTTTCCTCCTGCAGCACTGATAAAATGATATCAGTATAAATATAATTCTCCAACATATCTTCAGTCAATCAACATATACAACAACGTCAGCAGCAACCCAAAGCACGCCAGAAACAGCCCAAAGGAAAGACTCCTCCTGATAATCGTCCCGTTCTCCTGCAGATCATCATGTACCATAGCCAGCTTATGCTCATACTTACCATCCATATGCTGCCGGATATACTCCTCCTCCGCCAGCTCCTCTTCCGTGGCATCCGGGTGGTTGAAGTAATCCGTCACACCATCAAGCACGCTTCCCACGATATGGGTAAGCGCTGTTCCCTCCTTTAATTCATGGGGTATTTTACTGTCTCTGTATATAGTCTTTCTCAACAGTACCACTAAAGAGTCCACCAGCCTGTCTGCGATGCGGCAGATACTTCCGAACAACAGGGGAAGGAGCTTTTGCAGCACAGGACGGTAAATCCTGTCCTCCAGATCCAGCCAGGAAGGCCAGCGATCAACGTAAACCGACTGTCCTTCTCTCACACACAGCATCCACTTACGCACCACTGTCAGGTACAGCAGGATCCCGATGATAAGGGAGATGCCCGCGCCCTTCAGGTTTACGAGAGAGAAATAGGCCACCACAGCCTCCGGCTGCTGCGCATTCAGAAATGCGGAGGACATATCCGCCAGTCGGTCGGTAATCAGATGGGGCAGAAGCCCCAGCAGGGGAAGCAGCACGGCGCTGCCTGCCAGGGCGAAGCTGCTGATTCCATTCATATAGCGCCCCATACCCTCGAATTCCTTCTGCCTGTCTTTATCAGCATTCTTCTCCAGAAACAGGCAAATATACAGCTTCAGCATATAAGCCACAGTCAGCCCGCCGCTGATTAAAAAGACCCATTCCACAATCCCCATCCATAAAGGGCCTGTAAAGAAGGAAAGCACACTGCCCGCCGCCGGACTGCCTGCAATTCCTGCACGGGAAAGCTCTGCCACAGCCTGGGCCGCATGGGCGCCGCCCGCCGGCACGCCCGCATTTGCCGATGCCAGCAGGAGCCGGTATTCCACGATGGATTCATGAAGCAGCGTTTTGCTGGTGTAGCCGTTCCACAGCGGCACGCCGCCGATTCCCAGCGCCCCCATGAGAAAGCAGGCATTTAAAAGAGGTTTTTTCCTGCCAAACCCTCTGATTTCATTCAGATTCAGTTTATGAAGGTTCATGAACACTACGCCGGCCGCCATAAACAGAACCAGCTTAATCAGCGAGTGGTTTACCATATGGAGCAGGCTGCCCCGGATTGCCAGGCTTCCTTCTTCCCCCAGCAATCCCTGCATGCCGATGCCAATCAGGATAAAACCGATTTGGGATACAGAGGAGCAGGCCAGCGTCCGTTTCAGGTTCACGGAAAACAAAGCCAGCAGCGCCCCTGTAAACATGGTCAGGACGCCCAGGAACAGAATGAGCGCACCCCATCTCACATCAAACTGCAGAAGGCTGCAGCTGACCACCAGGACACCGAAAATCCCCGCCTTGGTAAGAATCCCCGAAAGCAGCGCGGAAGCCGGCGCAGGAGCTACCGGATGGGCCTTGGGAAGCCAGATGTGAAGCGGGAATACACCGGCCTTGGCGCCGAAGCCAAACAGCAGACAGGATGCCCCGATAAAAAGGTTCCGGTAGCGGACCGCCCCGCTCTCCCCTGCCAGCGTATGGCTACGCACCGCCTCCGCCAGCGCCGTGATTTCCAGTGTTCCCAGCTCACGGTAAAGGATAAACAGCCCCATCAGCATTACCAGCCCGCCGATTACCGCCACAGCCAGATAGGTTTCCGCCGCCCGCAGCGCTTCCTTCGTCTCCTCATGCGCTACCCAGGTATAAGAGGTGAAGGACATAATTTCAAAAAATATAAAAGCCGTATATAAATCTGCGGAAAGGAACACGCCCACCGTCGCCCCCAGGGTCAGCAGGGTAAAAAAACGATACCGGTTCCTGGACGTATAGCTTCCCATATACTCCATGGAAAAAAAGGAGGTCATCATCCACATCAGAGAGGCCACCAGGCAGTACAGCGCCCGGAAGCCGTCCATGCACAGATGCAGCCCCAGGCCGCAGAAGCCTTCCCATTGGAAGTCGAAGGCGATACCCGTTCTGCCGCCTGCAAGAAATATTACGAACAGGGAGGCAAAAATCAGCATTTCCGCAGCGGTTATCAGACCGGTCCATATATCCCTTTTCTTTTTTCCGTCGCTGCTCTCTCCCGCACCCTTTTCCCCGCCGCGAAGCAGCAAAGTCACCAGCGCCCCCGCGAAGGGAATGCACAGGATCAGCAGAAGCATATAATCACCAGTCATTGACAGTTCCTCCAATTCTTATATATTGCCGCCTGCAATCTGTGTAAAAAAGTCTACAATCGGCGCGGAATGCAGCCCGAAGTAGATAATGGCTCCTGCGAAAATACACAAAGGCACCAGCATCATCCATCCCGGATCCGCCGTTTCCTCCGGTATACTGCACTCTTTTTCCTTATAGGGGAAGAAAGCCCGGATCACAATGGAAAGCATATAGATGGCCGTCAGAAGCGCGGAAACCAAAAGCGCGCCTATTCCCACATATGCCAATACGTTATCGCTCATCACCGCAGCGGAAGCCAGGTTCCACTTGCTTATAAAGCCGGCCAGCCCGGGCACGCCCATAAGACCCAGGGAAGCTATGGTAAAAATTCCGAATACCACAGGCATCCTCCTGCCGAAGCCGTCAATTTCATGCACATATTGTTTTCCCGTTTTATACATTACCGCCCCCACGCAGAAGAAGGAGCAGATTTTCATTACCGCATGGAATACCATATGGCTTAAAGCCCCCACCAGTCCCATGGGCGTCATAATACAGACCCCGAAAAGGATATAAGAAAGGTTGCTGATGGTGGAATAGGCCAGCCTCCGCTTCAGGTGCGTTTCCTTCAGCGCCCGGCTGCAGCCGTATACGATTGTAAATATAACGATTCCCATCACCACGTTCTGCGCCCAGCTGCCTCTGATAAAGTCAGGGCCGAAGCTGTAAAAGGTCAGTCTGATAATGGCAAACGCCCCCGCCTTCACCACCGCCACCGCATGCAGCAGCGCTGTTACCGGCGTGGGAGCCACGCCTGCCTGGGGGAGCCAGGAATTAAACGGGCTTACCGCCGCCTTCACCCCGAAGCCGCAGAAGGCAATCACATATATCAGAAGAAGAAGTGTCCTCTTATCACCGCTGATTACCGCCGGATCAAGCACGCCTCCGAAGGTAAAATTGATCGTGGTCCCATAGGTCAGCAGGAAAATCAGCCCGATAAAAGCAAAAGCCGCTCCGCCCAGGGAATAATACAGGTATTTCCGGCTGGCAAGAATTGCCTCCCTTGTCAGCGTATGGAGCACCAGGGGCACCGTCACCATGGTCAGAAGCTCATAGAAGAAATACATGGTGAGCATATCCTCTGCAAATGCAATACCCAGCGTAATTCCATAGGTGATTGTATAAAACATGAAAAAGAACCGTTCCCTCTTTTCATGCTTCATATATTCAAAAGAATACAGAGTGGCAAGAGGCCATAAAGCCGCCACCAGTCCTGCAAATACCATGGACAGTCCGTCGATTTCCAGGGAAAGGGAAAGATTGTTCACAAACCGGACGATGGGAAACGGCTCCGGCGGCCTGTTAACCAGCAGGCCCGCCACAATCAGAGTGGTCAGCACCACCACCGACTCAATGTATATTTCCATATGGATTCTTTTTTTAAAGGGTATCAGCGGCACCACCGCCCCACCCAGCACAGGCAGGAGTATGGCCACAAGCATCATTTCTGGTTTCATAGATGAACACCTTTCATAACTGTGAAGGTATTAAACAGCTGATAACAGTCCGGATACCCGGGCTGCGGCAGCAATTTCCACTTTTTTATCTGTTTTGGATACCACATCAGGCCGTAAACAGCTGGCCGGTAATCCCTGCAATACAGGAAAGCAGGCCTCCTGGGAACATTCCCAGCACTACGGCCAATATTGCCAGTATCAGCAGGGGCACAAGCATAACGGAATCCACTTCCTTTTTCTCAAAGCCTGTCTTTTCCTCTTCCTCTCCCGGAAAAAATCCCTTCATGGGAATGGGAAGCAGATAGCCCGCTGTAAGCAGGGCGGACAGCAGAAGCACCACAGGGCCCAGCCAGCTGAATATTCCGGTATCCGAGGCAAGCGCTCCCTCAGCGAGGTACCATTTGCTCACAAACCCGCTGGCCGGCGGAATACCAATCAGCGCCAGGGACAGAAGCGTCATACAGCCGATGGTTACCGGCATTTCTTTTCCGATTCCCTTAAGCTGGGATACCTGACGCTTTCCCGTACGGAAGATAATGGCCCCGGCACAAAGGAACAGGCCGGATTTAATCATTGCATGGAATATGACGTGCAGCAGCGCCCCGGTCATTCCCGCAGGATTGAGAAGCGCCAGGCCGAACAGGATATAGGAAACCTGGCTTACCGTGGAATACGCCAGCCTTTTTTTCAGGCCTTTTTCCATATAAGCCAGCATGGATCCTAAGAAAACCGTAACCAGCGTCAGTGTGAGAAACACCTTCTGCACCCAAGTTCCATGCAGGAACTGTGCGCCGAAGATAAAATAAATGACACGGATAATTCCAAGAACGCCGGACTTCACGATAATGCCGGAAAGAACCGCCGACGCCGGGGCGGGCGCCACGGGATGGGCCGCCGGAAGCCAGCCCTGCATGGGAAACAGGCCCGCCTTTACGCCGAAGCCCAGCAGCATGAGGAAGGCCACCACAAGAAGCAGCGCCTCATGTCCCGTAACCAGGGAAGGATCCAACACGCCGCCCGGCGTAAAGGTCAGCGTGTTGCCGTAACGGTTGATAAAGTACAGGCCGAACAGTGCCAGATACGCGCCGCACAGCGAATAAAACAGATATTTCAATCCCGCCATAACCGCTTCCCGTGTCCGGGAATGGAATACCAGCGGCAGGGAAAGCAGCGTCATACACTCATAAAACAGATAAAAGGTAATCAGGTTTCCTGAAAAATCCAGCCCTACCAGAATTCCATACACAATAAGGTAAAAGCCGAAATACCTTTTATTACAGTCTTCATGCTCCATATACCGGAATCCATAGATCCCGGCCAGCACCCACACAATGGTTACCACCGATACAAACAGCCTGCCCACTGCATCCGCCTTAAAATAGATGGGAAGCAGGGTCGTCAGCTGAAACAACGTAAAGGATACCTCACCCTGCGCAAGCACGCAGATAACAGCAAGCGCCGTTACAAGCAGGCCCGCGGCCGTAATAAGCACCATTGTTTTTCTCTTTGTAGTTTTCTTCATAAACAGCAGCAAAGTCCCCAGGATAATCGGGAAAAAAATGGGGAAAAGAAGCATGCCTGATTCCTTCATATGAAGCTCCTGTCTGAACAGTCACCTGTTCCTATATCTATGCAAACATATCCAGCCCCATTTTTATCCACTCCACAATGGGCTGGGACAGCATGCCCAGCGCAATGTTCAAAGCGATAAAAAGTACGATGGTCAGCGCATAGGTTTTTTCACTTTTTATGGTAATCACTTCACAGTCGGACCGTCTTTCCGGAACGAAAATACGGATCACGGTCTTCATGAAATAGATTGCATTCAAAATAGTACTGATGCCAAGCACGATCAATGCGGGAAGCATTTTATAAGCATGGCCGATGGAAGCCTGGGCAAACAGCAGCTTGCTCACAAACCCGGAAAACAGCGGCATGCCAACCATGGACAGGGAGCCCACGGTAAAGCCGATGCCCGCAATTTTATGGCGGTAGGCGGCTCCCGTCAGATCCTGGAACTTCCTGCTGCCCTTTGATACGTCCGTCAGGCCGATGGCCGAAATAAACAGCAGGGATTTGGTTGCCGCATGGGAAAGGATGTGGAAAATGCTCGCTACCATCCCCAGCTCGGTTCCCAGCCCGAAGCCCATATAAATATAACCTATCTGCGCCACACTGGAAAAAGAAATCATCCGCCGGATGTCATTTTCCTTGATAGCGCTTAAGGAACCGAATATCATTCCCATCAGGCCAAAAACAAACAACACGTTTATGATTTTATTTCCCGCAATAATATCAAATCCGATTACCCGGTAGAAGATTTTGATCAGCAGGAAAATATACCCCTTGGATACCAGGCTGGACAGCATGGCCGCAGAGGATACCGTGGAATAGCCGTAGGCATCCGGAAGCCAGGAATGGAAGGGAAACAGCGCGCTTTTTATGGCAAGGCCAACACAGATAAGGCCGATGGTTACCACCAGCGGAACCTGATATTCCCCATGGGCCACGATTTCACCCACGCTTTCCTTGATATTGCTCATGAGCAGATGCCCTGTCATATCATAGAGCATGGAAATGCCCACCAGGAGGAGGCCGCTTCCCAAAAGGCTCATGATCATATACCTTACCGCCGCCTCTATCGTCCGTCCGTTCTGCCGGATCATAATCAGCCCGCAGGCGGAAATGGTGTTGATTTCCACGAATACATAGGCGGTGAACAGGTCGTTTGTATATACCAGAGCCAGCAGGGAGCTTAAAAGCAGGTCGGTAAGAATGTAATACAGATTATGCTTGCTGTATTCCACCTCGCCTAACAGCTTCTTCCGCCCGCCCATCATGGAAAGCAGCATGATAACACAGAAAAACAGCGCCATGCCCGCTTCCAGGACGCCCGCCCGGATTTCGTTTCCCCAGGGAGCCGGGAAATGTCCCATCATATAAGTATAGCTGGCGCCTTTTCCCATGAGATACACCAGCAGAACAGCCGACATACAGCCCACGGCGCCGATAACGAAGGTATTCACCCATTTAGCGGCCTTCGCCGGGAGCACCGAGCTCACCGTTCCTGAGAACATGGATAAAAAAATCGAGAAGAAGGGAAAATTCTGTACAAAATCCATTTACAGCCCCTCCTTTTTCAGCCTGGCCGAAATTTCATCCAAATCCAGCGTATGGTACCTGCGGTACAGCCGGATGGTGAGGGAAAGCATCAGCGCCGTAACGGATACGGAAACCACAATTCCCGTGAGCACCAGCCCGCTGGGCACCGGATTGATATAGTTCTCCACCGCCTGGATTCCGTCCACTACGATGGGCGCCTTGCGCCCCATGATAAAGCCTTTTTCCGCAAGGAACAGATAAACGGCGGTATCCATGATGTTAAGGCCGATTATTTTTTTAATCAGGTTCTTCTGAAGAAGAAGATTGGAGAATCCGATGCCGAACAGGATCATGGCAATGGCTTCGCCATAGTTGGATAACAGGTTCCCGCCCATCCTAGAATCCCCCCTTCCGGAATAAGGCATAAAATGCGTACATAGTGCAGGTCACCACCAGGCCGACGCAGATATTCAGGACCAGTATCAGCCCGCTGCTTAAAATAGCCCCCGGCGTCCCCAGCGGAATCCCGCTTTCCAGATGATTGGCTCCCATGTAAAAGGAATAGCTTTTGGCCAGGCAGTAACAGGTCAGCGCGCCGAAGCAGATCCACTTATAGGTTTTTTCGGTAAAAAACCGCTCCGTTTTGGCAAAGCCGAAAGCATTCAGGTATAAAATCAGTCCCGCACCGATAATCGCGCCGCCGGAAAAACCGCCGCCGGGGGACAGATGTCCGTTCAGTATGACATAAATACCGAAAATCATGATGAGCGGAACAAGAAAGCCCGCCACCTTCTGCAGAATCAGATCATTTTTCGGCTCATAGATCCTGTCGTTGGCTTCGGCCTCCGACTGGGTCATGGAAGTATCGGGACTGTCACCCTCTTTCTTCTCTTTTTTATCAATACGCAGCAGAATCAGCACCGTAATCGTTGCAATAAAAAGCACATTGGATTCGCCAAAGGTATCAAAGGCACGGTAATCCAGGATCATTCCCGTAACGATATTCACCGCCCCTGTTTCCTGAAGCCCCTTTGTGATATACCGCTCCGAAACCTCGTTGTTGTCAGGATTGGCCGCATTTCCCGTCCTTGGAAGATAGGAAACCGCCACAAGCATAATGGCAATGAGGCAGATACAGAAAACCACCGCCATCACACGGTAAGCCTTATTAAAAAGAAGGAGCTTCTTGTTATGCTCCATATCATATACTTTTTCCTGCAGCTGCTGATGCTCCCGCATCCTTTCCTGGACGCTGGCTTCCTCTTCCACATATTCCTTCTGCGGCTGCATTTCCACCCGTCCCAGCAACGGATCCTCTTCCCCATAAAACCACCGGGAAAAACGGCTGCTATTCTTTTCCGTCATTTTCGTCGTCCTCCCTCCGGATTGCATGGATTTTTTTCAGCGTTACAAAGAAAAGCACGCTGGTGACGCCGGCCCCTACGGCGGCCTCCGTAATTGCCAGATCCGGCGATTCCAGGAGAATCCATATAATCGACATGACCAGGCTGTAGGACATGAATATCAGGATGGAATTAAGCAGGTTCTTGGAAAAGCTCACAGAAACCGCGCAAATCACCAGAAAGCCCATCAACAGATATGTAAATGTCTGCATAGCAATCTCCTTCCTATTTCCTTAAGCTTCTTCCCGCTCTTCCTCTTTCAGGTAATCAAGCTCGCAGTGTTCCGGCAGCGTTTCATCCGTCATGACCTCCAGACGGGAGATCAGATGAGAGGAAACCGGAGACGCAAACCATAAAAAAACGATGACAAGCAGCATTTTCAGGCTGGTAAAATTCAGTCCCGAAAAAATAATCAGCCCCGTGAGCGATATCCCGATTCCCAGGGTATCCCCCAGCGCCGCCGCATGCATCCTGTTGAGTACAAATTCATAACGATAGGAACCGAAAACCTCAAGGGCAAAGGTAAGCAGGCCGATTATCAGGACAATGGTTCCTATAATAAAACGGAGTATTTCAAGATTCATGAGCCGCTTCCTCCTTACCTTCCTCTTTTTCCCGATCCTTCCTTTCGCGGTAAACACCCATATAAACCTTGGTCAGTACGATTACCGCCAGAAAGCTTATCATGGCGTAAATGATACAGATATCCACCAGATAGCCTTCCTTCATCAGGAGGGCAAGGATAGCTATCATAACCATAACCATGGTTCCCATCATATTCACGGCCACCAGCCGGTCCGCCACACGCGGCCCGCGCACCGCCCTTATCAGGCACAGCAGCAGCATGACTCCCAGAAAGACAAGCGCCGCCGTAAATACTGTTTCATATGCCTGCTCCAAACCGGTCATTGTGCCACCTGCCCTTCTATTTTGTGCAGCAAACGCACAAAGGAACTGTCCGCAAGGCCTTCGCCAAAGCGCCTGTCCAGACAGTGTACCGTATATTCATTATCCTCCAGGGCTACTGTGATCGTCCCCGGCGTAAGCGTGATGGAATTGGCCAGCAGCACCCGGGCCGTCCTTGTCCTTAAATCCGCGCGGAAGCGGACGATTACAGGATGGACCCTGGTATGGGGAGAAACAATAAGCTTGAGAGTTGCCGCATTGGCTTTGATGATTTCCCAGATAAGAACCCCAAGATAAGCGAGGATGTATCCTGATTTCTTCAGTATCATCCAGTCCTTCCCGGGGCTGTAGTCCAGAAATTTGCAGCAGAAGGCATAGACCGCCCCCGCAATGACGATTCCAAACAGGACGATTTCCAATGTAACCTGTCCGTTAAAAAGCACCCACAGCAAAAAAAAGAGTATGTACATAAACCCATTTCCCCTCAACTTTAAACTCATAACCGCCCGGCTCCTCACCGCCGCGGCTTACCTTCCAAAACACGGCATAACGCCATGAGAAAACGGACGCTGGCTGTTAAGCCAACGTCTGCTCCAGTTTGTTTTTCAATTCATTCTTGGATACTGCGCCAACAATTCTTTCCTTCTCCTGCCCGTCCTTGAAAATAAGGAAGGTGGGGATATTCATAACACGGTATTTCTCAGCGATGTCCATATTCTCATCAATATTCAGCTTGCCGACCTTGGCTTTCCCTTCCAGTTCCTCCGCCAGCTGCTCCACCACCGGCGCCATCATCTTACAGGGGCCGCACCAGTCTGCAAAGAAATCCACAAGCACCGGCTTGTCCGATTGCAGCACTTCCTTCTCAAAATCTGCTGATGTAAATTTATATTCCATTTGTCTGCCTCCTTGTCCTATGACTCTTTTGTTATTATAGTCTTGACCGTTTTTATTGTTTCCATACCAGGACGGTCTTACTGGCGAAAAATCCAATGGATTTTCCCATGCTTTTAGCATATTACATATAATTCCGCTTTGCAAGGAAAAAAATTGTTAAAATACACAAAAAGCACTCCTCCTGTGGGGGAATGCTCTTGGGGAAAATACATAAAATGCCTGTGAATCACCAGAAAAAATATGACGGGCATTACCTTCTGATAATATATTTACAAATCGGATTTCCCATGGAAGAAAAGCGTTCTTCATATTCCGTCATCACATTCCCCTGCACAAGCTTCTCATCCCCATGCAGATCGAATGTCACAACATCCGCCCTCCAGCCTGCCGGCTCCAGCTCCTCCAGCGCAAAATCAAAGAGCAGCCTGTTGTCCGTCTTGAACTCAATTGTCCCATCCTTTTTCAGGATTTCATCATACCGCGCCAGAAACTGCCTGGAAGGCAGACGCCGCTTCGCATGCCTGTCCTTCGGCCAGGGATCGGAAAAATTCAGATAAATCCGCTCCACCTCTCCCCTGCCGAACACATTGGTGATTTCTTCCGCGTCCATGCGGATAAACCTGACATTGGGAAGCTCTTCCTCCTCCATCTTCTGTATGGCTCGCAGCAGCACGCTGGAATATTTCTCAATTCCCACATAATTCACCTCCGGGTGCAGCTTTGCCATATCCATAAGGAACCTGCCCTTGCCCATTCCTATTTCAATATGAAGCGGCGCATCGTTTCCGAATACCCCGGCCCATTTTCCCTTGTTCTCCTCCGGGTTATGTATCACAAAACGGCTCTCTGCGATTACCTCCCTGGAACCTGGTACATTTTTCAGTCTCATTACTTTCCTCCTTATTTATGAACCCGCGTAACCGTTCAGTACCTCCCCAGCTACGAAACCACAATATGCGGGATTTGTAACTGTTCAGTACCCCTCACAGTTACTGCTAAAATCCATCCTAAATCGCCTTTGGCGATGGATTTTAGCACTCTTGAATCACTTTCT
>PPYE01046358.1_pt1 | contig 50446 bp, 45 predicted proteins | sample 1559881 | NCBI WGS metagenome assembly PPYE01 (sample SAMN08240022, study PRJNA423297) | Human gut metagenome, whole genome shotgun sequencing project.
AAACTTGTCTTTGAATGCCTTTGTTAAATCGGCCGCTTGGGTCTGAGTCAAATTGACGCCGGTCACAATGACTTTTCCGCCGGTGAACGAGGCATGATTAATTAGTTTCTGAGCAATTGAACCGGGGGCATACTTAGTGAAGAAATCATTCAAACTGGATTTCACTTCTTGCGGTAAAACCGAATTCAATCCAACATAATGAAGTTCTTGTTGAGCAGTCGTCCCTAATGAATCGAAGATGTTAAATGAGTTGTTGGTTTGGACAATTCCGCCGCTTACTGCCAAAACGCCGGAAGGCCCGAAAGACCACACCCCGTCATGTGTGTTGAGCGTTCCGGAAGTATTTAACTTATCCGTGAAATTAACTGCACCATAACTATTGATAGTCCCGTAGTTAGTGGTTTTGGCAATTGTTGCATTGCCGTTGAAGTTTGCAGTACCGTAATTGTTGAGATTCTTGTACCAGCCGCCGTTGACAGTTAAAGTTCCTCGGTTGTTGATGTTTCCGCCTTCAAAGTTCGATGTAGAAGCCCCGAGACCGGAAGCGATATTGACGACGATATCTCCCGAAACTTTGGAGGCATTAAATGAACCGCCGTTATAGTTATAGGTGCCGCTGCCTGTTAACTTAGAAGAAAAGTTTCCGCCGGTTTGCGTCACAGTTCCGTTGTTAATAAGGTTGCCGTTTCCGGCATTGACATTCCCGCCCTGCAAATTAAATGAACCGGTATTTATCCAATTACCATATGGATTGATAGTACCCCCGGTCATGTAAGTATTGCTGCGGGTTTGAAGATTGTTGTGGACGTCAACGCGTGAATTTCCATCGATATGGAAGGGTCCGTCAAAAACCATCCCGGAGCCGTTGACAGAAAGAACGCTGTTGCCTTCTTGGACAAAGGTTGTGTTAGAGAAGCCTCTTCCATTGATAGTTATGGACGAAGAGTCCTTCAACCTAAATTCTGTAAGGTTATTGCTTTTGTCAGTTCCGCCTCGGGTAAGGTTGCCGATTTCGTCGTAGTCACCGATATAAAGAGAGCCGGTGCTATTAACCAGAATGGAATTTGATCTGTCCCAAGTAAAATGCCCTAAATCTTCACTGTGCCATGAATGAAGTAATAGATTTCCGTTTACTGTAGTAACGGTGTTGTCTGGCCCGATATTAAAAGATGCTTTTCCTCGAACGGACCAAGAAACATTGGAACCCGCACCAACGGTGTAATTGCCGTGCAGATTTAATGAATAATCCTGTTCGGCATAGTCTAGGTTCTGTCCGGCGGTTGATTCCCCTGCATAAATATGCTTATAAATGGCGTATGAAGGCGTCGATGCAAGAGCTAGTGCTAGACCGACTGTGATAACTGCCGCTTTTCCAGCGTTCTGGCTTGCAGCCGTCATGGCTTCGGAAACAGCGACAAAGCACCCCCGTTTCCGATTCCAGACTTTTTTAAAGATTTTGTTCATAGATCCTCCTCGGGTTGTGCTATTTATTTGGTCTGAGCCGTCTGTGCCGGTTCTTTTTCAGCCGGCGTAAAAATGAGAGGGACAGCATCGAAAGCGACTACTTCTTTGATGCGAACCCAGCTAAAGCCCCGAATGCCCTGGAACGTAAAAACTTTCTCTTGGGACTCGGGGTCTGCCAAGACACCTTGGAAAGCGGCAATCTGCGGGTTGATCTGTTGCGATTCTTCAGCTTTAAGATCAATGGCCAGATTTGTTCCGTTCTTGAGATGGATAGTTACTCGTTGAATGTGAATTACTTCTGCCATGTTTTCCTCCTATAGGATTTGTCATTGGTTTAAGAAAAGGTTTTCAAAACTCAAAAGCCTTTTCGTAAACCGAGGGGAGGAAAAATGGGCGCAGAATTCCTAGGCTTCCGCTTTTCGGGAAACCGTCTTCTCGGGATTTTTTTGTTGTTCATAACGATTTCTTCACAAATCTTGGCAGGACAGTTGCTCACGTTATGAACGAAAGAAATACGATCACCGCTCTTTCGTGCGGGGCAGGACAAGTTAAAATTCGATTGACCCGAGGGCTTCTTTGTCCTGCCAAGGAAGAAGCCGTCCACTCGTTAAAGTGGCCGTGAGCTCTCGGGTCTAAACTTTTACGTGGTCATCTTCGGCTCCACCTCCCGCTCGATCCAGCTTTGAAGCTCGCCTAAATGCTCGGAACGCATTTTTTGGATTTGTTTTCCGCATTTGATCGTGGCTTCGTAGAGGCAGATCTTCTTCATGCCCGTAAGTCCGGGCTCTTTTCTGTCACTGACGACACTCAGTGAAACGTTGGGATATTCTTTGTTGTTGATTCTCATAATTTCTCCCAGCTGGCGGCTAAAAAAGGAATAGAAAACAGCGCCGCTGCCGTATGACAGCACTTCCGAAAAAAATCCCCAAGGAAATCTATGTTCCGACCGAGGGAACGATAAAAGCAGAATTTTTTGGTCGTTTTGCAGGCGCGAAAGTGTCTTTCCGGCAGATAACTCATCTGTAACCCGGGGGGATGGGTGGAACTTTCCATTCGGAAAGACACGGAGAATCCGAGTCAATAAATCTTCGATGCAAACCGCGAAGCCGAACAATGTCTTTGTTCTGTCAGTCATAAGCGACCTCCGCTTCCGTCAGAAAAGCCCGCGAAACTCAACATGAAGAAGATCACGGCTGTCAAAACCATGAGCGGAGAAATGAAGTTGATGTTTTCTCTGGATTCGGAAAAAAGCGAAAGCGTTCCGACGGCCAGACAACAGAAGCCGACCAGAAACAGAAATCCGCTGACCTCCTTCAAAAACATTATTTATTCTCCGTTGGGTTTTTATTGGTTTACATCTTGTTTCTATTTTAGCGATAATTATTCATCTTTTTAAGTTGTTTTAATCAATGGAATTACCTATTTTAAAATTTTTACATTTTGGGTGATTCAAAATTCTAATTAAGGGGTAATACTTATTACCTTTGTATCCCAATGATTTTTCAGTGTTTTTGATTTCAGATTGGTTAGGAGCGCAAATCGGGGTAAGTTTTTCCGTTTCGGAGAAAAGGTGTCTATCCCTGCTCTTACGGATGTACTGAAAAGGTTTACCGAAAACCGAGCTTTTTCAGGAAAGGACTTATCGCCTCAACAAAGTCGGGATGGCTCAGTTTTTCAATGAGCCATTTTTTATAAACCGCCGGATTATTTACATCGAGGTTCAAGGGAATCAGTCGGTTTTTTCTCAGATATTCATAGAATTGTGAAACCGTCAAACTGGAATTTTCTAGCTTCCGAGAGCCGTTGTTGCCGGAGAGCCAATCGCTCACCATGTCCAACTGAGCTTCCGTCAACACTAGTTTTTTCTTGGAAATCTTGTCGGGCTTCCCGGCACCAAAAAACAAGTAATCAAAATCTGATTCGGGCAGATCTCCTTTTTTGGATTCCATGTTGAACTTCAGAGCGGTAACTTTCCTGCCCTCCTTTGTTTTGTTGTCGTTCTCATAAGAAATCGTGAACCGCGTGTGAGGGCTTTCATTGATTTCTTTGGTACTGAGATCCAAGACGCGTCTCTTGAAATCTTTAAGGACGGGATATGAGCCTTCATTGCAGCCAAGCGCCCAGCGTAAATCGTCGATCTTTATCGTCTCGGTCCATTTGTTTTTGGGCAAGCCTGTTGCTTTGTCCTTCATCTGGATCATGAGTCTCAGGTAAAGAGAAGACGAGTAGTTGCTGGAGAAGCCTTTAAGCTCTCTGGGCAGAAACAGAATGAAGTTTCTGAGGATACTTACGTGCTGAAGAAAGTCGTAAGAAAACCTCAGTCCGATCATTTGCTTTTTCTCGTCGAAGGTGCAGGACTGAAAGATTCTGAATTTCTTTTTCCAGCCCGGTTTGTCGTCAAAATCGGTAAGTTCAATACTGCGCTCGTAAGCCTCATTAGCCGCTTTCTTGATCAACGCATAGGAGTTGTTTGAATTTCCACCCATTTGCTTCACGTCTTCAAGAGTGAGCCAAATCTCCTGACTCTCGCTGACCTCCTCCTCGAAGTTGATTTTCGCAAGCGCCAAAACGATGATTCTTGTCTCGAAAACGCTCAACTGTTTCGAGGAGCGCACGAACATATTGGAAAGCTTGACTTGGTAAGCAAGTTCCTTCGGAGAAAGCTCGGCAGGAGGCTTTGTATTGATCTTTCCCATAGTTGGCAAACCTCAAAAAAAGACAAGCCTTCTCGGGTTTTCGACCCGGTTGGAGAACATCCAGTCGTTAACGTCGCAAACGCAATACTGAGGAACAGAAGCAAAAGCCTTGACGCCTTTGGGAAAGCCGTTTCCCCTTTTGACAAGAAGCTCCATAACGGGCGCGGTGATTCCGATATAACGCGCAAGCGTTGTTTTTTTCATCAGGATGGGGATGTTGACTATGGCCTTAACGTGGATCTCGTTTTCCACTTTGGCGATGTAGTCTTCGGCACGCCGATTTCGTTTGTTTCTTTTCAGCCAATAGGCTACTTCGGAGACATTCCAAACTCTGATGACACGGCTGATTCTGGTCGGCTTCGGAAAGTCCGCACACCGGATATATTCCAGAAATTGCTCTCTTTCGAGGCAAAAGACGTAACACAGAGCCGAGGCCCTGAGCCATCCGCAGTGGTATTGGCTTCGGTATTCAGGGACATAACAATCGGCGCTCTTTCCGAAATCAAATGAACTTTCAGCCATGTCGTTACGTTTATTTTTATAAATCAATTGATTTTAACAATTATAAATCACCATTTAATTCCGTAACATTCGAATTACGTGTTCGAGTCTCTGTTTAGGCACCAATTTTTCTTTATTATTTAATATGTTGTAATGGCGAATCTGTTGAAAATCCGCTGAAAATTCACTTCCTTATCGGCTAATATGGAACGTACCAACGGATGAGAAATCCGTTTTTTTATTCATGTATTTCCATTGACAGTTATGAAAAAGTTTGATGTCGGTCACTTTTCGGTTTCAGAGGGCAAGCCGGACGAGGATCTTTCCGATCCGGACAAACTGAGATCTTTTGAAGCCGAAGCGCTGGTTGAATGCCTGGAAAGAGCAAAATCTTCTCTTTCCGGAATTTCTCAATCCGCAAAGCAACTTTTCTCCGATGACGCCGGCACGCTGCTTGCCACGGAGAGAATGGACATTTCCTCGCTTGATTTGGAAAACTTGAAGAACGCTTCGAACGAGAAGAATTTTTATTTTCCTCTTTTGAGCGCCGACCTCAGGAAAAAAGAATTCGCTTCCGTTGAAATTCGCCGCGACAAAAAACTTATTCTGGACAGCATTAAGCAGGACCTTGTGGAGCTCGCGATCCGTCTGTCCGAAGTCAGTCCGATTCTGTCGGAACTAATGACGGGCATACCTTCTTCGATTTCGGAATCTCTGAAACTTCTTTCGAATTCCCAACGAAGAGACTGGCTCTCAGAGAACTCTTTTTCTCTCAAAGTCCATCCTCTGGTAAAGCTGATCGAATTTAAGGATAAAAACTCATTTTTCAATTATCTCTTCCAATACATTTCGCTTAATTCGAAGACTCAGTACAAGCCCCTCTCTTCTGTGGGCGAAAGTCTTGAGATCTTCCAGTCAAACGTCTTAAATACCAATTATGCGGATCCGGATGATTCCTTCTTCAGAAGAAGAGACATTGAAAACGGCGCTTTCCTGCTGAATTTCGGCGTAGACAGAAACCTTGTGGCCGATGCGACAAATTTTTGGAAGCTTCGTGTCCTTGCCGCGCCCGTTCGGGAAAAAGCAAGCAAAGCGGATTTTTCAAAGATTGACGGGGCCAATCCCGAAGCCGAAGCGACTTATCGGATCTTTCTTGCCCTCTACAACCTGTTGTCGTCTTCGAAAATCAATAAATTCACAGACATCAGGGCCTTTGCAACAGCTCTTAGCTTCATAAAAATCTTGGCCGAAAACACCGACCGGTGGACGCAGTGGAGTCCCGTAAAAATAGACCCAACAGCGGCCTTTACGATTTTGACTTATCAGACCTTTAATTGGTTTTACGACAGAGTTGCGCTGAACATATTCGACCGAGCGGAAGTTGATGAAACTTCTTACACCAAATTCTGTCGTCTGAAAGCCTTTAAGTACCCGCTTGCTTTCGCCGTGCTGACCAAATGTCCGGCGTGCGGAAACGACTTTCTGGCTACCAACACAATCAATTATTTCCGAGTCTGCCCGATTTGTGACAGTAAAGTTCTCATTTGATTAAGCACGGAAAGAGGTCCAACTTCCTCCTTGGCAGCCCTACGCTCGAAGAGCGTTTTGAAAATCAAAAAAATTTTTTTTGTTTTTTAGGTCTGTTTTTTTGATGAGTTATTAACAATTTCTCCTTCAATTCATTCTTTATTAATATTAATCTTTACTTCATTTGGGGCCTCCTCCTTTTTCCCCTCTATTTCAAAATCTTCTTTGATTTTTCCCCCGCTAAAAGGGGACAGATTTGGGAGTAAAGGGGGACAGATTTGGGAGTAAATTTTCCGAAAAGGGGACAGATTTGGGAGTGAATAACTTTCGAAAAGGGGACAGATTTGGGAGTGAAGTTATTAACATTTATCCCCTCATTTAATTTAAAAGGGTTTATTTAGTTAAGTACGGGGCAGCCCTCTCTTTCGAGTTTAAATTTTGACTCTGTTTTTGAGCCGGATTCATACGTGAAAAATCAACTCAATTGTGTACGGATTTGGGAGTTGCTTCGGACTCTATTGCGTACAGATTTGGGAGTAAAAATGGGACCGGCGTCGGAATCCCGTTTTTCCTGCCCACCGTCAGTGTGAATCGCACAATTCAAAGGGTTTACACGGTGTCCGAATCCATAACTTTCCCGTTAATTGTGTACAGATTTGGGAGTGAAAAAATAGTATTCAACCTTATGATTATTAAAGATAATATTCTTCTTCGGTGCTGCTAAAAGGGGACAGATTTGGGAGTACGAAAACGTCCTATTGTGTACAGATTTGGGAGTGAGACGGAATCGCGCCAACCTATTGGTTTTAAACAATAAAACCCAATATTCTTCCCATTTATGGGGGACAGATTTGGGAGTAAAAACAACTTCTATTGTGTACGGATTTGGGAGTAAAAAGGGACAAATTTGGGAGTTGGCCGCGTGTGACGGCGCATAATTGACCGAAAGCAAAAGCGAGCGAATATGGACAGAATTACCAAAGAAGCACGAAGCAGAAATATGGCAAAGATCCGCTCAAAGGACACAAAGCCCGAAGTTTTTCTGCGCAAAGCGCTGCACAAGGCAGGTTTCCGCTACCGGCTCAACTGCGCGAAACTGCCCGGGAAGCCCGATATTGTTCTAAAGAAGTACGGGGCTGTGATTTTCGTCAACGGGTGCTTTTGGCACGGGCATCAGGGCTGCCCCAAGAGCAGGATTCCCGAAACCAACAGAGACTTCTGGTTAAGAAGATCGAGGGCAATATGGCCCGCGATGAAAAGAACATCAAAGAGCTTCGCAAAGACGGATGGAGAGTTCTCGTTGTCTGGACCTGTGCATTCGGAAACAAAAAACTTTCTGAAAATACCGTTGAAGAGACAATAAGTTGGCTGAAATCTTCGGATGAATTCCGGGAAATCTCCAATCAACAGCCGCCCGAGAGAGCCGCTAAAATCGGCTCTTCGGAGGAATGAATGACCAACAAACTGAAATCAATTGATCTTTTCGCAGGCATCGGAGGAATCCGTCTGGGCTTTGAGAAAGCCTTCGGCCCCGAGCTTGAAACAAGCTTTGTCAGCGAATGGGATCAGCACGCCCAAAAGACCTATCGTGCCAACTTCTCCGACGATTTCGAGATTGCCGGAGACATCACCAAGATTGACGAGAAGGACATTAAGCCCTTCGACATTTGTCTTGCCGGTTTCCCCTGCCAGGCCTTCTCTTTGGCGGGAAAACGTCAGGGTTTCAACGACGACTACAAAGGTCTTTGCCGAGGCACGCTCTTTCAGGATGTCGTTCGGATTTGCGAGCTGCACAAACCGAAGGTCATCTTCTGCGAAAACGTTAAAGGGCTGACCATTCACGATAAGGGCCGCACTTTCAAAGTCATTAAAGGCGCCTTTGAGCAGATCGGCTACAAAGTCTTTACCAAAATCCTCAACAGCAAGGATTTCGGCGTTCCTCAAAACCGCGAACGCATTTTCCTTGTCTGCTTCCGTGATGACATTGCTCCCGAAGAGTTCCATTTTCCGGAGCCGACCGGAGAGAAAGTCTCCATCCGCGGGATTTTGGACGAAGCCCCCATTTCTCCCAAATACTATCTCTCGGACGTTTATCTTGAGACGTTAAGACGCCACAGAGCGCATCACGAGTCGCTCGGCCACGGTTTCGGCTATGAGATCAAAGACCTCGACGGAATCGCCTCTGCGATTGTCTGCGGCGGTATGGGACGCGAGAGAAACCTGATCATCGACAGCCGCGAGCACTCGATGAAACCGGTCACGCACATCAAGGGCGAAATCAACAAGGAAGATGTCCGCAAGATGACTCCAAGAGAATGGGCGCGTCTCCAAGGTTTTCCGGACACCTACAAGCTCGTGCTTTCCGACGTACACCTCTACAAGCAGTTCGGAAACTCGGTGACGGTGCCCGTTATTGAGGCAATCGCAAAAGAGATTAAAAAAGTTCTCGACAAACAGGATAAATAATGGCTACCAAGGCAGGCGCAGGCAAGACGGTCAACAAAGGAGAAGGCAGCGAGTTCTACGCTTTCCTTTACATTCTGGGCGAAACCAAACTTCCTTTGGTGGATAAAGATCTGAAGGAAACGGGGCGCGATGTCAATTTCCTGAAGGTGCTTCGGGAGGATGCCATTTATGAATTTACTTCCGGCAACCGTGTAGCCGTGTATGTTGACGGGGCCACGCATTATTTCGACTGCTCTCAGGCACAGGAGGAAGCGAAAAAAGTATTCTCGCTTCTGGTCAATCCCGGAAGCATCCCTACAAATGCACCTGCCCTCAACTCGGCGCTCAAGCTTGTGTGTGCCAAAAAACTCCGAGCCAAAAGTGCAAATAAACAGGACTTGTCCGCTTCGGTTCAATTCCCGAATGTGCCCTTCTCCCAATTCATCGGGTTCTCTGTCAAGAGTTACGTCGGCAAGGATCCGACAATTCTCAACGCCAGCGGGGACAACACAAGGTTCGTTTACCGAATTTTGAAAAACGGACAAACTCCTTCGGGCGACGAGCTTGCCAGGCTTAAATCTTTTTATCCGACGACGGTCGGAAACTCGAAGATCGGAACCTATGCCGACTTTTATCGGAATGCTTTGAAGGACGGCTTTAACTTCAACTTCAAAGAAAACAGCGGCGGAAACCTTTCCTACAACCTGAAGTTCATTGACTCCAAAGGGCCTGAACTCTTGGCAAGAATTCTCATGGAACAGTTTGCCGCTCCGAGAACGAGAACTCCTTTGGCCGACTTGGTTGACGAAGCGGCGCGAAAAAACGACATTCCGGAGATCCAAGCCCTCGGAGACAACTTCGAGGACAGGAGAAACTCTCTCCGTCACAAAATTCAGAACATCCTTCTGGCTTTCACAACCGGAGCAACTCCTGCCGTTAAGTGGACGGGAGCACAAACCGCTTCCGGCGGCCTTCTTGTCGTTGAGAAAAGCGGAAAGGTCTATTGCTTGGAACTCTTAAGCGGCAACGTCGTCGGCAACTACCTTATCGAAAATGCTTATTTCGAACAGCCCTCGGGGGACAGGCACTCCAAAAACGTCCTGACCGTTTCTCCGGGCGAAGTTACCATTGACCTGCAGCTTCAGATTCGAATTCAACATCCTTAGAGCGAACAACCGAAACGGGAGAACTTAATGGAATTTCTCAACGGAAAAGAATATTGGCCCGAGCATGAATTTTTCGACCTTCCGGAAGAAATCAACCTCGACGCTCTTCCCGATTTCAACCTGTCCAGAATTCAAATAGGTGCCAGGTGGTTCATAGGACAAATTGATAAAAACAACCTCGAGCCTTGGGATTCAAGTTCTTTTGGAAGCCAAGAGAAAGCCATCAAAAAAGCCGAAAGTAAAAGAAGTTCCGGAATTAAGTGGAAACTTTGGATAGCGCCTGTGCTAGTTATGGACTTTATTCACAGAGAAAATCCTGAAGTCCGATTTTCTTGGATGAGCCTCCCTAGATACCTCCAAGATGTCTTTTGGCTCTCCGAGGTTCGATTCAAGTGGGAAACGTTGTGTAACGGCACCAACAGTCTTCCCCTTAAGGAAGCCTCCTTCCGTTTGGTCAAACGCTTTATTACCCGTACAAACAACACAACGGCAGACTATATTAAGTTAACGCCTTTCGAAGAGGGAACGGACTTCTTTTCACTGGAAACATTCCCTTTCCACCCTATCGTTTGCGACTCTAAATCAGAAGGAGCGCGATACGTGTTGTCTTGGGAGGCGGCAATAGAAAGCTATTTCGCCAGAGACTATTTTTTTGACAATGAAATAAAAACAAGCCGCAGGCTTAAGCGCTTTTACGAAGCCAAAACTCAATAATCGAAACTCCGATGCTCACAAGGGCGACCCTTTCGGAATCGGCCTCTCTTCAGATCGCCGGTGCCTCGTGCGGATAGCAGTCACCAACAATCGGGATTGAAATCTCCTTCCTAAATCACAGTGTTGGTGAGATAATCTCCCACGAGGTTAGAAATGTTGGTACCATCTCGTTCCTCATAAGAATTGTTTAGATTCACCAAAGCCCGGGCCCAACTGGGCTTTGTCTTCCTCGACAGACACCCTCCGGCCTTTCGATCTGGATCGGCTACCCGAATAAAATCCTCGCCAACCAACTGAAAAAGCGTTTTAAGAGGCTCTTGTTCTGCCTCCTGTAGTTCCACGGCTCCAACACCTCAGAGTCCCTCCAAAGGCCGATTTTGGCGTTTTTGGCTGAATAGTGAGCCGCGGCGTACCTTTTCTTGTAACCGAAGGGCAGTTTGTGCAGGTACTGCCAATAAGCCCAAGCCCAGCCTGCACTGATGACTTCAAAAGAGGCGTCCCGCCGGAAGTCTTTGCCGAAATACACCAGCCCTACTGTTCTGCCGTAGCCGTCGGTGTCGATCACTTTCACGAAGACTCTTTTGCCGAGAATGAGGTTCATCAGGAATCTCTGAGACTCAAGCCCGTTTTTTTGATCATGCTCCGGCGCGTCTTCTCCGGCCAAGCGGACCTTGGCCTGCGCAAAGCCGCTCTGAACGAGTACGGTATCTCCGTCAAAGACTTTGATCACAATGCCGAAGAAATCCTTTTTCGGAGCGGATCTTAGCCACGACTTCAGAATGACCGCACCGACAAAGACCAGGGCGACAAAAATGAATACGAACAGAATCTCTTCCATACTCGTTTAAGCCTCAAAAAACTGATCCCTGACCGCGCTACTTGTACATATTCCGGCAGACGACATAGAAACTCATCAGGAGCACGCAGAGGTTAAGCGGAAGCACCCAGACCGGAAGCGCAATCGGAATAAAAAACACAAGGAAAGCGAGCATGGTTAAGGCGCCTCCGATTTTCAGAGCGGCATTCTGACTGGTTGGGGACGCGCCGTCATATCCGATCTTGCGTTTTTTCCACACGTACACGCCGTCGATAAACAAAGGAACCGCAAACAGTCCCAAAGGCCAAAGCCAAATCAGCGTCTGAGAGATTCTCAGAATGACCAGGTAAACGGTATAAAGGAACGAATTGCGGCGATCCCGAAGAGTCGGAAGAAACTTTTCCCCTATCTGAGCCATCTTCGCGCTCAGTTTGTTATCCGCCCTGATCGGCGCAAAGAGACCGTTGACCTTTTCCTCGATGCCTGTGTCTTTCATTACGGTTGTGTAGGCTTTGTTGGCTTGAATCGCCACAAACTGTCCGGCGGATTTTCCGTAGGCTTGCGTGAGCGATGCGTGCTCTTGCGACACAGCCCGGGCGGAATACTCGCTCGGCAGCAGGATAACCAGGGACACAAGCTGAAGGACTACCAAAAAGAAGATGGATCGAAACAAAGACGGCAAACCGTTTTGTCTTGTTGCTGCGGATTCAGGCATAACTGCTCCTAAATAATTCAAAAACTAAATACGGATGTCGGACGGACAAACCGGTCGGAAAGGGGGGCGGCGAAAAGTACCGGGAACAAAAGAATCAAAACGGACTTGGTTGCCGCTGTAGGAACAACCTGCTCCTGTTTCGGAAACCGGCCCGACTCTCTCCTCTTCTTCGTTTCTTTGGACGCCCTGATACTCAAGGCTTTGACAAGAATCTTTATTTACCGGGAAGGCCGCAAACCGGGCAAAATCGGGGACAAACGGACAAAGTTCGTGCGTCTCATCAGAGCAGACGGGCAATGTCGGCCCGATTCCGAAGTCTGCCCTTTTCTCCGATCCGGATACCTGTCGCGACATTTATCAATCTCTAATCCAAAGGCACTTCTTGGCGATTCTTTCGAAAGGCGTTCCGATTTTTCCGATATTTGCACTGCGCTCAAGTCTTGCCTTTTCCTCCGACAGGATCGGAAGTCTTCCCTTGAAAATCTTTCCGCCGGATAAAGATGCGAAATACTCCAAGTCAGGCAGCATTCCCAACACCTGCGGCGGCACGAGTTCGGCTTCTTCTTCCATCAGGCGCTCTCCCGAGTTGGCCGAAGCCGTCATCGGGTTGTCTGCGGAAATGCTCGTGGACTGCGTGTGCATGACGTAGTTGATTTTGGTTTTCATGCAGTTGTTTGAGAAATACTTCATGGATTCCGCGCTCCTTAAGCGCAGACAAATCATGTTGTTGAAGTTGCCCAAGGCCGATTCCGTCTTGTCCTTGCTCTCAAGTCTTGTCGTGAAGTCGGCAATCGTCTGCGAGGCGCAGTAAATCTGAAACTTCGCGCCGCGTCCTTTGTTAAGCAGTGCAATCAAAGGATCGTTGGCAATTTCCGCACATTCGTCAACGAAGATGTTCAGCGGTTCCATGTCTCGGTTGTAGTTGTATCGGTCGGCTGCGACCTGAGCCAGGTCCGAGAGCAAAATGGCGCCCAAAGCACGTCCGGCCACCTGATACTGAAGGGTATTCAGTCCGATGTACACAACCCGTCTGCCGTGAGTGAGATCTTTGAGGTTCAGGAAGTTCTCGTCCGGAGCATGAGATTTGGGATTGACAATCGTTCCGATTTCGCCTGCCGTAAGGTCGGTAAGTCCGGCCGTAAGGCTGGAAAGCATTTTGCCCAAGTGTTCCTGATCGTGTTCAAAGTAAGAAACCACCGATGCCGCGTTTCTCACTGCGCGGGAATCGTCTTCCATCAGGAAGTGTCTTAGGTACGCCACCCAATACTGAGCCTTCTGAAAATCGCTCAACATCACGACCGCCTGCTGCTTGTTTCTTGAGACCGCCATTGAACCCTTAAGGACATTGACGCCGGAAATCCCTTCGGGGAAGTCCTCCGTGCAGAGCGCAATTCTCAGGTTGCTTTCATAATCCTCCTTTTGAGAGGCAAGCTGCTGAACAATTTTGCAAACCAGAGACGGGAGGCTGCCGCTTTGCACGTACTTGTAGAGGTTGTTCAGAGTCGGCTTTTCGCCTGCCATCGTCATGCCTTCGAAAATGCTTGTCGCAAAAGCCGTGGCGTACTTCTTGAAATCGTCGTCGCCCGGTCCCATGAGGCATTTGATGCGGGAAGCGAGTTCGGTTGTTTCCTCAAAGTTTGCGAGCGGGTCGATTTTGGCCGAGTGTTTCGGATCCTTGAGCTGAACGGAAACAAACAACTGTGGCTTGCCCACAATCTCGCAGGCCCTCTTCGCGTTCTTTTCCAGCTCTTCGTCTCCTTTCGGATCGAAGATCAAAACGGACTCCCCGCGCATGATCGCCTGAGAGATGAGAAGGTCGAACAGTCTTGTTTTGCCGGCACCGGTCGTCCCCAGAATCAACGTGTGTCCGCTGATATGGCCCAACGGCTGATAGATGTCCGTTTCCTCTCCCAAGCCGTGAATGGCCGAAAGCCCTTTCTTGGCAGCCTCTCCGGTTTTATCCGAGAAGCCGCCCGAGCTGTCTCCGACAGGCTGAAGATCCAAAGACTCGAGGTTCCCGCTCACAATTTCAGTGAGCTTTTGGATTTGGTCTTTTTCCCACATGAATCCGTTCCCAAGCCAAACCGCTTTTGAAGTTCCCTTGATGTCGTCGTAGGACATCCCCGGTTTGTACTCGGGAAAAATCTTTTCTTTCAAAGCCTCGAAGTCCGTGAAAACAAGATCCATGCCTCTCAATTTCTTGTGCTTCTCATTGATCTGTACGGCCTGATGTCTGCGGTAAAGGGACATTGCGGCACAGGCCGAAGCGGTTGCCGCCCAAACGGGCCAAACGGCAAATCCGTGGGTGGCAAGATAAACCAGCGAACCTATGCCGCTGGCAAAGACGCCCTGCTGCCACCAAAAGGCTTGCGTCAGTTCAAAGTTGGGTCGGTACGACCGCTCATACTTAGTCGGATCGAATTTCATTTTCTTATTTCTCCTTGGAATTCATGCGGGCCGCAATTCTGTTTTTTCTGAAAAAGAGCGAGACCGTCGAGAGAAGCTCTCCGGTTTCGTGTGCTTTTAACTTTTGGGCTGCCAAGAGAGACTTCCACTTCTCCTTGGAAATACTGCAAATGACGCCCGAGCTGTCCTGCTCGTAGCTGATTTCGTCGCATTGGATGAAGGCGCCGCCTCCGCCTGTGAGTTCCTCTTTGATCTGATAGAGAAACCGCAGGTTGTCATCGGTGTTGGATGAGGCCGAGCCTGTGCCGCCGGCAACGCTTTCTTCAAAGCGGGCTTCGTCGTCCCGTTCTCCGGCGTCTGATGCCCCGGATCCCGACTCATCCCACGGACACTCATCGTCGGAGGCATCGGGGAATATTTCGCCCCTCTCCTCGTCAACCCGTCCGTTTCTGCCTGTCGAATCGTTTATTTCATTTTTATTGTTGTTTGAATCAACGGATTCTCCGGTTTCTCCGGATCCTCCGGGAGCCGAGTCAGGATGACTTTCTCCGTTTTCTTCGGAGCTTTCTCCGGAAGCACCTTTATCGGCGGAAGTGTCTCCGTTTTCGGCTGCATCAGACGGTTTTCCGCTCATCCGGGACCCTTCGGCGGACGGACTTTCTCCGTTTGACTGACCTTCTCCGGTATTTTCTTCCGGGTTCTCTGCATTTTGGCCGGGTGAGTCGCCGCTGCTCTCGGAAGCGCCCTGAGTTTGTCCGTTTGCGTTTTCTCCTCTTCCGGGTTCTCCGGGAGCTTCCGGGGAATTTTGCGTCGGTGTCTCAACGCCCGTTTCCATCGGATTGACCTCTTCCGAAGTCCGTGCGTTCCTGAAGCCGAAGTTCTGATCGCTTCTGAACTTTTCGTCCGCTTCGTTTTCGTGTGTGGCGTCGTAAAGGTTCTTGAAGTACAACTGAACGTCCGCCGAGGGCATATCCACGGCCCTCACCAGAAAGTTCACGGCGTTGACCGTGAGCGCGTCGGTAAAGACGACCGAATAGTCTGAGGAAAAGGGTTCTTCCGCTTCCCTTCCGTCTGCTCCCCGGAAGCGCGAAAGGAATGAATTGGGATGCACCTGAACAAAGGGCTTCAGGAATTTTTCAACGCGTCCTGTCAGCAGGTTTGCAGGATCCTCGTCGTCGGTTTCGGGATTTCTGTAAACGGAGCGGAAACGACCGCAGAAAAGCACCCAAGCATTGACGCGAACGCTCGTCGCGTTTACTTCTACCAAGGGAAGGATTTCGGAGCCTTCGCCCGCAACACACTCGGCTCGGTTCGTGAACAGCGTTGCCAGCTCGATAAAGAGCGGATAAAACTCCGAGTTTTTAAATTCCTTCGGGAAACATCCCCGATCAACACCGATTCGATAGGCTTTGAGCGCTTTTTCATAGAATTTTGCGAAATGCACCACCAAGGCGCTGTCGGTTTCAAACGGAGCAAATCGGATTTCTCCGGGAAGACCTGAGGCCGACGGCGATACGCCGCCCGCTTCCGAAGAAGCTGCGGCTCTGCCGGGAAGATCCGCTTGTCCGACGGAAGAAGTGTTTCCGTTATCTCCCGGTACAGACCTGGGACCGACATCCGCTGCAGGCGATTTTTCCTGCTTCGGATCTCTTTTCTTAAAAATCTTTCGCGGAAAAATTTCACTCGGAATGTTGCCCTGAGACGCAAAAGACCAAAGCCATACGCGGTCTTTTTCCTGCTCGGGCTTGAATTTGAGTTTCTTTAACGTGTAAGGACTGCCGCAGACCGAAAGCCGTTGGGCAAACGGGTAGTAGCGCCAGAGAAACCGAGTCGTTGTTTTATCGGCAAAGTCCGAAAAGGACGGAGATTTATCCAGAGGATTGATTCTTTTGCGTTTGACCCGATTCTTCGGAAAATTCTTGGCGGCGCTCCCCGTCCCGTTACCGAGATCAGTGCTTGCATTTTCTCCGGGTACGCCTGCCGATGAATCTTCACCGGGTTTGTAATCGTCCCAGCTCCAATCGGACATATCCGCCCCGTTTTCCTCCGAATCCGTTTCCGGGAACACGGTGGGTTCTTCCTCTTCCTCTTCTTCGCAGAACTCCGACTCAACAAAAAGCGGGACATGAGGAAAGTTCCGATAGGTTTTCCATCCTCTTTCTTCCTCATTGAACATGGGATCGGTGGTATCGAGTTCGGGATGGTACTGAAGCAGAGTTCGGTACAGAGGAAGAGCCTTTTGATTTTTGTCCGGCTCAAAGCCTTGGATAATCACCTCTTCCTTGTTTTCCGAAGAAGTGCTTTTTTGCGCCTGCGGCTGCCTTTTGACCGGAGTCAGGTCTTTTTCTCTTTCGATTTTCTCCGGTACTTGGACTTCTCTGACTTCGGCGTCGTAGAAACGCGAATAGCCGAACTCCTTCAGAACTCTGTCCACGAGGTTTTTGGCCGCTCCGAAAAATCCTTTTCCGTGATATTCACTGAAAACCTTTGTGACGCGGGCGTCCCTGTCGCGCTTGATTTCCTTGGTTCTTTCGAGTTTTTCTTCCGTCAGTTTTTCCAAAGGATTTCTGCCGTACTTCTCGTTTTGAATTTTCTCGGCCCTTGCGCGTTCGATTTCTTCTGCCGTGCGGAAGATTTCTTCGGCCCTGCCCTCTGCCTTTGCGCCTCTGCTTGCCGACGTGAAGAGCGGATCGTCGGCGTCCACAGGCGCGACATCCGTGCAGTCGTACACAAATCCTTCAATCGAAGACACCAATCCCGTAAAAGGCGGATGCGTGAGCCACACGGCGCGTGTCGGCATTGCCGCACACTTGGGCATGACGGTGAAAAAAGGTGACTCGAAGTAATCGCCTTTGGGCGTGTACTTCGGGTTGCCGTAGATCAGTCCGTTGTCCAGCAGCCACTGAGACAGTTCGTCCTTGCGCTGAATAAAGCCGACCTTCTTACCGTTGCTCTCCAAAAAGGCGCACAGCGAACTCAAGGCCACACGGTTCCAATCAATGAAACACTTGCCTTCGATCACAAAAACTTCGGCGTTGACCTTGTTGATCTTCCAAAAACCCTTGGACAGGGCAAAGGCAATTCCGTTGAGAAATGCCGAAACGACCGAGGTGCTCGATTCACAAACCGGATAAGCGATGTTTTGGAAAACGTTGCGCTTGGTCGAAGCGCCGTCGGCTTCCTGAATACACTTCTTCAGACTCGTCTCAATGGAATCTTTAGTAAGCGCTCTTTGGATTTCCTCCAAGAGGTTCGGATTCTCAACGGTCAGCAGCCATTTACGGTAAGCAGGCGGGATTAGTTTGTCCGCCAGAGCCGCAGTAAATTCTTCATGGGGATCTCCGCCCCGGTGTTTTGCCCTAACCGCGTTCTTGGCAGCCGAAGACCCGAAAGGGTCATTGAGTTCCTCGTCTTTGGTCGATTGAAGGGCAATGACAACGTAGCGCTCCACATTGTTTTTCGTGCCCCACTCCCAAAGACTTTCTTCAGTGGCTTTCCAGCGTTTGTGCGTTTTCTCGTCGAAAACGGCAAAGGAAGAAACCACCTTGCCGAGATCGTGAAACAGGCCGCCCAAGAAAGCCGCGTGGCTCCAATAATTCTTGGAGAAATTCACTTCGGCGTGGGTTCCGTAGCGGGCCAGAATGGACGTTCGGGCCAATCTCAGGCAAAAGAGCGCCGTTTCCAAAGAGTGTCTGAAAAGGCCGCCCTCTTCCGAATGATGATGTTGGGCCGAGGCTGGAAGCAACTCGACGTATTCGGCGAGGTTTTGAACAGCCGGGACCACCGTCTGCGAAAACTCGTCATCATTCATTCCGCTCGCATCCCAAATCTCCAGCATGAGTTTTTTTTCCTTCTCCAACAGCTCCGAAGGATTTTTCAGAAACCCGACAGGCTTCATTCTGGACAGGTCGGTATGCGTTGCGGCGGCGGGCATAGTATTCCCTCTTGAAATTTCAAGTTGAGTTTTATCGTTGTTTTATTCAATTAAATTCTGAATTTAAATAGCTTACAAATAACCAATTATAAATTTCGGATCCGCAACCAGCTATCAAGATGAATAAATGTAAGGGTTTTATTTAAGAGGTATTTAAATCTTTAACATTTATAATCAAATAGTTATGTAAGATAATACAAAATACGACTTATACGGATAACAATTTTTATAATTTTTTTTATTGTTGTTAATAACAATCGTATTAAACAAATATTTGTGTTTCAAAAAATATCACTGTTTTTACTATGATTTCCACTGCAATAACTAAAATTAGTACAAATATTATTGACTCAAACTATGCAAAAAAGCGAAATATATTCCGATCCGACCGAGCCGGATTCTCCGACCGAAGGAGGTAAGAAATCCGCCGGCGTGTCCGGTCTCGGCCAAAACGCCCTTCCCTCCGTGGATTGGATCAATCTCCTGATCGAAGAAAACGAAGACAATTACAAAGAAAAAGCGCCTGATCAGATTGTTTTGGACTTCATGAAAAGAAGAAAAGATTTCCCGTTTTTGAATGAATGGAATTCTTATTTTCTGCGTGAATACTTCAGAAAAATGAAACCCGGGCTCGCTCCGGCATATTTGGGTCTTATCCGTTTTACATCCGAATCCAAGGCAAAGCCACAGGAATATCTCTGGGCCTTCTCTTTGACCGTTGAAGCTCTTTATTGCTCGATGACAATGCTGAATCCTCTTCGTATGAGGATTGAGCAATACTTAAAAAATTTCACCAACCGCTCTCCCGGTTTCCTCGGTGATTTTTACAGAAAGAGCGATTACCTCTATCAAGCCGTTGAAGAGGCGACAGCCCGGCAGTTTGTTCCTCAGATAAAAGATTTTTGGGAAGAAAGTGATTTGGCTGCCATGCAGAAGATCAGAGACGATCTGGCGGCAGGTTGGAGCGACACCCGTTTTAAATACAAAGAAAACGATCTGTCCGATTGGCTGAATTTCTGCCTAACAATCCGTATGCAGTCAATCGAATTTCACGCGAGGATGATTTATTCCTCCGGGCCGCAGTGGATTGAAATTTTAAAACTGTTCTTAAGACGAACTCTTCCGATGGACGATCCTGAATTCCTTCTCTTCGGAAACGGGATTCCCGATAACGATACGATCTCCAACTTAGCAGCGCAAAAGCTGCTTAGTTTTGCGGATCAATTTTATGAGTGGGCGCTGCCCCGACTTCCGAATAATTGGCTTAATTACGGAATGAGAGGCTTGAACATTCCTCAGTATCCGAAACTCGACAAAGAAAAAGAACAGAAAGCTTCTTAACGGGATCGGATCCTGCGATCCCGTCAGGATTGCGACCCTCTTTTCAAAGCTTGGCATTCTTTGAGAAGGCCGTTTAGTTGAGAGTGGTGCAGAAGAGCAACTTGGAGTTTCGTTGCCAGCAGTTTGGCAGCCGGCGTGTAACTTTGATTGGAGACGACTGCGGCAAAATTCGCGTCATAGTAGGACTTTGCCGCATTTATCTCCTGCACGGCCTTGTTTCCTATCGGTTTTGAATAATACTTGCATTGAATGGCTACTCTTGCCCCGCCTTTTACCGCAAGAACATCGCAACCCTGATCTCCGCTTGCTTTGGTGACTTGCGTTTTCCAACCCATTTCAGAAAGCGATTGAGCGACTTGTTTTTCGTAATCATAGGGGGACAAGTCTTCAAAGGAAACGTCTGCTTTATGAGCTTTCTTGTATTGAGCGCTGGCCCGGTATTTTTTAACCTTGGCAAGCAGTTTTTGAGAAAGATCATCAAGACAAGGTGAGAGTTCTTTGGCTGAAAAAACTTTTGCAACCCTCTTTCGAAGAGTTAAATCTTTTAGGTTCAGAGAAATATTACTTGTTTTGCGCCCTTCACTTCTGAAGTAAATGTCGCAGCCTTCGGCTAAAAAAAGATTGCAAGTTTTCCTTGAAAGAAAGTTTTTGTATTCTCCAAGAACCAAACTTTCGTCCAGGTCGCCATAATCATCTTTGAAAATTAGTTGCTCATACTTTAAGGCTAGAGGCTCTTTATATTTAAGGAACAATTCTTCAAATTTTTTATCTGAAACGTTGATATAACCGACGATTTTTTTATATCCTCAAAAGCTCCAAGAAGCTCAGAAGCCTTTTTACCAAAAAGAAATGGTATCGGTTCTGATACTCGCGCCGCATCTGTTTTAAGAATTTCGCAGTTCTGTAATTCTTTTCCTGCCTTCTCTACCTTTGTTGTAGGCATGAGAGAATGTTTTGCTAACTCTCGTTTGCGCATCATGGCGTCTAATTTGGACTGCCTATCCTTCAGGTATGCCTTAAACTGCTCAGGTGTTGACGGAAACGGAAAATCAAGTGTTTCCGGATCGGATTGTTTTTTTGTAAAAGACATAGATGTGTTTTCCTTGGGTTTGATTTATCTCTTAAGAATAAAACACTTTTGACAGGCATTCCTGTCCTCGATCCCCTTGCCTTGGCTATGATGGCGAGCAACGTCAGTCCGATTCGTGCTATTTGTCTTACACGGACAGGTGATACACTTTTCTTGCGGCCACCGCGGGCATATCGGCGTCTGCTTTAGGAGCAGAACCCGTCTCGGACGTAAAGTCGTGGGTCTCGGCAGCCGCAGCTCCGAACAGTCTATCCTTCCGATAATTCCGCCGATTTAACAAACGTCGGCGGGAGCCACTTAAGAATTCTTTTCTCGCGTCCTGCACCCATAAGAAAGGTGTGCCAATGCGCTCTTCTGATGTGAGGTCGGACGGTGCCGTGTATGGTATGCCCGCTTGTAACTTCTCTTTCCCGGTACTGCCGGATCAGATTGCCGAACTCCTCCCCGAGAGGCATGAAACGGGGACGCTCCGGCGGAAAGATTGTCTCGGGCCTTCTTCTCGGCCTTTTGATTGCCGGCGCGGAAACCGACATACAGCGATTCACATCCGGCGTCTCCGTCAACAGATACGCCAATTTAGACGTTAATTCCTTTCGTTGACGTCCTCCTCGTCATGAATGGCGAGGATTCCATACCACCTCTGCAGCAGCCGTAGCTTAGTGCTGCAGTGGGTCTCTTCGGGTTCCTGCTGACAGCGGCCTTACTGCGCCGCTCATTGCACAGGCTAACTGGGCCCGTCCGGCCCTTAATACATTTATCGCTCCGACTTCATCTGCGTTGGAGCGGTAACCGCAGCCAATGCATGCAAAGGTCGCTTGCGATTTTCTATTCTCTGCCGAGACAAATCCGCATCGCGGGCAAGTTCGACTGGTATTTTTCGGATCAACTTTGATCAGCTTTCCTCCTCTCCGCTCTAATTTGTAGGAGAGCATCCGGAAAAAGCTATACCATCCCTGATCCAAAATTGAACGATTCAGTCCGCTCTTTTGCTTGACGTTTTTACCTGGGGATTCTTTTGTTCCGCCGGCAGAAGCAGACATGTTCGAGACCTTTAGATCCTCAACGTATACGATGCTGTGGTTTTTAGCTATCTTTGTCGAGGTCTTGTGAAGAAAATCTCTTCGGCTGTCGGCTATATAGCAATGCAATCGAGCAATTTTTCGCTTTGTCTTTCTGCTGTTTCTGCTTCCTTCCTTTTGTCTCGCAAGCTTTCTTTGAAGTTTTGCAAGTTTTTCCTGCTCCTGCTTGAAAGGGTTGAGAGGTTCGACGAAGTCACCGTTTGACATAGTCACAAAGCGTTTGACTCCCATGTCTATTCCTATTTCAGAAGGATTGGGAGCAGATGAGATGACTTCATACTCAGTCTGTATGCTGACATCCCATTTCTCCCCGCGTCGGCTGACAGTGACATTCTTAATAGTTCCGATGATGTCCCTGCTTTTTCGATATCCCATCCAGCCTATTTTCGGCACTCTGATCTGTTGTTTAACTTCATCAAGTTCAACGCCTTGGGGAAATCTAATGGAATCATGCTGAAATTTTTTCTTGTACCTCGGAAAATTAGCCTGTTTCCGAAAAAAATTGGTGTAAGCCTGATCCAGATCCTTCAGCGATTGCTGAAGAACTTGACTGTGACACTCTTTTAAAAAAGGATTTTTCTTTTTCCATTCAGGGAGTCTATTGGCTGCCTCTGTGTATTTGAAAGAATGCTTGCTGTCCTTCTTATAGAGTGACTTTTCCAGGGACAAGGTGCGGTTGTAGACGTAACGGGCGCAGCCACAGAATTGCTTCATCAGTTGAATCTGCATTCCATTTGGTTTTAGTTCGAATTTGAACCCGCGTCTAATTAACAATTGCATTCCCCCACTGTGATAACTCATTTTAACGGAGCCAGATGAGTTGCATCATCGGAGAAAACGATACGGCAGAATCTGAGAAAAATTTTGGTAGAAGTATCTTTGATTCTGTTGATCGTATGCGGCAATCCGTCGTGACGAGTTCTCTATTACCATAGACAAAGCAGATATCAAAATATGCAGAACCACGACTCTGTGGGGCCCTTATATCACCGTCATGAATGACGGTGTTTTACGGGCCCTGCTGATAAAGCGAGAACCCGGGAATACCGCCGTCGTACTGAGCCTCGGCAACACTGCCGATCAAATCCCGCAGAGGAAGCGCCTGTTTTTTGTCCCGCGTGTTGAATCTTGCAAGACCCACTGCAAAGTTGGGAAGCTCCGTTTCCGGATCCATAAACACGGGTAAGAAAACGAAACTGTTAAGTCCGTTAAAGCCTATCGGATCATCGGTTGCAAAGCCGACAATACAACCAAGAATATCCGCCCCGTCATCGTGATAAGGCTTTTCAAACGGAATAAGTACAGGATTTCCCAAAAATCTCGCAAACTGTGACACGCTGATTTGCAAATCGGCTTGATCCGTTGTCAGAAGCTCCTCGACCATCTCCTTATCAAACACCGCTACAGTTCGCGTGAACCACCAGGCTGCCAAGACAGAGGCGAAGAAAAATTTCTTGTACTCTTTAATGCTTGAGGTTTTAAATTTCAATAAACCGTCAGGCATTGGAGGAATCAAAGGCTGTGCGCCCACAATCAGGCGAATAGTTTCAGTCTCCTGAAGTTCGTAGAGATGCGCCAACGCTGTTCCCGAGTAGTCCTTCAGGAGTGCATTCATTCCTCTGATAGCGCGAACGGCTTCGGAAGCAACAGTTGCAGCAGTGTCTTTATCAGTCATTTTCTTTCCAACGAACAGGGTTTTCCCGTTTACTTGGCCGAAAGATCGGCGGACTTGACCAGGATCGGAAGCACCCATTTTAGTATTCGCTTTTCACGGCCTTTGCCTGAAAGATACGTATGCCAATGAGCACGCCGGATGTGCGGTTTCACCGTACCTCTGGGTTCGGAAGACGACGACAAATAGGCCTTGTATTGCCTTATTGCATCTCCGAATTCTTTTCCGAGCATCATAAATTTCGGCTTTTCCGGTGCAAAGATCGTATCAGGCTTTTTTCGACGCCGAACAATGGACGGAGCAGACTCAGACATACAACTTTCAACGTCGGGAGTTTCAGTTAGCAGGTACGCTATTTTGGAAAAGAGTTCATGTTTGTACCGCTCAAACCCAAGCTGTTGTCCTTCCTTTTCAGCCGTTTCGATTATCTTGGGAAAGCTGATGGAAAGTTCATTATCGGAAGCAATATTGAAATTTGGGGCAATGATGGGGAAGGAGACCTTTCCGCCGGATTTTTGCCGTTGGATCGGAAACAACAAGAATGAAGATTCCTTTTCATTATCCGAGGCTTCAAAAAAGCCTACGATGCACCCGAAAATCTCGGTGTCGTCAATTTCGTATGGCTTCTCAAAAGGTATAAGAACGGGATTGCCCAAAAACTTCCTAAACTGCGAGATGGAGACATATAAATCTTTTGAATCCGTCTCCATCAATTCTCCGAGCATATCCCCGTCGAAGACTGCGACCGTTCTTGTGAACCACCAGCCGATGAGCAAAGTATCTCTTATAAATTTTTTTGCTCCTTCAGTACCTTCAAACAACTGAAGCTGCATATTCATCATAGCCTCAGGACCGGGAGGAATTAAGGGTTGTGCTCCGATGATCAGGCGTTTCTTTTGCTTTGTTTGGATCTCGTATAAGCGGGCAAGGTCGCTGCCTTTATATAGCTCCAAAAGCCTGCTCATTCCTCTGATTCCGGCAACAGCTTCGGATGCCGCAACCGTTGCAACACTTCTATCAGTCATTTAGCCCACCTCCTCAAAGGAGATCATGGTAAAACCGGTTAAATACCGCCCTAATGATTAACGGGCAGTTTTCAGGAAGAATTACCTGCTTGAGGGAAGGTTATCAGCAAAGCGGGGCGATTCCGGATCGGCTCACGTAAATCGGGAAGTGAGGTTTCTAAGAAGAAACTCAGCTTTTGAGCATTTGCAATTTGGTGAGTTTTTCTTCAATAAGTTCCAGGAGCAGTTTGATTTGATGGCACTCTTTGTGCGTTTCGTTTTTGAACTGTTCGGCCTGAACAAAGTACCGCTCCTTAACCTCCTTGGAGATTTCGGAGTACCGGTTGAGACCGCCGCTACCGAAGTGGTCTCTGATTTCTCTTGTCGTCGGAAATCTGTCGTGCCGATTCACAAAAAGAATGATGAATTGTTTTACTTCTTCCTCGGGGATAATTGTTCTCATGATTAGGTCCTGCTTTCTTGGAATTCCCGAAAGTAAACCTCGGTAATGTATCGTTTGCCTTTGTTGTTCTGGATGTGAACGATCACATCAATAACGCTTTTGATCAATTCCGTGACGTTCGGTACGGATCGCCCGACCGGGTTTTCTCTGATCTTCATCGCCAGATAATCGAAAACGGCCAAAGCATTTGCGGCATGACAACTCGTAATCGAGCCTGAGTGTCCCGACAGGACGGAATTGACCCAATCGTAGGTCTCGCCGCCGCGAAGCTCGGCCAGAAGAATTCTGTCCGGTTTCATTCGGAGGCAGGATTTCATCAGCTTGGTGGCGTTGACGGGACTCTCGGCAGTTGCCTCTGACGGATACAGCAGATTGACCTGATTTTTATGGTTCGGAAGACCATACACAAGCTCGGGGCAGTCTTCAATCGTGATGATTCGGTCCGTCTTCGGTATGTACTGCATCAGCGCTTTCATGTAAGTCGTTTTGCCGGAACCCGTGGAACCGGCGATTACAACGGTGCGTCCCAATTCGACGCAGCGCCGCATAAAATCGGAACGGACTTGTCTGAGTTCTTCCGGCTTGAGCTTTTCGTCAAAAAACCGCCCGTACAAATCCAACAGTTCTTCAGATCCGGCACGAACCGTACTTACTTCGTGCAGTTCGTCGTAGAAGCCGCTTTCTTCATAAGACTCAGGCGTTCTCACTTCCATCGACGGGCGTCTTATCGTCATGGAAATCGTGTCCTTCATACAGGCGGGAGGCCGCACAAACTGAACACGCTCTCCGTCGGGCAAAGTGGCCGACAGAATCGGCGAAGACTCTTTAATGTCCGTGCTGTTGAACTGAGCAACGGCAATACTGAGCGAGTTGATGAAATCGTAATTTGCCTGGGTCTGGACTTCCTGCGGCAGTGCTCTTTCGCCTTCAGCCATTCTGCGGACACCCTTTTCGTTTTCTCTCGGCGTCACTCTGAAGGGCCGTTCCTCCCAGCGACCGTATTTTTCAACAAAAATAGTTTGTGACGCGGGATTGTTGAAAGCGATTTCAGTCACTCCGTCTTCAGTTAGTTCCTTTTCCAGGACTCTGAGGTAAAACCTTGCTGTAGCGTCTTTGCTCAGGTCTTTCGGGAGTGCGTTTCCGTCCGGAGTCGGCTGAAACGGAGATCCCGGATTCAAGGCACGGTGCGCCGATTGCGGATTGAGTTCATCCGTTTGGGCTGAAGTTTCTTCAAGGTGTTTTTCAACCTTTTTACGAAACTCGGAAAGGGCGGAAAAATCGACTCTTCCTGTCACGGCGCACACTCCTTTCGTCCTTACTGCTTTTGTTTGAGTTCGTAGACGGAACTCATGTCGATATTTCTGGCTGTGAAGATGCCGATTCTCGATCCTTGGTTGATGCGGATCGTGGGCGGAATCTGACCTGTCTGCTTCATGGCTTCCTTAATCAGCTCGCTCATAGAGTCCTGAGAAGTCGTGTAGTAGCTCACGCCGTCGCTTCTTTCACTCGCCTTCATCGTCGCAAAGTTAAACGAATCGTCGATCAGGCTGAAAAGCAGCGCGTTGCCGAATCTTCTCCACCAATGGAAATCCACTTCTCCGGTGTGGCCTGCCCCGCCGAGCGGATCGGTGCCCGGAGAATCCAAATCAACCACTACGCCGTAGGGCGTGTGGATCTGTGTCCAGAGGACAAACACTCTGTCTTGGCCCTGAGCCAATGCGCCGCGATATTCTCCGAACATTCGGGAACCTGCTTCAACGAGCACGGTGCGTCCGTCCATCGAATAGATGTTTTCGGGGATGCGGCAGCTTGTCATGCCGGGGACGGTCGTATCGACTTTGGTTTCAAGGATGCAGTTGATGAAAGTGCCCTTTGCAAGCGTGAGGTAGCGGTTGTGAATGCGGCCGGCAGTGCCTGCTTCAATCTTTGCGGGCATGAGTTTTTCATTCAGATTGTTGTCGGAATCCGCATACTCTCTTGCGTTTGCTTTCGCTTTATCCGACGTTTTTCTGCTCTTGTTTCCTTTGGCGAGCATCCCCATAAGCGGAGATGTGAGTGCTCCTGAAGGAACCGCTTGGCTTCCTTCTTTTTCAATGTCGCTCGTTGTCACAGGAACAAGATCGGAAGCCGCATCATGCAGATTCCGCTCTTCCTCGGCTGTTGAGGCTGCCAAGGCAGGCTTGGCCGCCTCGTTGCCCGAGATGGCCGCAGCCACTTCCGGCGGCATCGTCTCGAAAACGGGTTTGCTTTCTGCGGTTTGCTTCGGAGCATCCGGTACAAAAGTTCCGTCCGGCATCAGCACACCTTCCCGAGGCGTGTTTTCGACATGAACCTGAGGTGCGGGCGTGGCTTCAACCGCGGGAGCCGGGATGTTGGGAATGGAAACGACTTTCTTTTCTCCGTTTGCTTCCCGAATCACGACCACCCTGTTCGGTTCGATCCGGGTTCTTCCTGTGGATTTGTATTCTTCAGGCGACGTGAATCTTCTTCCGTCCTCAACCTTGGTTTCCTGCGAATGTTTGGGAAGCAGCAGGCTGACGGCTTTAAAGGCGCCCCACGCAAGCAGGCACACCGTGATCAAAAAGATCAGAGCCAGCGTCAGTTTGCGTCCGAGTCCCGAACCGGTTGCGGAAACGTTCGGACCGGCGGCGGGGAGGCTTTTTACTTCTTCGGCGGAAGTATTGTTTTCGTTCTGGTTCATCTTTTTCCCCTTACAGGTGGTTGGCCTCTTTGGTCCAAGTGCGCTTCATGTTTTTAATCGTCGTACCGGACTTGGTGGTCAGGACTTTTTCACCGAAACCTTCGTTGTAGATACCGACAACAGCATCCCCGTTTCTCAGCCTGAACTCCCTGGCTGTTTTTTCAACGATTAAGGAATGAGTGTCGGGATCGACGCGGGTCTTGAGCATGGTTTCTTCGCCCTTGCCGTCTTTGCTCGGAAGAACCTGATAGACGTTGGGAATTTCCGCGTACTCGGGGAGCCGGATCACCGTGAAGCGTCCGTCGTCATAGACGGCCTCAGGCGCAATGTCTTTTGAGCCGGGGTTGGATCCGAAATTCATGGAATACTTCCAATTGTAGGGATCGGTATTTCCGTTATCGCCCTTGCTTCGGGCCTTGTAGGAAGCATTGAATATTCCGTCTTCACGCAGTGCTTCCATCTGTTCTTCGGTAAGCCAATCGGCTTCTTCCCGAGGACTGACGGCATTGGTGTTGATGCCGCCTGCCGCAAGCTCCTGTTCAAGCTTTTCTTTTTCCTTCTTTTCTTTGGCAAGTTTTGCCGCCGTGTCCGGATACCGGAAAATCATTCTGAAAGTCGGACTTTCGCCTTTCTTGGCATAGCGCACCTCAAACGAATAGACGCGCTTGTTGGTCACAATGACGAAATTGGTTTCTCCGTCCAGAGTCTTGGGCTTTAAGAAAAACTGATTTTCGCTGGCGGCCGTCTCCCATGCACTTGAGTAGCCGGAACCGTAGGAAGTCACTTCTTCGTCTTTCTCAAAGCTGATGGTCGTAACGAACCCTTCCTTGGTAAGAACAGGAAATACTTCGTCCGATCTGTACGTTGCGTATTTGATCCTTGAGTCGGCGTGACTGTCTCTTGTCTGCTGAAGCGCCAAAGCAGGCTGAGCGCAAAGAACAGACAGCAGGAGACACGCCGAAAGGGATTTGAGCAGTTGTGTTTTTCTCATTTTCTTTTTCCCTCTTGGTTATTCTTTCGGTTTGATCCCGGTGCTTTTTTCGACTTCTTCACGGATGCTTTCCGGAAGGTATTTCCCCGTTTCCTCTTTGTTGTTCGGATCAATCACGATGATCTGGTTGGGGCGGAGTCCCGCCGCAGGGTCCGTTGCAGGGGAAGGTACATTCGGCTGCACGGCCAAGCCCTTGCTGTTAAATTCCTGATCCGTTCTGAAGGACGTGATCTTGAAGCCGAGCGGGTTTTCGAGAAGCTCTTTTTCGCTTCGTTTGTAATCCGGGAAATACTCGAACCCTATGGTTGCGATCCAATAAGACGTTTCAACAGGACGGTTCGTCACGTTGGAAACCACACGCCGGATGTACCGCACGGTTGCGGAATCCGTTGCCTGATTGACCGAGATGCTTGTGAGTTCGATCCTCACACCGGATTTTTCACCGTACTTTTCGTCAGGATTGGCAGGATTCTTCCGCTTGAATTGCTGAAGGTAAGGCTCAAAAACGTCCGGCATGGAGAGATATTTGACGATTTCAAAGTCTCCTGCGACCGTTCGGTTGTCGTAGCCCTCTCTGCAGCGGATGTATTTCGAGATGAAGTGTTTGTCCATCAGCTCGCTGTGCGGAACGGCTCGTTCTTCTCCCACGGGCTGAAGCACCTGAGCCGTGCCTGTGGTCTTTTCCACTTCCACAATGTAGGGAACTCGCTCTTTTAGGGGAAGCATCTTGAAGATGGCCGCAACGCAAAGAAGCGTTGTGAGGCCGAACAATCCGGCACACCGCCAGCCGTTTCTTGCGCTTTTCTCCAGCAGGCAGATTCTTGCCGACTCAAAGGAAAAACCTGCATCGGCCCGTTCGCTCATGTTGCGTTTGCCAAGAGAATTTGTCGGCTGCTCCCGCTTTGTCTCGGGTAGATCTCCGGCCTTCTTTCTTTTTCCGAAAAACATTGCTGTCTCCTATTTGGCAACGTGAGGATTTACGGGAAGCGGAGAATGTTTCAGGAGAACCGGAGAAGCCGGGGCCTGATAAACGGGCCAGAGATTAAAGGACTGAGTATTCCCTTTTTCTTTGCCTGCCGCAGGCTTTCGCTTCTCTTTCGACTGAGCGGACTTAGTGCCTGCGCTTGCAGAATTATTCGCCCGAGATGAAGCGGCTGACTTGGAGGCCGAAACCTTTTTCTTCTGAGAAACGGGTTTTGTCTTCTCTGCTTTGACGCCTTTGGACTCTTCCGCAGCCGGGCTCACTTTCTTTACGGACTCAGCCTTGGCTTCTTCCTTGGTAATCGGCGTCACAGTCTCCTTAATGGAGCTTTCTTTAACCGGAAAAACTTCAGGTTTTGTTTCCTCCTGAGTCTCGGAAACCGCCTTAGCCTTTTCCTCTTCAAGTTTACGTGCGGCTTCCCGAGCTTCTTCGGCTTTCTTCGCCGCAATTTCCTTTTGCTGTCGGATTAGTGCAAGGCGCTCCTGTTTTATTCTTTTTGCCTTCTCCTGCGGTGTCTCGTGTTTGGCCGACAAGTCGTCCGCAGGAGTCCACTGTCCCTCATAGTGATTGATGGGCACTCTTTCTCCGGAGGGAAGCGGCGGAGGCGTCGTTCCGCATCCTGCCAACACGCCTGAAAGAAAGGCTGCCAAGAAAAGGGGCTTTGCTCCTTGGAATAATGAGATTCTATTTTTCATCTTTACCCTTTTTGTCCTTAATTTCGCTGTTTGTCTCTGTGTTCGGTTCTTTGGAAACTTCCTTGGCCTTGAATCCGTCGGAGACGAAAGGCTTCAGGTCTTGGTTGATATGTTTTTCGGGAGAATTGACGAAATTCCTCAGAGTTGCAGGTTTCGGTCCCAACTGTCCCTTGCCGGAAGAACTTGCCGCGATTGACTTCATGTAGTTTCTTTCGGCCACGGTCTTTTCGATAACGCCGCTCACCACTCCGGCTGTCCTGCCGACGATGCCTCTCTGGTTGGCGGCAGTGTTTATCAGGCCCATGCGGAAGTATTGAGAACCGGTTGCAGAAAGAGCAGTTCCGGGGGAATTAAACGGCTTGAACACTCTCGTCCCCGCAGCGGATCTCGGTGCGGCGGAACCGGATCCGGCTCCGACACTTCCGACGGAAGCGGTTGTCCCGCTTCTGCCCGGACTTCCCGCAGCGCCTGCAGCACCCGCTGCACCCGCAACCCCGTTACTGCCCGCCATACCCGGCGAACCGGCCGGACCGGCACTTCCGGCTTGACCCGCACTTCCTGCCGGTCCCGAACTGCCCGCTGGCCCGACTGAACCGGGTATTCCCGGGCTTCCTGCGGAAGCGCCCGTACCCGTAGAGCTTGCTCCCTGCGAAGACGACGATCCGGATGAACCCGAAGAAGCGGAAGAACCCGATGTGCTTGAACCCGAGGGCACACCGTTCCACCATCCGGCAATTCCCGAAGCGGCGCGACTCAGGCCGCCTTTAAGAGAGGAAACACCGGAAGAGCTTCCTGCGCCTTTGGCGGCGTTCGTTGCAGCACCTATTCCGTAAGCGCCCATGCCTGCGGCTTTACCGACTCCCTTGGCAGCCATTTTTCCGGCCTGCATAACGCCTTGACCGGCCAAACCCAATCCTGCTTTAAGCGGCACTTTGCCGAGTCTTGCAGCCGTGCTGAATCCGGCAATGAACGGAGCCGTGGCACCCCAACCGCCCGCACTCAGTGCGGCGCCGCCCACCAACGACTGGGCGATTTTTGCCAGACTGTTCATCACAAAGCAGAGCGCAAATGAAGAAATACCGATGAGGAAAATGGCTTTGAAACAGACCATCATCTTTCCGGAGTTTTCGTCGGAATCGACGATTTGGCTCAGCAGGTTCCACTGTCCTTCCATGAGTGTGGAAACCAAACTCATAATCAAAGCAAGGAAGAAAATCGTAAGGCAGTTGGCAATCAGGCTTCTGAGCCAGCTCATAGCCACTTCTTTGGTGGTGGCGGCCAATCCGCAGGCAATGAAAATGGGACCGGTTACGACGAGCAATGCGATGCTGAATTTTGCAATCAGAAGCGTAAGTACCGCTCCGAAAATCACTGCGCACAAAAAGACGGCAAGAAGGAAATATCCCGTAAGACCCAATATCAGCGCACTGACTCCGGTAGCCGAGGTGATGCCGGCCAAATTCATTGAGTAGTCGAAAAACTTGTTGATGCCGTCCCATCCGACCGTCCACAGGTCTGAAATGGACTGCCAAACGGTTTTGTTTGCCGCTTCACTCGTGCTCGGAAGCCACCCGATCAGCCAAGAGTCAAGATGCTGAACGCCGTCAATAATGTATTGGGAGTACAAATCCATTGTCACCGCCAAAATGACAATGAAGCCGCCTTTCATCAGCGACCAAAGAAATTCTTTCGAACTCTTGTACTCGCCCCACATGAATCGGTATCCCTGCCAGAGAAGCCAGACGGTGAAAACGGTAATGATGATTCCGTTTACGCCGTCCATGAGACTCTGCGCGACCGGCTCGATCCAATTGTTCAGCACATTTTCGGTATCAGCGCCGAAATTAACGAGTGAGTATTCGGCTGCCGGAGTTCCGGAAGGCATGGATTTGCTCCTTTAAGGATTCGCAGCGGTATTTCCGAACAGAGCTTCCTGACGCAAAAGTTCTTCTTTTGCTTCAACAATCTTCAGTTGCTCGTCCAGCGTCCGCATATTCTTCGAATAGTTTTCTTTCATCAGCTCAAGGTTGGCCTTGTACTGCTGATTGGCCGCGATCAGTTCCGTGCCGCCTTTCAGGTCATTGGCGTTGGCAAATCCCTGCTCGGTCTTTTCCTTCAGCTCCTCGGCGATCTGCTTGGCAGCCTCTGCTCCCGCGATGCTTGAATAAAGCCTTGTCGCATCAATTGCGGCTCTCGCGTAACAGGTTTCCTGGAATCGGGTGGTGTATCTGCTGCACCGATCTCCCATACCGAATTTGTTGTACAAAGAGCGCACCTCGGGCGTCATGGCGCTTGCGCCGTACTTCCCCAAACTCTGGATGCTGGTTTTCAGGTTGTCCGGCAGAAACTCCGTGAACTTGTTGCCGTAGTTGATAAAGCGGTTGATGTCTCTGATACCGGTCACTGCATTGAAGTGCTTCACCTGGTTTTCGTAGGTTTTCACGAGCTGCTCATACTCCCGGTGGAGCTGTTCGAGCGTCATAATCGCCTGAGTAATGGCGGTGGCGTCAATGGTCGGAATGCCCGCAGAGAAAGCGGGCGTACCGATCACGGTAAGACTGAGCGTCAATGCTCCGATGATTTTGTTCGGCTTGAGATTTGATTTCATTTTTTCTCTCCGAAAATTTTTCTAGTTTTTCTCCATGCAGTCCAAAAGAATGTATTGCCCGATGGCGACAGGAATGATTTGCGTGATGATGTTTCGGGTCTCCGGCGCATGACCGTAGGAGATGACCCATTCGTTCAGGGAGCGCAGAAAATCCAAAACCACAGCCGTCTGGATCAGCACTTCTCCTTCCGCATCTGCAAGAGGTTTCAATTCAAGTTTCTGAAGAAGGATTCTGTTGGTGGCGGCCACCGTGCTTTGAGAAATCGAGTAGATTCGTCCCAGATCTGCGGCTGCCAAGTAAGGCGCTCCGTCTCCGAGCTTCAGGAACAAGTGCTTGGCGGTCAGCGTCATGGTGATTGCCAAAACCGCGACAAACTGAACATCTTCCTGCGTCGCGTATCCTTTGATAAAAGCTTCTTGGTATTCCTCAAAGGCGCATTCGACCACCATCCTGTAATCCGGATTTTCGTCGTGAAGATTCAAAGCCTGATGTCTTTGCATAAAGTTTCTGATGTAGCTCACATCGTCTCCTTTGAGTACAAGTGATAAGGGAACAGCCGGTCGGTGTTTTCCGCGGCTCTTTGGAGGCACGCTTTGTGATCCGGCCCTTGCTTCAAATCTTGGTAAACCGCCTTCAGGTGGCTTAAGAAGACCAGGCATTGATAGAAAAGAGAGCGCATATAAGGGCTTTGCTCATCTACCACGGCTTTTACGTCTGTCATATCGGCCCGAAGCAAGTCGGTTACGGCATAAAGAGCGCCCGAGGCAAACCCGAGGAAATTCGCAAAGTTGTAAACCTCGGCGTTGATCTCGTTGTCTCCCCGCATAAATTCTTCAACCTTGGTAAAGGTCGGCGCAAACTGCATTGCGTACTGCGCTGAAATATGCGCGGCAAAAGCAATTTCAGTCAGCGAGTTTGCTTCCAGCTCGCCCTGCCAAAGTTCGTTGAAAATCTTGTCGTAGGGAAAGTAATCGAAGAACTCTTCCACCGAGCCGTAGCCCAGATCCGCAAGCACTTCGAGAAGTCTGTCTGTGTTTCCTTGTTCCATATCCTTTTTCCTTAAGTTTTCCTGGGGACTATCGTTTCGTACTTAATGTCCGTTTTTTCTGTTGTTTGTTCGCTCGAACGGCTTCATAGAAAACGGGAAGCCAATTCTCGGGTTTGTCCTCCACTCCGTTTCTCTTCAGCTCTTCACGCACTTCGTGCATGATCTCAACGTTTACCGTTGTCGAAGAGAACACCGTCATCTCGTCTGAAAAGCTGCTCAGATCCAGTCGAACAAGACTCGAAGAATTCAACTGCTTCACAAGAAAGAATCGGCTCTTAGCCGGAAGTTTGACGACGATGTGGTATTCCTCGGGCGTGGCCTTGAAAAACTTCACATACTCTTCCTCGTCGGCCTTTTCGTTGGGCAGCATGATCTGAGTCGAAGTCTGCTCGACAACGGTTCTTGCAATCGGATTGTTCAGAACGTCCGAAGGACTTTGCGTCGCAAAGACCATAATCGCGTTCTTCTTACGGATCGTCTTTAATTCCTGCTCGGCAAACTTTCGGAAAGCCTCGTCGTTTAGCCAAGCCCAGAATTCGTCCATGAAGATCATTCCTCTGCGGCCGTCGATGATTTGCTTGACGCGGTGCAGAAGGTAGAAAGCAACCGGTGTTTTAGTAATCGAGTTGTCGAGGAAATCCGTCCCGTCGATGCCGATTACCCGCTTGCTCTCCAAGTCAATCTTGTCTTCAACGTTGTCAAAGACCCACGCATAGGCACCTCTTCCGTACCACTTGGCCAGCCTTCTCGGAATGGAGTTTTCGCGCTCCTCTGCCGAGTTTCCTTCGGTGATGTTCTGCATCAGGGTGGATAGGCGTCTTAGAGGCTTATCCATGCTCATTACCGAGTTGATGGCCTCCTCGAGCTTTGCTTCGTCCAGAGCGGAAATGGGCGCCCCGTTTCCTCTGAGAAGCAGTCGCATAAATTCGTTGAGGAACGTCAGATTGTCCGGTGTCGGATCAAGCTGGAACGGGTTAAAGCCCGTAGGTTTCCCGTTTTCAACACTCAGGTAGTTGCCCTCTAATGCGTTGACCAGAATTTCCGCACCGTGATCGATGTCGAAAAACACCATCGAGAACTTATGATCCTTGTCCGCATACTTCATGGCATTCGTTGCTAAAAAGCTCAAAAGAGCTGTTTTGCCCACGCCCGTCTGTCCGAATATCACCGTTGAACCTGCATCAGGTTCTCCGTAAGAATTGGCGAATCGGTTTGTGGCGTGAAGATTGATGTAATACGGCTGCAATGAAGCCTGAACTACCAAGGCAACCGCCTGTCCCCACGGATTGTTGTCCCTTTTGCCCGGCAAGAAGTTGTGGAACGGCGCAAAATCCGAGAAGTTCTGACTCGTAATCTTCACAGGACGGGGAGACCATTGGAAATTCCCCGGCATTGTGCTGAGGTAAGCCGGTGCCGCACCCAGATTTGAAATGTAAGGAGCAAAGCCCGAGTCTGAGAGTTTGGTGCAAACATCCTGCGCATTGCTTCTGCAATCTTCTTCCGTGTCGCCGTAAACCAAAATCGAGTAAGCGTAGTCTCCGAGACAGAAAGCTCCGGACTGAATGTAGTCCTGTGCCAGAACCAACTCTTCCCGCTGGCTTTCCGATTTGTCATTGGCGGTTCTGAGCTTTCTGATCTGATCCTCGATCGCCTTCAGCGCTCTTTTGCGCAGGATGATCTTGAAGAACTGCGACTCAACAAACGGGTACGGTTTCTTGTCCGTCTTCCCCGGATACAGCAAGGAATCCAGAAGTCCCGAGCTTGCCGCAGCCGGCAATCCTTTCAACTCAATCGACTGAACATACCTGCTCCCGAAAAACGAACTGAGCTGAAGAATGTCGCGTCCGATAAAGACCTGAGTTGCCCCGATTCCTTCGTAAAGAGGCCCGGCCGGAATTTGAACTTTGCTCCAGCATCCGGTGATGAGGAAATTCAGAAATGTGAGTTGAGAAGAACAGACAATACTATTTCCGTCTTCGTCTCTGTCCTCATAACTGCTGAGTCTGACAATGTTGTAGTCGGCAAAGCTCATCGCCAACTGATCGCAGTAATGGCGGAACTGAGCAAGTCTTTCCTTCAGAAGGGTTTCCTCTTTTTGCTGAGAAACCGAAGAGGTGATCCTTCCGAAAAATCCTTTCTCCTCCTTTTCTTCTCCCAAGAGCACCGAGATATAAAGCTCGGTAGCCATCATCGCGTGACCGTCGGTGAACCGGTTGTAATCTCGGGTGAATTTGTCCGCAAACCAATTCCCGCAGTCGGACGGATCCAGCCGGTCTTGGAACGGTCTTCTGATTCGGTGGATCTGAATACTCAGGCGGTCGTCTTCGAGTCCTGTGAGGAAGCGGTTGATGACCGAAGAGGCTTGTTCGACTTCTTCGTTGCTTTTGGTCTCAAAAGTAACGCCCTCAATGTAGAAACAAGCCAAAAGCGTTCTGTCCCTGAGCATTACCGTATCGTCCTCCACCAAAGAGGCATAAGGAATGTAGTTGCCCAAGGAGTGTTCGTTTTTAGCCTGACGTTGTTTTTCTTTAAACATAATGACTTTGAGTGGTTTGTTAAGGTTGCCGAAAAGCTTCCGAAGGTTTGGCCTCTTCCGCTTCCCGGCTTGCCTTTCTCAATTCCCTGTTACTGAGCTGAGATGTTGTTGCCAACTAAAATTCTCGAAACGGCTTTACTTTCTGCGCTCGGAGACAAACTGATGCAGTTGCCCCAGATCTTCTTGTTCGCGGACGCAGGCAGTGTCAGCTTCAGATAAAGACCTATCTGACGAAAGACGAAATCGTCCTTTTTACTCATCCGATACATCAAAAACCAAAGCGGAATTCCGATAAGCCCCAAGTACGGGACTGTCCACAAAGCTAAAAAGAAGCAGGCAAATCCCATAAGGAACAGAGGCACCATCGGCACTCCGAACAACACTGCCGGTCGCGCCAAGCCCAAATAAAGCGTGTGTCGCATTTTCGTTACTGCAATAAAGTTTCAGCAGCCCACGGTGCACAAGCGAGAATCAGGCATCCAATAATAAAAGGGGCCATTTCTTCAAGTGTTCTTCCGCCCCACAGGACTTTGTAGCCGATCCAAAGACCCGCACAACTTGCCACTGTCACGCAACAAGTCTTCATCACCGTCATAATTTCATTGAAGAAACTTTCCACGGTTGCCGAAGCTCCCGAGGCGGCAAGGGCTGCCTCACTGCCTACAATCAAGAAGGATAGGACCAAGGCTTTTGTCCAATCCCGCACATCTTTAAGTCTCATTAGAAGATCCTCATGGAAGTTTGATTTGGGTTTTCGCTCTCGGTCGAAACTTTTTCCTCCACGACTGCGAAAACGTTCTTCTTCTCGCGGAGTCTTCTTTGTGTATTTTTTGAATCTTTTTCTGATGCCTGAAGCACCTCGGGTTTGGGTCTCTTCGGGCTTTCGCGGCTTATCAACCGCCCCTGAGCATCTGCGTTTGCTTTTTGTTCGTTTGCAGATCCCGCTGCCCTTTCGCTTTTGTTTGCTGCTTTCGGTTTTTCAGCCGGTGTCTCGACTGCCAAGAAGGAGTTTTCGGACTTATCCGGATCGACGGCCGGGGCATCTTTTCTCACGACAACAAACGAGTCGGGTTGTCTCGTTTCCTGCGATGAGAAGCGGTTACCTGGTTGCTGTCCGGGCTTAAATTCGGCCTCAACAGCCTTTACTTTTACCGTTACCGTCTGCGAACTGTAATCGGAGACACCTTTTTCGATTGAGTGCGTGAACCGGGTCCCCCGCCCGCTTGCCGCTCTCAAATCCTCCAGAGCTTGTCTGGCTGCTAAGAAATTCATCCCGTGTCGTCCTAAGTAATCCCGATAACGTGAAAACAAGAAGGCACTTCCCATCTTCAGGTTCCGGCACGGTTCCAGCGCCGACTCCAAGTCGCTTCCCGAGTGAGAAATGAACTCTTCCGGGATCTGGAAAAAACCGATGCTGACGGACTTACCTTTTTCTTTTAAGTTCCGAATGAGCGCAAGGGCGTGTTCTTCCGAGTCGGCGGCAACCACCGATCCTCCTCTTATCGACACGGCCCAAGGCTTCCCGCCTGAAAATTCAAACGCGATTCGGTACGCCGTTGCGGGACTTAGTTCAGGTGCGCAGAGTCCGGTCAAAGCATCAAAGGACTGTCCCTGCACTTGTAAAGCCGAAGCAAAAACCGCGTCTGCTTTTTCCCCAATTTCCGGGAAACCCGGCTGAGTCACAATTCTTCTGACGGAAAGGGAATAAGGCGCAGATTTTTCGCCTGGTGTTTTGCTTTGTTCGGATTGACTGCTGTCTTCACGAGACGATGCGGATAAATCGGGCAGACTCTTCCCTGCATCCTGTGCATAAGAGTCAATTACCGCAGTCAGGGCAAAAGCCAACAACACCGGCTTCAGAACCGATGCGGTAATTCCGAATTTGTCTGGTGAAAACATCTCACTCCCCGAAAGAAAGGGCCGTGAAGAAGTCTCCGTTACTTCTCCGTAACTGCTTCTTCCGGCACTGGCCGGGTTTCTTTCGAAACCTCGGCAGGTTCTCCCGTTTCCTTTTCGGGTGCGATAACTTCTTCTTGGTGAGCCGTTTTTTCGGCTTCTTGAACTTTTGTTGTTTCTTCTGCTTTGGCCGCCTCAAGAGCTTTCGCTTCTTTCACGCGATTTTCGCGGGCTTCTTTTTCAGCCTTTTTGCGTTCTTCCAGCTCTTTTTCCTTTTGCTTCTTCTCGGCTTTCTTCTTTTCCTGCTCGTCAAAGAAGTCTTTCTGAGCCTGTCGAATGCTTCTTCTGCCCTTCCGACACTGAACGCAACTGCCCAAAAGGATGGACACTATCCGTTTCCTCTGAGCGGCCAATTCGTCCTCAGCCTTGATAAGGTCAAAACCGAATCCCCCGTTCCGGTAGAGACTGTCCTGCTGGAATAAAAGGCTGTCGGCCTTCTGGATGGCAACAAGGAGTTTTCTGTCCGCCAAGTTGTCGTACTCCAGAGTGACGATGTATTTCTGAGAATCGTCGAGGCTTTGAGGTTTGACTTTGCGCACCCGCAGGAACTCATAAGTGTTCTTTTCGATCTCTTTGATCTCTTCGAGCGCCTTGTCCAAGGTCTCGTTCAAATTCTTAACCGCGTCGTTCTTGATTTTTGGCGAAACGACACGATTGGAAAAGGCGAACTCAGTCCCGTTTCTGAGGACTTTGTAAATGAAAACAGAGTCGTCGAAGAAATTCTTCAGATTTCTGGCGACAAACTCCGTCATTATTGCCGAGGACAATGAAAGCGAAAATTCCTGTTTCTGCAATCTGTCCTTCTCGGCAATTCTTGCCGGTGTGCCTTGGGTGTCAATCTCTTCAAGCCTGACGGGTTTACCTAAGACGATTTTCCTAAAGACCGGACTCGCCCTTCTTGCTCCCTTTTTAGATGCTGAGGGTTTTGTCTCGGTTTTTGTTTGCACATTTTCCATTTTTTCTCCAAGGGAATATGCAAGTAACCATTTGTATCATCTTAGTATAGTTTTTGTTAATGTTTCAATCAATCAAATTAGGAGATTTAAGCTGAAACAATTCTAGGGAATTTACCGAGTCGGTTGAGAAATTTTTGCTTTCCAAGTCAACGTTATAAAGTCTTATCAGGCTCTCAACCTGTCGTTTGGCATCCTTGTAAATTTGGTATTTCTGACGAATGACTACGAATTTATTTTCGTACTCAAGAATGATCTTCAGCGCCCAGGTCGGGGCTTCGTTGAATTTGGATATGGGATAGCGAATCTTTTCGGCAGGAATTCTGACCGTAGTCTTCCCGATTCCCTGAGCGCCCTTCTTTTTGTAGAGAATGAACTTTGCCCATTCAATTCGGAAGGCCCTGCCCGCCGATTTGTAGATTTGAAGACGCGGATAAATCATGCACTTTTTTCTGAACTCCGTTTGTTCGTCGTTCAATCCGGCCAAAGCGGTCTGACATGAAGTGATGTGATATTGAGCTTCGGTCACCAGCGAAACCAAGTAACGGTTTAAGAAGTCGTTTGCCGCTTCCAAGGAGTTCAATTCGTGATTTTTTATCGCTCCCGGAGTAATGCCCTCCATAGCGATTTTTCTGTCTTTCGAGTTCCCTGCCAAGAGAACCTTTCCCATTGAGACATATTCTTTATTCATATTATGGAGTTGTTTAAAACAATCAATTTAATTACATATATTTATAACACACACGCTTCAAAGTGTGACGCATTTGTTTTTTGAAGGAGAAGTGTGACGCATTGGGGTTTTTCCAATGTTGTGTGACGCATTAGGTGGATCAGACCTGGTTTCCTTGGCAGCCTCCCAGGGGATAATCGGACTGTTTAGTGCAGTCGAAAATGTGATTAACCCTGAGAGTTAATGCTTCGGTCTCTCTTTAAATCTTGTTTTTCGATTATTGAAAACTTGGATATATATTAAAATTTTCTTAAGAGAAACGATTTGATTTCGATACCATGAGCAACAACCAATCACTTCAAACGAAACTTTCCAACAGATGTCTACCCGGTTGGATTTCTCAGAAGAATGCTGAGTTGATTCTGGATATTGGTGCGAATATTTTCAAAGCCGCCAGCCGAAAACCTGATTTTCCTAAAGCTGTCGTTTTTGGTAAAAGCAAAAGATGGAAACTTTCTGAGATCCTTGCACTTTGTAATGCTCAAAGAATCATCACAGACGGAAAAACCAAAGAAGCTTGCGTTTTGGATGCCTCCAATATGGCGGCTTATTTAAACATCTCGACATTTTCTTTGAAACAGCAGCTTAAAAATCCTGCTTTTCCAAAGCCTTTTGATTTAGGCAAAAGATATTGGAAAGCTGCCGATATTGATAGATACTGTGATGAGTTAAGATTCAAAGATACAAATCGAAATAATATTTTGTGAGATCTTTAAAAATCGTATTTATTTTTGATTTTGTTTATGTTTAAAACAATCGATATTTAGAAATAAATGGATTTTAGAGATTTTGATCAATTTTATTAGAGTAACGGCTTCAATATCAAGAACAAAAAAATCCTTAGGATTTATAGGTACATTCAAGGCACCGTAGATTTATTTTTCTTTTAATTTGTTGTTTTAAAAGAAATTGCAGATGCATACCATCAACGGGTCCGGATCCGAAATTGTCCATAAACAACTTGCATACGCCAAGAAGTTAGGCATACCCGTCAGACTAAGAGTCTACGTAGAAAGAATCATTCGTGATGAGGACGGAAGAGTTAAAGGCCTGCAGGTAAGAGAAGGCTACAGATTCCCGAACGCGCAGTCCGGCAAAGTTAAGTTCATCAAGGCCAAAAAAGCCGTAATCCTTTGCCATGGAGGATTCGGAGCGGATGTGAACTACCGCATGAAACATGATCCGAAATTGACGGACAAATTCGACACAACGAACCAGCCGGGCGCTACGTCAGAACTTTGGAGAGAAGCCTCCAGAATCGGCGGTAATTTGATTCAGGCCGACTGGATTCAATGCGGCCCTTGGAATTCTCCTGAAGAAAAAGGCATGGGCGTCGCCTTGTATTTCGCCCAGGGCGCAGCAGCAACACAAGGAATTTGGATCGATTGTGCAACAGGCAAGAGATTTGTCAATGAATTAGCCAACCGAAAGATTCGTGCCGACGCTGTTATTACCAATAACAATAAAGGTCATACCTGCATCGCATTAGCAGACCAAACCGCCGTTGATCTGACGATTCAGAAGAGCCGTCCCGGAATTTTGGACAAGCAGCTCGAAAGAAAAGTTGTCCACAAATTCGCGACATTAGAAGATCTGGCAAAACAATATAACGTACCGATGGATGCCTTGCAGGCCACTATTGCCGACTACAACAAGCACCAGGCCGAAGGTACTCCGGACGAAATGGGCAGAAAAATCTACAAAGGAGCCCAGGCCATCGGAACAGGACCGTGGTATTGCTCAATCCTTTCGCCAAAGGTTCACCACTGCATGGGCGGCTTGGAAACCAATAGCAAAGGCCAGGTCATTGATGTGTCCAGCGACAAACCCATCCCGGGCCTTTATGCCGCCGGAGAATCAACCGGGGGTGTACACGGCGCCGTGCGACTCGGCTCTTGTGCCGTTCTTGACTGCTTAGCCAACGGACGAATTGCAGGAAGAAAAGCTGCTCAAGAACAAAACTGGAGCTAGCCGTACTTTTCCAATCAGCGGCGCCTGCTGCCGCTGATTGAAACTTCAAAATTCCTCAGCCAAAGAAAAAATGAGCAATCAGAATCTTTTAAAAGTACTGTTCTTACTTTCTTGTCTTTGTTTGTCGCTACCCTCCTTCAGCGCGGGTAAGCTGGGAGCAGATATGCACCAAGCAAAAGGCGTTCAGTGCCAAACCTGCCATGGTACTGACATGAAAAATCCTCAATACCCCACAGAAGAAACATGTACACAATGTCATCAGAAGGCAGTACTAGCGGAAAAGACGCGGAATCTTCCAGATGCAAATCCTCATGCTGCTCCTCATAACGGTGACTGCATCTTGTGCCACTTGCAGCATGAGAAGTCAGAAAACTATTGTGCTCAGTGCCACAATTTCAAATTCGTAGTTCCTTAATTCCGAAGATGCTTTCAGGTGCGCTCGGCGCACCTGTTTAGGCTCTAGTGAGAATTAAAGACTTCCGCCTTTCACTTGTTTGCTTTCGGCAAGTTTAGCCGGATCTCCAAGTTTCTCTTTAAAGAAATTCACAACAGTATTGATGATGTTCGGCTGATACCAGGGGAGATCTCCGTGTTTTGCACCTTCTACCAAGATATATTTCACATCTTGATTCTTCGCCTTCAAAGCTTGGTACATGCTGGCGCTTTGTTCAGGACTGACCAATGGATCAGCGCTTCCGTGCAGAAGAAGGAAAGGAGGTTCATTACCGCTGACGTGTCCGAGAGGGCTGGCATCAAGCATTTTCTTCGGATCTTTCGTAATGCTTTCGCCGGGGAAAGTATTGAACGCCGGGCCGTTCACTAACAAAGCTTCAGTCACAGCGGGCGAATCATGCACAACTCGAATTTCTTCTGGGAATCCTTCACCGATATTGCGAAGGTCTGACAACCCGTAAAGAGACACGACAGCCTGAACGTCAGAAGACTGGTTCAGGAAATCACCTTTATCAAACTGTTTTTCACCATTAGTAGCCCCCGACATTTGAGCAAGGTACCCGCCGGCAGAGTCACCGAGAACGCCGATCTTTGCAGGATCAATACCATATTCTTTTGCGTGTTCACGAAGAAATCGCACAGCAGCTTTTGCGTCATTAACTAATGCCGGATATTTTGTCGGAACTGTTCGGTATTCAGCGGCTGCAACCACAAATCCAGCCTTAGCTAAAGCTGTTCGCATTTCGGTGAATTTTTCATGGTCTGCGGAAGTGAATCCCCCGCCGGGGAAATAAATAATTGCGGGTTTTGCTTTGCCGTCTCGAGGAATCATCACCGTCATACGAAGAGCTCTGTTGCTTCTCAGCCCCTTGATTTGCGAATAAATAATGCCAGACATAGAGTCTATTTGGCCGTTCTCGATTTTCGGCCGCATTATTTCTGCGCCCTCCGTGTAGCCGGGCAATTTTGCGTTTGCGATATTAGTCATTACTAAAAAGGCCCCAGTCAAGACAAACATCTTTCCTAACTTCATTTGTATTCCTCCTCAAAAGGCACTTCTCCCCAAGTCTCTTTGGATTTTACTTTTGCGCTCCGGGAAACAGCTACCAAAGTATTTAAGGACATTTACTCAGTACAAACCATTAACGTAGTACTGTGGGAAAAATTTTCCGCTTAATCTGAGTGAAAGACCTCCTTTGAAGAGCCATCCGCGACTAACATCAATCTAATATTCCTCTTCGGAGAGATTTATGCGAACAAAATTAATCGTCGGCTCCCTCTTCGCCTTTACAGCCTTATCTTCCTCCGCCGCGCTCCTTGATTCCGTCAATATTCCTCAAACGCCTCAGCAGGAGGCAAAAATCGAACTTGGCAAAATGCTTTGGTTTGATCCAAGACTTTCGTTATCAGGCAAAATCTCCTGCAACAGCTGTCACGATCTTTCCACAAACGGTGCAGATACGAAGCCTCTTTCTATTGGTTACGCCGGAAGAAAAGGGACAGTGAACTCTCCGACTGTCTTTAACGCAGGCAAACAGATTGCGCAGTTTTGGGACGGAAGAGCTAAGAATCTATCTGAACAAGCAACGGGCCCGATTACCAATCCTCTCGAAATGGCAATGACGCCTGAGTTAGCTGAAGGAGTTATTCGGTCCATTCCAGGATATAGGCCTTATTTTGAAAAAGCCTTCGGAAGTCAGAACCCGACTTTTAGCGAAATTGCGGAGGCCTTAGCAGCCTTTGAAAGCACGTTAACGACTCCGAATTCTCCATTTGAACGCTATGTCAAAGGAGATAAAACAGCGCTCACTCAGCAGCAAATTGACGGCTTAAGACTGTTTAGAAGATCTGGCTGCATCATGTGCCACAACGGGAATCTTCTGGGCGGAACGTCTTTCCAAAAAGTCGGTTCCGTTCGGCCTTACATTACCAACAATCCTTCTAAAGGAAAAATGGACATCACCGGCAAACCATGGGATGAAATGATGTTCAAAGTGCCTATACTCTTGAACATTGAAAAAACAGCTCCGTATTTTCACGATGGAGCGATCAGAACATTGCCGGAGGCCGTCGGGACAATGGCTGACATTCAGCTCGACGCCAATCTAAGTGCGAAGCAGGTGGATGATATTGTTGCCTTCCTTCATTCTTTGAACGGCGAAGTCCCCAAGATTGAAAAACCGGCTCTTCCGCCAAGTGGGCCTGAAACCCGGAAATACATCGAAGAAGTGTATTGATTTCCAACCTCTGAATTACGTGTGAAACGGCTCGAACCTCTAGGCTCCGGCCGTTTTCTTTTTGAATTTCAGCAACCGAAAGGCAAAAAAAAAAAGCACCTGAGAAATAGTTTCAAGTGCTCTTAATCAATCAGAAAGATACAGCCGAATTGCTCGGCAGAATGTATCCTTCTCAACCTCAAATCCCAAGGAGAAGTGACAAAATCATTTGCCACGTAGAGATATTAGCACAAACATCTAGATAAAAAACCTATATAAGAATAATTTTTCTGCTATTTGCCTAAAATAGTTCACTCCTCTAGGTGTTATTACTCTAGTCAAAGCTTTTACGTACTAATACAATTTTCTCAACAAACCAAAATAATCCCAAGGACCTCTGCTTCGATTTCGTTGCAGAGGTTTTATTTTGTGCGGAAAAATGCCGACTGGTTTAAGGCACCTCAGACAAAAAAAGGCGCTCGAAGAATCAATCCCGAGCGCTCCAATCTAAATTTGAAATTACGGCCGACTTGCTCGGCAGAACGTAATCTCAACTCAACCTCAAATCCCAAGGAGAAGTGACAACATTCAATTGCCACATCTGCATATTAGCATAATCCACTAGGTGAAAACCCTCTTATGTGAATACGCATCCTATTTTAGGTTTAATTTTCCAGTGCCTTTGCAGCTCGAAGAACGCTGATGATGCGGGCGTATTCTTTCTTTAGCTCATCCGTATATTGGTTTCCTTCTTCCCATCGTCCATTTTTAAAATCGAACTCCTGAGCTTTTACGGGTGTATTCAGGCTGGTAAAACCCAGCGTGGCAGTAATTCCCTTCAAAGAATGAGCAGCCCTTCTGGCATCTTCTCTTCTGTCTTCTTCTATTGCTTTAAAAAGCTCAGGGAATGTCGGTTCTTCTAAAAAACGGAAAAGGTACTTTTCATAGAGTCTCTCGTTCTCGGAGAAATAAATCAAACCATCAGTTAAGTTAATGCCGCTCTTGGCTAAAAATTCCTTTTGTTTCCCGTTCATCTCAATCCTTAGGATCTTTAAAAATACCGAGCAAGAATAACAAACCGCACATCCGATTGAACAGAAGTGCGGTCTAATTCACATAATCAGAAAATTAGTATTCGAAGGTTCCTTTCTGCAGGAGCTCATTGTCCTTCATCATCAGCACGCCTTTACTGTAGACGTCCTGCAGTTCCCAGTTTTCATCGAAAAGGCACATATCAGCGCTGTTTCCGACGGCAACTTCGCCCTTACCTTTCATTTCCAAGCCGCGAGCTACGTTGCGAGTCAGAAGAGGAAGAACTTTTTCAACCGCATGACCTCTTGCAATCAGCTTCTTGAGATCACGGAGGTTACACGCAACGCCTCCGATACCGAGACCAACCATTTCGCCTTTTTCATTAAAGCGAGGTACAGAGCCATGACCGTCAGAACTCATTGTCATAATAGACGGTTCAATTCCGGCATCCCATGCTGCTTCAACTGCATCTGCAGGACTTTCAAAGCAACAGGAGCCGCCGGTTGTAATGTCGATACGGCCGCCTCTCTTCGCAAACTCAAGTGCTTTGCCGAAGACATACTTATCGCGAGCACAGTGCGTCGGACGAATGTGACGAATCGGGAAACCGCGGTTAACGATTTCTTCGAACATCTCAAATGCGCCCGGAACATTGCCAAGATGGATATGAAGAACACCGATCTTTCCGGCAATCATGCCGCCTACGCGAATCTGTGTCAGGAGGTCGAGAACATTCTGTGTTGTCGGGAAGGAGGAGCGATGGTCGCCCAATGCGATCTTAACGCCTAATACCTCATGAACCATCAGCAGGTCGTTTTTAACCGATCCCGTCAGAGTTGTCGGAGGATAAGAATAATTGCTTGTATACATCCAAGCGGTCACGCCTTCATCCGTCAAGGCTTGGACTTTGGCCAAAAGATTCGGCAAAGAACGAGTAACGCTATCTGTTCCGGAAACACCGACCAAGCTCGTGGTGCCGCAGGAAATCAGTTCACTGAGAACGATTTCAGGCGTACGGCTGCGCGGACCGCCTTCCCCGCCGCCACCGGTAACGTGAATATGTTGGTCAATGAAGCCCGGTGTCAAGATTTTGCCGGAAGCCTCAACCGTTTCAAGTTCAGGTAAAACAACCGTCAGATCTTTATCGACTGCAGCAATCTTGTCGTTAACCACCAAAACGTCCTGAACACCCAAATTATCTGGGTTGTAGACATGAGCCCCTTTTATTAAATAAGCCATAGAAAGATCCTTTTATAAGAAGATTAAGCTGCTGGTTACGGAAACGATCACTGCTATGATCATGACCGGGATTGTGCGGCGGATCAGGGCAATCGGAGTTAATCCTGTAATACCGGAGACCGCAATGATGACGCCAGCGATCGGGCTCATCGTACGAGCAATACCGGCAGACAGCTGAACCGGAACGGCCAGAGCTAATGTCGGAATACCGACAGAAGAAGCTGCCTCAGGAAGAAGCGGAGAGAAAGCAAAGAAGGCGGCGTTGCCGGATCCCGTAACGATAGCGGCAACAATCATGATGACGAGCATCACGATCAACATGATGAACAAACCTGCGTTCTGGATAGAAGCCGCCGCCTGAATCATCGTGGAGATACCGCCGATCTTGTTCAAACCGAGAGCAAACATTTCTGCGCAAACGATCAAGCTGACGGTAGAGGTAAAGACCTTGCCCATACCCTCAAAAATTGCCTGAGAATCTTTGCAGCACTGTTTAAAATCGCGGCGAGTTGCAATATCGACGACTAAAGCAATAATTAAAGAAACGATGATCGCGGTAACGAGATTCAGCTTGATGGCCTTATAGACTAAAGGAGAAAAACCGATCAGGAGACCCAGCGGCAGCATCGGTAGAATGGCGTAATACGCGGGACCGGCACCTTCAAGAGCCTTGTCGACGTCTAAAGCGCTTTCCTTTGTATCTTCTTTATTAGCTAAAGCGCCTTCTTTCTTATCGAACCAACGCTGGACAAAGAAATGACCGATTGCAACGGAAGCAATCGTGCAGAGGGCGACAGGACCTTGGCCCTGAACGAAGTAAGTCACGACGTCCATGTTGCAAAGGTCGGCAGCACGCATCGCGTTGGAGCTGGACGGACCCAAGTCCAAACAGCAGGTTGTCGCAATGACTGCGGCAGCTGAGGTGCGAGAAACGCCTAGTGCAACCAGCAGCGGATAAATCGAAGCCATCAGCAGAAGGCCGAGTCCGACAGCAGAGTTCACGAACAATGCGATGAACTGCCCTACGACATACGTCAGAGCTAGCAGGACATAAGGGGAGCGAATGGCTTTCAGAGGCTTAACGCACAGCTTAACTAAAGCTTTACTGGCACCGATGCGGTCCATATAAACAGCAAAACCGGCAATAGCCATAATGTTGAGACCTAAGCCAGGCAGACGACCCTTCAAGAGGTTTGTAAATGCCTGAGCAAAGTCAAACGCAAAGAAATTTGTGGAAGCTTTAGGAGCAACTGCCGGGACACCTTCTAGATATGCACAGAACAGCAACAGCAAGCCCAAAAGCAAGAGGATAATCGGAGGATAGTAGTTTTTAATAACGAAGTAGCTAACCAGCCCAATTGCAACCAGCGTGAGAAGTACACCAACCATTTTGCACCTATGGATTTGAGTTAATAATTATGTGGTCATGCTAGAACTTTAAAATTTTCTTGGGAATGGTGTAACCTTTTGTTAACTTGTTGTCCTTACGAAATTTTTAAGTGTAATTCCTAGGATATTTTTTGTGATTTGTTCACCACAACATTGAAGGAAACAGCGTTGATTACGAAATCATTTCTGAATTATTTCATCTTCCCTCACCGGCAAAGAAAGCATTGCCGCTAGATTCTCATTAGAAAATTCGATATGAATATAACTCATATTAGTTATATCTTATTCAAAACGGGGTGCTCCCCTAGGATGAATACTAGTATTTTCACTAAGAAAATGTATAATAGGAGCCGTTAGAGAAGTACTCCTGAAGTTAACAAAGCCGCTGGCAAAGATTGTTCGCCGGCGGATTTTTTATGCCGGATTTCTGAGCTTGCTAAATTTTCAACCTAAAGATTTCATCCACGCCGCGACGTCATCAAGTTCTCTATTACTGATTTCGTGTTTCATGTCATACGTGTTAGTCTGGATGGGGTTGCCTCGATTTGCTAAGAAAGAGGAGGCTCTCTTGGATGCTTCCTGGGAAATGAACTCATCTTTAAGAGATACAGCCTGAAAAACCGGAATAGTCTTAGAAGCATCCGTAAGTCGACTGACAAGTGGTTCATCTAAGGGAAGATAGGAAGACAAAGCAAAAACTCCGCCTATCGGAAAGGGCTCTAAAAGGGCTGCTGTTAATGCGATGACGCCTCCTTGGGAGAATCCTCCAAGAAAGATATCGTCCGGACTAATTCCTCGCGCCATCTCTCTTCTGATCATGGAGCCAATACGCTGGGACGATTCAAAAATACCGTCTACATCTACTTCTTTTCGAAAATCACAGTTTTTAACGTCGAACCAGGCGTGAACAGGTTCTCCATTAAATTGTTTGACCCTGATAACGGATGCTGTCGGAAGGAGGAAAGAATAGTCATTCCCCAGACTCCTTCGGAGATATTCGGCAACCGGCTTAATAACGGAACCGGTCCCCGTCAATCCATGGAGCAGTATTACCTTTCTTGCGGCCTCCGATGATCCAACCTCTATAAGTTCTCCATCCATCGTGTTGATTTTCAACTCCATTCCAAGTTTGGGTAATTGAGGAGAAGACGCTCTTAGGGACCATCTTGGACTCATTGAGGATCTTCTCCATAGGAACTATTCTTTACCTTCGAGCTATCTGAATATTTCTCAATGTACCGCGGTAGGCAGAATAATTATTTTCTGTCGATCTAAAGGAAAACTCAATTTTCTCAAACTCCAAGTAGTCCTTTCAAGAATAGGCTATCCCCGACAGCTAGAATAGAAAGGTTGAAGTATGAATAATGAAAACCAAGGAGAAACTATGATCGTCCTGCTTCCGGATGGGAAACTCATCAACCTTAATCTTGTCTGCTTCACCGACACCCGTACCTTCAAAGAACCCGTGCGTTTCTGCATGGTGAATGGAGAATCCGTTTTCTGCGAAATGACGGAAGATCAGTATCAGGCGTTGCTGCTCTCTTTAGTCCATAACGAGCCGCTCCACAAAGTTCTTCCCATTAAAGAAAAAGTCCAGAAGACCAAAATTGATTTCCGAGACTTCCCTTCTGTTTTGGAAGGTGAAAACTCTCCCGTCTGATTTTTCTATTTCAAGGCAGCTTCAGCTGCCTTGACTTTTTTCAGGATTTTTCCTTAAAAATTCCGTTTTTTTCAATGAGGTACTTGTTTGTATCAAGGTCAGGCGCAACCGTTGAAATTCCCGTCTGTTGGATTCTTGCCTCATGGAAGTCCCGAGAAATAAGCGCTTTGTATCACGGCGAACGCCTGAATCCTCAAACAATTATTTACTAACTCATTAAAAAGTCGACAAAAACAGTTGACTTTTTTCGA
>PPYE01627278.1_pt1 | contig 50328 bp, 39 predicted proteins | sample 1559881 | NCBI WGS metagenome assembly PPYE01 (sample SAMN08240022, study PRJNA423297) | Human gut metagenome, whole genome shotgun sequencing project.
ATTTCATCTTGATAGAAAGGAGTATTCCGTATCGGATACTCCTTTTTTCACCATAAGGGGCTCTTTCTATGATTTTTTGCTAGTTTTGTGATCTAGATTCACTATCAATGAAACAAATATGATAAAAAGACATTCTATCTTAACGGCAATCCTGCTTTGTTTCGTCGCTTTCACACAAGTGATGGCACAAGAGATGCAGGAACCCGAACCGCTTCCGATCGATCCTAAGGTTCGATACGGGAAATTGAGTAACGGATTGACCTACTACATCCGTCACAACGATCAGCCCAAAGACCGGGCAGACTTTTACATCGCCCAAAACGTAGGCTCCATCTTAGAGGAAGACAATCAACGAGGTTTGGCTCACTTCTTGGAACATATGGCTTTCGACGGCAGTAGGAACTTCCCGAATAACGGGATGGACGAATATATCGAGAGTGTAGGTATGCGCAGCGGGGAAAACTTCAACGCCTATACCTCCTTTGATGAGACCGTCTACATGATTACCAACGCCCCTGTCAACAAAAGCGGCGTGGTTGATTCTTGCTTATTGATCCTTCACGATTGGTCCGGGTTCCTAGCCTTGACCGACTCGGCTATCCAGAAAGAACGTGGGGTCATCCGTGAAGAATGGCGTACCCGACAGGATGCCCAGACTCGTCTATGGGAGCAGCAACTACCCAAGATGTACCCGGGAAGCCGTTACGCAAACCGGATGCCGATCGGTTCGATCGACGTGATCGAGAACTTCAAGCCGGACGAGTTGCGGGCTTACTACAAAAAATGGTATCGTCCGGACTTGCAAGCGATTATCGTCGTGGGAGACGTAAATGTAGATCAAGTGGAGGCAACGATCAAAAAGATGTTCGCCGATGTCCCTGCCCCGGTCAACCCGGCAAAACGGGAACAAGTATCGGTTCCCGACAATGATCTACCTCTGATCTCGATCGCCAAAGACAAGGAGGCATCCAATACGATCCTTTATATCTTCTATAAACACGATAAATTGCCCAACGACTTGAATCGTACGATTGCCGGATTGGTAAAGGACTATATCCAGCAAATATGCGCATCGATCATGGACGAACGTTTCGATGACATCTTGCATCAAGCGAATCCTCCGTTTATCTATGCGGAAGCCTACGACGATGATAATTTCATGATCGCAAAGAGCAAGGGAGCATGGACCGTAGCCGCTCTTGCCAAGGAAGGCGAGATCGATTCCACACTGACCACGCTTGTCAAAGAGACTCAACGGGTAAAACAATATGGCTTTACGCCATCCGAGTATGAACGGGCACGCATCAACGTGTTGAAACAATACGAGTCCGCTTACAACGAGCGGAATAACCAAAAGAACGACGCTTATGTCCGTGAATACGTGAACCATTTCACCAACGGCGGTTATATCCCGGGCATTGAGATGGAATACACGCTATTGAACCAGATCGCCCAGAATATCCCGGTAGAGCAAGTCAACCAATATATCCAAGATATGATCGGAGAGGATAATATCGTGATCGGGTTAACCGGACCGGATAAAGAAGGTATAAAATATCCGACCGAGGAGAACCTGCTCCGTACATTCCTCAAAGCACGACAGATGCCGGTAGAGCCTTATAAGGAAACTGTCTCCAACGAGCCTTTAGTCCCGACCTTGCCGACCCCGGGCCAGATCACGGAGACAAAGACCGGCCAGCCCTTCGGAGCGACAGTATTTACCTTAAGCAATGGTATCAAGGTGGTATTAAAGCCTACCGAATTCAAGAAGGACGAGATCATCATGACCGCTACCAGCCCGGGAGGAAGTACCTTATTTGGCACGAAGGATATTGATAACTTAAAAGTTTTCAATGACGTGATCGAGATAGGTGGATTGGGCAATTTCTCCGCCACGGATCTAAGTAAGCGTCTGGCCGGAAAGAAGGTATCTTGCGCCCTATCGCTCAGTCAAGATAGTGAGAACGTGAACGGAATGGCCGCTCCTTCCGATTTGCGAACCTTATTCGAGTTAATTTACCTTAGCTTCACGGCTCCCCGCATGGACGAGGAGGCCTACGCATCTTTCGAGACACGGACAAAAGCGCAATTGCAGAATATGGAGTTAAATCCGATGGTCGCTTTCAGCGACTCTTTGTCTAAAGCGGTTTACGGAGATAATCCTCGTGCGTCACGTCTTCGTCCACAAGATTTCGAACATATCAGTTATCCTCGTATCATGGAGATGCGCAAGGAACGCTTCTCGGATGCTTCCGGTTTCGTATTCACGTTTGTAGGTAATATCCAGATTGATAGTATCCGTCCGTATATAGAGCAGTATTTAGCGACATTGCCATCCCAAGGAAAAATTGAGAAGGGAAATCCGGCGGAGGTTCCATCGATGCGTAAGGGAGACTATATGAATCGATTCAACCGCTCCATGGAAATCCCGAAAGTAACGGTAGCCAACCTCTATACCGGACAGATGGAGTACAATCTGGAGAATATCATCACCGCTACCGCATTGAAACAAGTTATGGACTTGGTATATTACGAGAAGGTACGCGAGAAAGAAGGAGGAACGTATGGCGTTGGTGTATCCGCTAGAATCTCACCTTTCCCGGAAGGAAGAACGACATTACAGATATTCTTCGATACGGACCCGGCTAAGTGGGAGCAGATGAACACGATTGTCCGCAATGAGTTGAAACGGCTTTCCGAGGTAGGCCCTCGTCAAGAAGATTTCAAGAAAACACAGGATAACCTGCTGAAACGTCATGCGGAAGTCTTGCAGGAGAACAGCTATTGGTTGAACGTATTGGATGATTATTATTATAAAGGATTTGATACCGATACGGATTATGAGTTGATTGTTAATGCGTTGACTCCCGAGAAGATAAAGGCATTCGCCCAAAAGCTTTTGGGACAGGGTAACCGGGTAGAAGTTATCATGCAACCCTAGTTACTATTTTGAGGGGATGAGACGGGGCACGCCCCGTCTCTACTTTGATTTCTTTAGTTTAAAATGATCGAATCCTTCCCCATAAACCCCGATTACGGCGCTTTGGGATACAAAGGCGGTCGGATCAATATCATTAATGATACGGAAAATCGTAGTGGATTGCCGTTTTTTAGCGAGTACGAACATCATCTTCTGTTCTTGCCCCGTATATAACCCGGTAGCATCGATCACCGTAACCCCTCGATGCAACGCATTAATCTCCTTACCAATCTCTTGATACTTCTTCGAGATGATAAAGAATTGCACGGACTGGCGGGCACTGTTCACGATCTGATCCAGCACGAAACTACAAACATATAACGTTACGAAACCATATACCACTTTCTCCCAATCCTTTAGCACGAAATAACTGGAGGTGATAATAATCATATCGCAGATCATCATGACCCGCCCCAGCGTTATATCCCGGTATTTATTGATGATAGCGGCAATAATATCCGTTCCACCCGTACTACCGTTCGAGGAGAAAGCGATACCGATACCACTTCCGCAGAAGGAGGCTCCCAGCACACATGCCATAAACGGTTGATCTTGTAATAAATGCATCCCGGCTGTCAGCTCCTGGATAAGGGACAAGAAAAAAGTAAGCGTAAACACGGCGAAGATCGTCTTGATACTGAACTTAAAACCTAATATTTTCAAGGCAAGCATCAGCAAGACGGCATTAATGAGGAAGTAAGTGTACTGAACGGGAAATCCCGTAGCCCAGAAAACAATGGAAGCGATACCCGGCACTCCACCTGTCGTAATGTCATTCGGCAAAAGGAAAACGGTCCATCCGATACCGTAAAGGATCATCCCAAGAGCGATCATTAAATAGTCCCGTGTCTCCCGAAGTAGGACTTGTCTGGATAAGGAAGAAATTGATAAAGTAGATTTCATCTCATTTGTTTATTTTTAGCGGGCGCAAAGGTAATGAAAGTTATTGATAGGAAATGCTTCACCTTATATTTAGCCGGAAATATAATGGTTCACTTTCCCCTATTTACAGAGACGTAAGCAAAAGCCAAGGAATGTTAACTATTTATCAGTAATAATCCCTTTTATATAACATCACCTTTATTTAGAAAAGCTCTATAAACGAGAACATGAAGGAGAAAGCAGGCATTTATACGCCTTTTCCACACAAAAAGACCCGTTTTTCGATAAGAATACCCTCGTTAGATTACACATATAGTCCCGTTCACCCACGCCTGTACAGGCGTAAACCCACACATATAGTCACGATAGGCTACACATATGGTCATAATGGGCGATATGACTACCTTATAATGGGCATTGTTGCCCCCTAACGACTGGACCATAAGGCACATAAGATATGAGATAGGATGAATTAATTTCGCTAGAATAAAAGGCCGTTTTTCAACAAGTCACTAGCGGATAGACGATTGCTGTTTTTTTCTTTCGTTTTTAGGAGCGAGACGTACTTTGGCCCGAAATAATCGATTCTCAAGGACTTCTGTTTACAAATTGTCACATTGATATTCTAACCGGAACACGCATAAGCCCTTTCATCCAATTGTAGAGACGGGGCGTGCCCCGTCTCTACAACCAAGTATGTATGAGCTGCAAATATAGACTTACAATCTCACATTCTCCATTTCCTCACACTTCTCTTCCCGCAAGCGTTGAATATCCTTAAGCTGGCGGTCGAAAAACATGAGCAAGTCATTGATGAGCCGTCCGTTCTGGGATAAAAGCAAAACCCCATCCATCAATTGCGTTGACAGGTAGCGAACTTTCATATTACTTACATGTTGATCGGGACGCTGCAGATAAACGGCCATACATCTGTACAAAATTGGTGCTATTTGTATCCACGGCAGTTTTAGACCTACCAACAGATTTTTAACGCTTTGCAACTGATGGTTCAGATAATCAAGGTCATCCGCATCTCTCTCAAAACAGAAAGCTTCTTTCAAGCGTCGTGCCTCTTCCTTAAAAAATACATCACTCAACATTTCCATGTTCGAAACCGGAGCGTCTTGCTCTGAACCGACAGGTTCAGTTACGGAATAGATCTTTTCCTCTTCCATAATATATTAGTTGTAAGCAGGCAGAAAAAAGAACGGTCCCGCCTGACCCGTTGATCAACACTTTACCAGAAAGCTGGAGGCACATTAATGCACTCCACGGGGGTACGGAACCGTCATATCGGATCGGTTACAGGCAAAAAAATGCCTGCAACCGAATAGAAGCAGGTATTCTACTCTGCTTTCTGGTTTTAAAATGTTGATCACAGCAAATATACTTCTTTTTCCGGATATACAACCTATAAAGGATAAATAATGTCTAGTAAGTAAAAAATCCGGAGATGATACCTCTGTTTTTACAAGCTATGCTGGAACATCCAAGCCAGATAATCCGGTTCGGCGAAAGCGTTATCCCAACTGTTATGGTCTACACCGGGAAATTCCTTATAACGGACATCAGCTCCTGCTTTCTTCAATGCTTCATTAGCGTCACGGGAGAATTGTACATCGACTACGCTATCGGAGCCGCCATGATAAATACTGAAAGCCGTCTTGCCCTTAAAGTTTGCCAAACGTTGCAAATTTGCTCCACCACAGATCGGGGTGGCAGCGGCAAACAGGTTCGGGTAACGCATCACGATATCGAACGTGCCCATACCTCCCATTGATAGGCCGGTTACGTAAATGCGTTTCGTATCGACCTTACCTTCCGCTATATAACTATCCAATAATTCCTTGACGGCGGCCATCGATTGTGTGGCCGGAGCATTCAACGGATAGAAACGCTTTCCTTCTTTTCCGGCGTTCAATCCCTTATATTCAGACCAAGTCTTCTCGGCCGGGCATTGAGGCGCTATAATGATAGCCGGATATTTGGTTTGATTCTCGAAAGAAGCGAACATATCGCCACCATGTATTAATTGGGCCTCATTATCCGACCCTCGTTCGCCCGCTCCGTGCAGGAACAGGATTACCGGGTATTTCTGCGCCGGATTATAATCTCGGGGATACAGAACCCGATAATTCAATTGATAACCATCACGAGCCGTAAACTGCTTTTTCAAAAAACTAGCCTTATCACCAGCATATCCAGCAACGGAGAGAAGAAGGCAAAGAGACAGAAAAAAAATACTTCTAAGTGTTTTCATAATCATATATTCAAATGTAAATACTATCTACTTAGATCGATAACTTCCGCAAATATAATTAAATAGTCTGTTAAGGCGTTGTATAATATCAAGATTAAAATTACTTTTGCAATAAAAGGATATAGGATATGAGTCCAAGGACTATACTAATAAATGGATTTGATTAATTCAAACAATAATTGAACATGAGCGAGTTATCAAAGACAAATGGAACAACCACTTCGGCAAATAATAGAGCTGAGGTAACACATATTTCCCGCAATGGCTTAATATTGTGGGTAAAGGATCGGGAATATTATTTACCTTACGACAAATTCCCATGGTTCAAACGTGCTGCCGTAGATGACGTGTTTAATGTCCAACTATTAGGACGTGAGCGGATTCGTTGGGATGCTTTAGATGTAGATTTGAGCTTGTCTATCATAGCAAATCCAGATAAATACCCGTTAGTAAGTAAATAATCGAATATTGTATGTATTTTGTAGAGACAGATTGTCCTATCTCTACAAAATACATTTGAAAATGATACCGGAAGATTATTGGGCTTCCTGTATTTTTGTCGCTTCTGATACACCGTTCTCGTTGAATGCCTCGATGGTGAAATAATAAGGCTGGTCGGTGGACAGACTCTTTAAAAGTAATTCATTCTTTCCGTATAGGAGCCATGAGTTGTATAGTTTATCGGGAGCGATGCCCCAACGGATGTTGTAGCCTTGGCTGTTTTTGACAGCGTCCCAAGTGATCATAGCGTCACGGCGATCCGCTTGGCGAACGACCTTGAAGTTCTTCACCGTCGCAGGTTTCTTGCCCTCACCGATACCGAACACACGCAAGTCCGAGATCGCCAGATGAGGCGTCGGGACCTCTATATTCTTATAACGGACATAACGGACACGAGCCGGATTATCCACTTGTACGTAGTCATTCGGGACATCCTTATAATTATTCCGGCGATCCACCAACGTTACCCAATCCTGCCCGTCCAAAGAGCCTTCCACCGCATAACGGTGGCGTAAACCGGGAATACGTCCATACATATTCGATTGATGATCATGATAATTCACTTGCACGGCATATACCATAGCGGGAGCCTCCAGATCGATCTCTACCCATTCGGTATCTCCATTCGTGCGAGCCATCCAGAATGTCTTACATTCCTCATCCGTCAAGTTGGCCGGAAGGAAATTGGCGGAAGTCTTGGGACGGTTCGATTCCGTGAATCCTTGCGCGGCGGGAGCGGAACCCTCCGCATACGAGGAAGCTTTCACCGGCTTTTTATAAGAAAGCAACATCCACCCCGTAAACTCTCCTTTCTTTCCCGGCTCGGCGGGAGCGTAATGCGGATAATCACCGAAGTTATTATCACAATACATAATGCCCTCCTTATCGAAGAAAGTAGGATACATGCAGAGGCGACGCTCCCAATTCACCGTAGCCGAGAGAGACATAGAGGCGAAATGCCAATAGTTGCCACCCGGCCCCACCAAGGTACTTCCGTGTCCGGCACCATTCATGAAACCACCGGGCTTATAGCTTACCGGGTTATGCGATTGGTACTTATACGGACCTAATGGGGAGTCCGCCACATAAACACCATCGGCATATACGTTGAATTCCGTACCGGGGGCGGCATACTGCATATAATATTTACCGTCGTGCTTGGTCAACCAAGCACCTTCCATATAGCCCCCCAATACCGTATCGGTATGGTTCTCGCCAAAACGTTCCCAGCCGTGCTTCGGCATATCCAAGCCGAAAAGCTCGACCGTCTCGCCCTCGATCAAGAAACGGTCATCCTTATTCAGTTTCTTGCCCCGAAGCGGATAAACATTGGAAGAGCCCCAGAATAAATAAGCTTGTCCGTCATCATCGATGAATAAATCCGGGTCTTGTAGGTCGTGGAGTATAGCAGGAGTAGCGTTCCAATTACCGGATTTCGGATCATCGGTAAAAAGAACGCTCATGGAGCCGGACGGATCACCCATCACATAAAGCACGGAATCCTTATAATTATGAGCGGCGGGAGCGTTGGAACCCTGAGGATACCAGTTTTTACCGGGAGTGATAAAATCCCAGTTCAACAAATCTTTCGAATGCCAGTAGCCATGCGAACGGGTTACGAACATATAATACTCGCCCCGGAATTCTACGACAGCGGGGTCCGCACCCGAACGGTAAGACAGATTGTTCGATGAGTTATAAATCATATACGTATAATCCACATTAAGCGGATTACAATACGTATTCGCCCGCATGGATTGAGCGGTGGCGGAACCTCCGGAAGCAGCCAAGAACAGAGCCGAAAAGATATATTTTGATAATAGTTTCATGTTGATATGTATTAATTTTTACCGCAGAGAGAAAGAAGACTGATTCGTCTCGTCGGCAGAATTCAAGCCTATCCAAACCGTGAAATCACCCGGCTCGGCTTTCTTCTGCATATCGATACCATAGAAAGCCAGCAAAGCTTCGTCAATCGTGAAAGAGACTTGCTTCTTCTCGCCCGCTTTCAAAGCCACCTTCTCGAAACCTTTTAGCTCTTTAACCGGACGGGTCACGCTACCCGCCAAGTCGCGGATATACATCTGGACGACCGTCTCGCCATCCACCTTACCCGTATTCTCTACCTCAGCCGTTACCGTGATCTTGCCCCCTTTCGTGAAAGAGTTCTGATCCAGCTTCATAGAGTTCACGGCGAAAGTCGTATAGCTCAAGCCATAACCGAACGGGTACAACGGTGTGTTAGGCACATCCATATATCTGGATTTATAATCCGTATCCGGAGCTTCCGGAGGAACCGGGCGGCCTGTCGGTTTCTGGTTGTAATACAGAGGCAATTGACCTACCGTACGAGGGAAAGACATCGTCAGGCGAGCGGACGGATTATAATCGCCACTGATCACATCGGCCATACCATGACCTGCCATCGTACCCAGATACCAAGCCTCCAAGATACCGTCGACATGCTGATCCTCCCAAGAAAGATCCAAAGGACGTCCGTTCACCAAGATCAAACCTAGAGGTTTACCCGTCTTTTTCAATTCTTTCAACAAGGCTTGTTGAGCGCCCGGCAATTTCAAGTCCGTACGGCAAGCGGCCTCACCACTCCAGTTGAAATCCTCGCCCATAGCCGCCAATACGATATCCGCACGGCGAGCCGTAGCGATCGCCTCAGCGAATTTAGATGAATCATCAGTCAAGAGATCACATCCCTCGGCATAAATGAACTTCACGTTCGTACCGGCATATTTCTCGGTCAGACCCTCGAACAAAGAGATACTCTCCTCACGCTCACCCCGGCCGGCCCACTCGCCATTCTGGTTGATCTTATCTTTTACCATCGGGCCGATCAAGGCTACCGTAATATGCTTATCCTTCGAGATCGGGAAGAAGTTATTATCATTCTTCAAAAGGACGATCGAGCGAGCGGAAGTCTCACGAGCCTCTTGCAAGAACTCCGGCTTCATGATCGTATTCTTCTCACGCTCATTGTCCAAGTAACGATATGGATCATCGAACAAGCCCAAGAGGAACTTCATCTCCAAGATGCTCGCCACGGCACGGTCGATATTCTCTTCCGAGACCTTGCCCTCTTTCACGGATTGTACAAGATATTGGCTGTAGATGCCACCTGTCATATCCATATCAATACCGGCGTTCGCGGCCAGTTCTCCCGCCTCCTTATCATTTCGCACGATACTATGGGCTACCATCTCATTGATACCGGTATAATCGGTAACCACGAAACCTTTGAAGCCCCAGTCCTTACGTAACAGATCGGTCATCAACCATTTATTACCCGTGCTGGGCACTCCGTTGATTTCATTGAAGGAGGCCATGAACGTAGCGACTCCCGCTTCCTTAGCCGCTAAATAAGGCGGCATATAATAATTCATCAATGTATTTTGCGACAACTCAGACGTATTATAATCACGTCCGGCCTCAGCGGCCCCATAAGCGGCAAAGTGCTTACAACAAGCCAAGACCGTATTTACGTCGGCCAACGAACGCCAATCGTTTCCTCCTTGGAAACCCTCGACACGGGCCTTCGCAATCAAGCTTCCCAAATACGGGTCCTCACCGGCTCCTTCCATTACACGTCCCCAACGGGCATCCCGGGAGATATCCACCATCGGGGCGAACGTCCAAGCGATACCGGAAGCGCTCGCCTCATCCGCCGCGATCGCCGCACTTTTACGCATCCGCTCCAAATCCCAAGAGCAGGATTCCGCCAACGGCATCGGGAAAATCGTACGATAGCCGTGCACGACATCATAACCAAACAATACGGGTATCTTCAAACGGCTCTCGGACAGAGCCATCTCTTGCATTTTACGTACGCCATCTACCGTATATACATTAAACAAGCTTCCTACAAGACCTTGTTTCAGCAAAGTCTCATAATCCCCCGTCATAACCGGGCCGGTCACATCCCAGTTACAGGAGTATTGGGCCATCTGCCCCACCTTTTCCTCCAAGGTCATCAAAGAGAGCACAGAATCTACACGGCGTTCAATATTTTTGTCGCCGCTGAAGCTTTTCCAACCGCTTACAGCGGGCTGCTGGCATCCCCCCAAGGTAGCGGCAACGGCCGCACCAGCGATAAAAGTCGTTAACCTTTTCATTATTCGTATTCGTATATGTATTATTTGTTCCAAATTACCTGCGCCGATTTCACGTCCCGGGAGTTCGTACCTACGTAGATATTGAATAAGCCCGGTTCCCAGATGTATTCCAACGCGCTGTTATAAAATTTCAAGTCTTCCGGCGTAATCGTAAAAGAGACTTTTCGGCTCTCACCCGGTTTCAAGGATATCTTCTGGAAGTTCTTCAACTCTTTCATCGGACGGGAGATGCTGGCAGCCGGATCGCCGATATATAACTGTACGACTTCCTCGCCCTCTAGCTTGCCTGTATTCGTCACCTGTACGCTGGCGGTCAATACACCGTTCTCTCCTTGCACACTCGTCTTATCCAGCTGAAGATCACCGTAAGAGAAAGTCGTATAACTCAAGCCATAGCCAAACGGATACAAAGGATCGTTCGTGATATCCAGATATTTAGAAGTGAAATGATCATCCGGATTCATTGGGCGGCCTGTTTTCTTAGCATTGTAATACAAAGGAATCTGGCCTACGCTACGAGGAAATGTAGTCGTCAATTTACCGGAAGGATTCACGTCGCCGAACAATACGTCCACCAATCCGCGAGCTGCGGCGGAACCTCCATGCCAAGCCTCAACGATTGCGGAGAATTGGCTATCCTCCCACTCCAAGGTCAACGGACGGCCGTTCGCCAAGACCAACACCACCGGTTTACCGGTCTCCAACAAAGCTCTCAACAGCTCTTTCTGGCTCTCCGGCAAACTAATATCCGCACGGCTGCAAGCCTCTCCGGACCAGTTATTCGGCTCACCCATTACGGCGATGATACGATCCGCATCTTTTGATCACACGGGCCTTATTGCCAACCATTTCCTTCACAGCCTGCACTACGGAAGCCGACTTCGCCGTATCGATACCACACCATGTCCCGAACAACTCAACCTTCTTATCCGCCAACGGGCCTACCACGGCGATCGTCCCTGTCTTTCGCAAAGGCAACAAACCCTTGTCATTCTTCAACAAGACAATGGATTTACCGGCGATATGGCGAGCCGTATTCATATGCTCATCCGTGAACGTATTCTTTTTCGCACGATCCGCGTCCAAGTAGCGATAAGGGTCCTCGAACAAGCCTAATTTATATTTCGCCTCCAATACACGGCGGCAAGCCTGATCAATATCCGCTTGAGACACACGGCCCTCTTCCAACGACTTCTTCAAGGTCGTGATATAACCATTTGTCATCATATCCATATCCAAGCCGGCATGCAAAGCCAAGGCCGATACGGTCTGCGTATCACCCAAACCATGATTAGTCATCTCGCCGATCGAATTATAATCGGAAACGACAAACCCATCGAATCCCCATTGATCACGAAGCAAATCGGTCAATAACCAACGGTTACCCGTAGCCGGAATCGCCTCCACCAAATTAAAGGAAGACATAACCGTGGCACAACCAGCCTCTACAGCCGCTTTATAAGGCGGGAAATACTCATTAAACATCTTGATACGGCTCATATCCACCGTATTATAATCACGACCGGCCTCGGAAGCGCCATACAAGGCAAAGTGCTTCAAGCAAGACAAGATCGTGTTCTCTTTTGTCAAGTCATCTCCTTGATAACCTCTCACCATGGCGGCGGCGATCTTTCCACCCCACCAAGGGTCCTCTCCACTACCCTCGGCAATACGTCCCCAACGAGCATCACGGGCGATATCCACCATCGGGGAATAAGTCCATGTCACGCCGTTTGAACTGGCCTCGATAGCGGCGATACGGGCACTTTGCTCGATCAACGTCGTATCCCAGCTACAAGACAAAGCCAATGGGATCGGGAAGATCGTATGATATCCATGAATCACATCCAGTCCGAACAAAAGCGGAATTCCTAAGCGAGATTCCTTAACCGCTATCTCCTGCAATTTACGGAACGTCTCCAGCTCCGAGCCTCCCGTAGCACCCAGCCAGCCCCGACGAATCGTCTCGTCCGCTCCTTCCGAACCACTCAAGATGCCGGGAACACCCCCACCGGACAAGTTCAGCTGTCCGATCTTCTCATCCAAAGTCATTTTACCCATCAACTGATCGATAAACGTATCCATCGCTCTCGTATCTTGAACGGGCTTTTGTCCGTATGCCGCAAGTGCCAAACAAGCGGCGAATGATAATATAATCTTTCTCATGTTATTTAAATATTAAGATTCTCTCGCATTATGGATCGTGAAACCCAATTTCTTCAAACCGTCCTGGATTTCCGGACAGCTCATAAACAAACGCCACAGAAGGCCCGTACGGTAATTCTCGATCATCGGGGCGATCGTACATTGGTCTATCGCCAGATAACGACGCGGATACCAATTCTCGCCTTCACTGAAAGCGTCGTAAAAACCATACTTACCCCAGATGCTATCTCCCAGATTGAAATAGAAATGCTTCAATGCCTTCGAGGATTCCTCCGGTGTATACGGATAACTGCTCAAGGCGGCTGTCGGCGTAATTACCCCATGATCGTTGGAGGGCATATGCGCGTTATAGCCTTTCACGGAATAACTGGCGGTCAATCCCCAGCAAGCGTCGCTATATCCCTTGAAGCCCTTCGGATTCTCCGCGCAATAACGGTAATCGATCAAGACGTGATTCCGGTTCAAGTCCCAGTAGTTAGCGTATCGATCCGACAAGCCTACCGGACATAGGCCGATATAAGAATAATGCGCCCAAAACAACGGGCCGCCGTACTCCTCGGCATAATTATGTTTCAAGATCAAAGGTAAATCGTAAGCGACCGCATCGCTCTTGATCCCTCCTTTACGAGCCCATCCGTTATGATAAGCGGAAGCCGGGATCGGATACGTAGGCGAAGACGCCGCCAAAATATAAGTAATCAGACATTCATTGTAACCTTCCAAAGGGAAATTCATCTCCCACGCATAATTCGGGCTCCAATGCCAATACAATACATCCTGCCCGTTCAAATACCAAGTCCATTCCATCTCACGCCATAGCTGGTCAATCTTCGCGGCCAACGCTTTCTCGCTCTCATTACCATCCTTGAAATATTGGCGTACGCATAAGAGACCTTGCATTAAGAAAGCGCTCTCTACCAAATCGCCTCCGTTATCCTTCTGGCCGAAAGGCTTTACCTTACCCGTAGGTCCATGCATCCAGTGAGGCCAGACCCCATGGAAACGATCGGCCTTCGCCAAGTAATCAGCGATTTGATGAAAACGGGCCACACCTTCCTCACGGGTGATAAAGCCACGCTCAATACCTACCAACAGCCCGGCGATGCCAAAACCACTACCTCCGGTGGTCACGATATCAGCGTCGTTCTCAGGATACACGCCATCCGTATGGATACGCTCACAGGCCAGTCCGGAGGTAGGCTCCGCACCTTCCCACATATAATTAAAATGAGCCTTTTGTATATAGGTCAAGAATTCATCATCCGACTGAAAATCCAACTTACGCTCACTGGCCGTAGACTCTGCGGATGTGTCACTTTTCTTGGCCTCATGACAAGCGGTCAACGAAAAGCCAAGCAACAGGGTAACAACGCCTGTACGGAAATAGGTATTCATAGATATATACATTTAAAATAGTTATCGTCTCAATACTTTACTCATCGGTGAACGACCGCTCTCTCCCAATGCCTCGATCGAGAAATAATAGTCCGTATCCTTATCCAAGCCCCTAAAATCGTACATCGTATCTCCCAGTACCGTGATACTGTTGTACAATTTATCCGGCGCTATACCATAATAGATATTGTAAGCGTACGCCTCTTTTACCGGCTCCCAAGTGATCATCGCATTCCGCTTATCCGCTTTTGAGCGTTCCACCTTTAAGTTCTTAACGGCGGCGGGAGCTTCTCCCAAACCATTTCCAAAAATACGAAATCCGGACATAGCGAAGTTGCCCGAAGGCACATGTTCGTTCACTATTTTCAAATAACGGGTTTTCAAAGGCTCACGCAACTCGATATAGTCGTGCGGAACGTCCTTGTCGTTATCGCTCTTATCGACTACCAATTCCCAATTTTGTCCATCTATAGAATGATAAATACGATATTGATGATACAAGTCCATCGCCTTATTATGCTGTACGGCTCTATGCTCGTAATAGTTCAACTGGATCGCACGTACCTCTTTCAATCCCTCTAAAGAGATCTGGAGCCATTCACCCGGCTCTCCCGAGCGGGCGGACCAGAAAGTACGCATGCTCTCATCCGTTACATTCTCTGGTACTAACGTACTATCCATGGAAGAGGCCATCACCGGTTTTCCATACGATAGCAACATCCAACCGGAAAACGTATTCGCGATATCATCTACCTTCCCTTTCGGCGTAAGCAAAGGATAGTCCCCGAAAGCGGTGTTCGAATACATCACGCCATCCTTATCGAATGCCGTAGGGTACAAACCAATACGACGCTCAAACTTATATTTCAAAGAAAGCATGCAAGTAGCCACATGCCAGTAATTACCATACGCATCCTCGAAAGTACCACCATGGCCGGCACCTTGTACGAAACCTCCCGGCTTATAGCTCATCGGGTTATGTTTCTGGTAGGTGAACGGGCCCATCGGCTTGTCGGATACATAAACTCCATCCGCATAGACCTTGAACTCCGTTCCCGGCGCACCGTATTGGAAATAATATTTACCGTTATGCTTGGTCACGAAAGCTCCTTCCGTAAAAGGCGCTAAAGTCGTACTATCGTCATTGTTCATCCCGAAACGTTCCCATCCGTGTTCTTCCGGGCGCAGCATCATGATCTCTTGGATCTTGCTGATCGGGTGGAAATCACGGCGATCCAATTCCACTCCCTTCAAAGCGAACTCATTACTTGAACCATAGTACATATACAAACGTCCGTCATCATCCAGCAAAAATGCCGGGTCCCAGCTAGGAAGAGCCGTTTTCTCCACATACCGCTTGAACTTTCCGCTTTTCGGGTTCGTACTATACCAAATAGGCAATCCCGCATAGGTAGAACCGGTATAGAACAAGGTATCTCCACTTACGAAAGCGGCCGGAGCGCACAAGTCGTCATCTTCCGGATAACGTTGGAAACCGGCGAATACAAACTCCCAATTACTCAAGTCCTTGGAATAATAGAATCCGGCTTGATTCGTGGCGAAAAGGAAATATTCCCCTTTATACATGACCATCATCGGATCAGCCGTAGAGCGGAAAGAGCCATTCTTCACCAAATCCGGCAGATTCGCCCGGAAGCAGTAGCTCAAATTCATCGGGTTGCAATAGGTAGAGGGATGATCGGCCGTAGCGTCGAACCAGCGGGTAGCTTGCTGAGGAGCTTTTACCCGTACATCACGAGGATCCGCTTCCATCCGGATATCTATTTTCGTATCGTTATCGCCAAACGTGCGATAAGCGTACTTCATCCCCGGATAATACACGAATAACTCATGATCGTAGCGGCTTGCTTGTATCTTATAATAGCCTGTCGCATCGGTGGTATAATGAACCGGGCTTGCCGTGAACATCACCGTAGCGCCTTCCAAGGGCTTGCCGTCCGGTCCGGTAATCGTACCTTCCAGAAAATGCTCTGGGGATACGGTAATATAGTAATCGCTTACCTGCCCCTTGATCACGATCACGGAATCTCCCCGCTCGTTTACTTGAGCGTTTACGGTAGAGACCGCAAAGAAAGAGGCAAGGAGTGATACGAGCATACACTTATTGTAGGCTTTTAAGGAAGCGCTAGAAACTCCTACGTCTTTCCGGAAAAACATGTACGTGTTTTCCGAAAAAGACGTACATGTTTCCGAGAAAACACGTACATGTTTTTTCCAAGAAGCGATAGCCCTATTTATTCTATTACATGCCAGCATATTATGTTCAAGATAAGTTATTGTTGTTTTTTTGTCGCATTATTATTTTATGGATTGAATCTTTTGGATACCTTTCTGGACATCCGGATGGCTCATGAAAAGGTTCCACAACAGATTCGTACGGTAATTCTCGATCATAACCGTTACAGGCGCTTGATTCAATCCCATAAATAAGGGAGATACCCAATTTACAGTCAAGTTGAAAGCATCCCGGAAACCGTACTCACCCCATAAGAAGCTGCCGTGGTTACGATAATAATTCCGCAAGGCTTTCATGGAAGCGTCCGGCGTATAAGGGAAAGAAGCCAGAGCGCCCGTAGGTGCCATCGTTCCGTTATCCCTGTGCGGCATCGGCTCCTGAGCTTGATAGTTCCAAGCGAAATCGCTGGCGGTTAATCCCCAACAATCTTCTCCATAACCAACATACCCCCCTTGGTTCTCGATACAATACCGTTGATTGATCTTTGCCATTTTCTGGTTGTTCTCGAAATAATTCGTGTACTTATCCGTGAACTTATGTGGGTCCAGCCCGAGATAGGAGTAATGGATAAAGAAAAGAGGACCTCCATTAGAGACACCTACTTTCAAGTTCTCCCCATAATAAGTATTGCCATTCGTATACATCTTACCATCTTCTACACGCCCCCAATCGGCACGGTATTCTTGCGCATACTCCTCTTGGCTGGCCCAGCCGCTATAATACATCTCCGGAGAGATTCCGTATTTCGGCCCCATGATAGCCAACATATAGGTAATCATGGTCTCATTCCAGCCGATCAATTTATGATTGATCACCCACGCCTGATCTGGAGACCAGTGCCAATATAGATATGGGCTGTCCTTAAATTGCTTATACCAGCTCCATTCCACGTTCTTCCACAGAGAATCGATGCTCCTACGGATTTGTTTCTCCTTGTCATTCTCTTGGTCGAAATATTGACGAGCCGTTAACAGCCCTTGGAATAAGAAAGAGGTCTCCACCAAATCACCTCCATTATCTTTCGGGCCGAAGAAAGCGACCGTCTTCCCGGTTGTCCCATCAATAAAGTGAGAGACCGCCCCATGGAATTTATCCGCTTTCTCCAAGAAAGAAGTGATTTTCAAGAAACGCTGTACGCCCTCTTCCCGGGTGATAAATCCCCGTTCGATACCCGCCACGATCGCCATGATACCGAAGCCGGAAGCCCCGGTAGCGATCATATCATTCCGTCCGGGAATATTCTCACGGGCAAGACCGCTGTTTGGCTCCGCTCCCTCCCAATAATAACGGAAGTTCGCTTCCTGTACCATATCCAGCAATTGCTCGTCCGTCATTGGATAGGTAGTGGCCGAGACTGTCTGGGAATCATTGGATTCATTCAGCGCATAATCCACGGCCGTCACCTTATAATAAGCCTTTTTACCAACCTCTCCCAAGAAATCGGTATAACGATTCATCCAAGGGCGGCGGATAGCGACCGGTTGGTAAGTAACCCCGTCGAAAGAACGGTAAATGCGATAGTATTTTATATCCTCCTTCGATTGAGGAATCCATTTGATATCGATATGACGCTCATACGCCTTGGCTTCCTGCAAGACCGGAGCGTTTAAGGCACTTACCGACGGGAGGGAAGCCGGCAAAAGCTCTATATCGTCCAGATAAATCGTATATTCGTTTCCATCGGCCGTACCGGGACGAAGGGCTACGGCCGCTAATTTCTTGATGTTCGTATCGTTCACGGCGTTTAATCCGAAATCCTCCAATGGAATGGATACGGAATGCCATACGCCGGGACGTGTATCTTTCAGATAATTTCTCAGGTTTAGGTATTGGGTATACGTACTGTCCGCATAACGAATAGCGATATTGGGAAGAGCGGCAGCATTCATGCTCTCTCTCAACTGCACTTGCATAGAGAGCGTAGAAGGCTCACGAAAGAAGTCATTGCCACGGACCGGGCAATATTGTATCTCGCTATACCAATCTCCACCGGGAGCGGATACATAGGTAAGCTCCAAGGAATTGCCGGGCGTAAAAGCGACAGAGCCGGCAACCGGAAGATGATGTCTCGCATTTTTAATCCAAGAAGGTGAGGTATATTTCGCTTGAGAATAAAAGTAATCCCCTTTCATCAAGCTATTCTCGAAGAAAACATAGTCGTAAGGTTTCTCCACCGCTTGCAAGCTGGCGGACAATAAGAGAGTAGTTAGTAATGCGATGTGTTTCATGATGCTGATATTTATATAAATAAACGATATGATTTGAGATAAAATAGGCGGTGCCAAACGGGTTGACACCGCCTTGCCAAACTACAAAGGTCTAGTAAATAATGAGAATCTTATATTACTCTGTTACTTCCGGCTCAAAAGGCACAGGCTCAGCTTCTAAGTTAGGATTCAAGTCAATTTGATCCTGTGGTATCGGATAATATTCGCTTTCTCCTTTCACAAAACCCGGAAGTTCTTGAGTGGCTCTGTCCGTACGGACTAAATCGAAGAAACGTTCGCCCCATTCCAATGCCAACTCAACTTGACGCTCTTCCAGAATTTGATCCAAAGTCGCATTTGCAATCGGAGCTAAACCAGCACGTTCGCGAACCAAGTTTAATGGAGCGTCTCCATTTTGTCCCTTACGAACTTTAGCCTCAGCGTTCATTAACAACACATCAGCATAACGGAATACACGGATATTATTATTATCGCCATATCCAGTACGTCCCGGAGTCATTTGATTAGCCGGTGTATAAGCCTTTCCATTATAAGCAGTCGGTTCACCCGGTTGAGCGACAGGAATATAATCACCGTCACGAGTAGTGGCATCCGTCATGAGGAACGTTGTTTCCGCACGAACCGCTTCACCACGTTTAGAGAATAAATTACGGATTTTCTCAGTCGGCTCAATAAATGCCCATCCAGAGATAGGAGCCTCTCCACGAGGACCTTGGAACGCAAACCAGTTGTCAGAAGAAACGATATCACCACTTCCATTTCCAAAGTCAGTAAATTGATACTCTAGCAAAGACTCATTACACAATTTTCCCGGAATCTTAAACAACTCATAGAAGTCATTATACAACTCAAACTTTCCGCTATTGACGATATCCTCGGTCAAGGCCAATACCTCATCCCATTCATTATCATACATCTTCTGTTTCGCTTTCAACATCTCAGCGGTATATTTTGTAACCGCTCCCGGATGCTCAGACTCATTCGGACGAATAGCCGGTAAGTTTGCTATACAATAATCCAACTCGTCATAAATGTACTTCTTTACATCCTCTTTCGTATTCTTGAATACATTCAGTTCTTGATTGTCTAACAAAAGAGGCACATCGCCAAATAAATTTACCAACTGGAAATAAGCATATGCTCGGAAAAAGCGAACTTCAGCAGCATATTGAGCGTTTAATTGCTTGTCTGACTCACTCGTCAAATGTTTAGCATAATTCTCTAAAGACTCCAATGCTGAATTAGAAGTAGAGACAACATAATAGCAGTTTCCCCAAAGGCCACTTAATGCCCAGAAAGTAGTCAAACGATCATACTGGAATTTACTAGCATACTCATACTCAATCTGGTCCGTAGGAGATCCTCCTTTATTCACATCGTCACCGCGAACTATGATACATCCATACGAGGACCAAGACCCCAGATAACCACGAGCGGTCGCATATACACCGGAAACAGGCATATACATATTCGATTTATTCGTATAATCAATACCCTCTACCTCTACAGTATTCTCTGGAAGCTTATCCAAGTAATCACTACAACTGGATGTCAGCAATGAAAAGGCTAAAGGGATAGCCCATAAAATCTGTTTTTTTAATATATTTTTCATATACTTTTGATTAGCATTTAAAGATTAATAAATAATACGAAGACCTAACGTATAAGAAGATGCTAAAGGATATACACGCTCATCAAATCCATAAGAAGAAGATGCTATCTCACCTTTCTCGTTCTTACTACCCAACTCTGGGCTGAAGCTGTTTGCCTTGAAAACAGTCAAAGGACGATCAGCAGTCAAGCTCAAACGAATGCTCGGCATCTTGAATTTTCCAAAGTCTTTCTTCGGGAATGTATAAGCAACTTGTACATTCTGAATACGGAAATAAGAACCATCTTCTACATAGAATGAGTTAAAGTTAGAGATATTCCAAGGTTTTACAGAACCTTTCGCAGACATATATTCGTTAGTAGAGCCCTCACCTGTCCAACGATTCTCGAACTGATCTAAGTCATAGTTCAATTCAGAGTGCCAACGGCGGTCACCACGTTTACGGTTTACGATCTGGTTTCCAGCTACACCTTGCATAACCATAGAGAAATCGAAATTCTTGTAAGAGAATCCTAAGTTGATACCGTAATTGAAGTTCGGGATATAAGAACCCAATGTTACACGGTCTTTATTATCAATCTTACCATCCTTATTTTGGTCAACATACTTGAAATCTCCGGGCTCCAAACCATTTGCTACAGCAATCGGATCAGCAGCGATCTCTGCGGCATTCTGATAAACACCCTCAATATCATATCCATAGTAAGCATTCAACTCACCACCAACTTGAGAAATCGTACGGAACTCCGCAGAACCACCATATAAATAAGATAAACCATTCAAATCTTTTACCTCATTGTGCAAGGTTGTCAAGTTTGCTCCAATGTAGTAAGAGAAATCTTTACCGATCTTATCAGCCCAGTTAAAAGACAACTCAACACCTGTATTCAAAATCTCACCTCTGTTACCTAATAAGTTACCGGCACCCATTGGCAGAGGAGCGTCGATCACGGCATTTTGAGTCAAACGATAATACCAGTCTGCCTCTATTGTCAAACGGCTATTCAACGTACGAAAATCTAAACCGACGTTCGTCTCATTCACGACTTCCCAACCTAACCAACTAAAATAAACCAAGTTCGTATAACCAGGAACAGCGCTTCCTCCAAATATACCAGAGGTACCCATATCTTGCGTAATGGAAGCGAAACCATCACTAGCCGCAACCTTATCGTTACCTAACTTACCCCAGCTCGCACGTAATTTCAGATAATCAACCCATTTCTGATCTTTCATGAATCCTTCTTCTGAAATATTCCAAGCAGCACCTACAGAAGGGAAATAACCCCATTTTTCTTGGTATTTGGAAGAACCATCAGCACGCATTGTAGCAGACAATAAATATTTGCCTTTATAATCATAAGATACACGACCGAACCAAGAAACACCACGATAAGTCGTACCGTCATCGCCAGTTTTACGTCCATCCGCATTACCTTGATTCAAATAGTAATATTCCTCGTGTCCGCCCGGAACACCTGTAGCTTCTCCCCATAGGTTACGCCAGTTCTCTTCACGTACGGATTGACCCAACATCGCAGTTAAACCATGATCACCGAACGTATCTGTATAGGTCAATGTATTATCTAAAATCCAACTGTGATAAATATCATTCTTCTTATTCAAAAGGGGAGTCGAATTCAACTGAGTTCCACCAACCAAAAATTCTGGAGTATAAGCTCTTGTCTGGATAACATTGATATCTTGACTATAAGCCGTTTTAAAGAATAACTTATTCTCCGGCAAGAAGTCGAATTGCGCATAGAAAGAAGGCATTACGCGCAACATTGAATTTTTAGAATCATAATACTCCGCTTGAGCAACCGGATTGTAGTAATACTCACTCAAACCGATTTGGGCAGGAGAACCATATTTCGTAGGATACGGATTCAAGGAGCTATTTTCATCATATACAGGAATAATACCCGGTGTACGGAAAGCTGCTAACCAAACCTCGCCGTTTGGCAAGTTTTGCGTAGAGTTGCTCAAAACAACGTTAGCTCCTACTTTCAACCAATCAAAAGCCTTATAATCCGCTTTCGTACGCAAATTGAAACGAGAGTAATCATTTTTAGAATCCAAGATACCATCTTGATACAAATAAGAGGTACCCACAGAATAAGTAGCTTTTTCAGTACCTCCAGAAATGTCTAAAGAATGGTTGTGAGTTAAAGCTGTATGTAAGATCTCATCATACCAGTTTGTATTCGGAAGTGTTCCCCAAACATTTTTAGCGTTATTTACAACAGCCTGTAAGGTTTCATTACCCATCTCACTGATCATAGTCGCATATTGCTCACTATTAGCCATTTTCAATACATTCGTAGCCTTTTGAAAGCCAACATAACCATCATAAGTAACCGTAGCAGGACGATTCAACGCACCTTTCTTTGTCGTAACCAAGACTACGCCATTCGCCGCACGTACACCATAAATAGAAGCGGCAGAAGCATCTTTCAAAATAGACAAATCTTGAATATCACTATTATTCAAGAAATCAATATTATCAAAGAACATTCCATCTACAACATACAAAGGTTGGCTATCCGTATTCATAGAACCGATACCACGAATACGTACGGAAGGACCGGAACCTGGCTGGCCACTATTCGTAATCTGCACACCCGGCACTTTTCCTTGCAAAGCACTCATCGGAGATGATGTCGCATGTTTCGTAATCTCATCAGCCTTGATCACGGCAATTGGAGCTGTCAAATCCTTAGCCTTACTCGTACCATAACCGATAACGACAACCTCTTCCAAGTTTTGCGTATCCTCACTCATAAGAACATTTACTACAGTCTGTCCGTTAACCGGAACTTCTTGTGTAGTCATACCTACATAACTAAATACTAAAGTCGCATTCTTGGGAACATTACTCAAAGTATAGTCTCCATCCATAGAGGTTATGGTACCATTCGTCGTACCCTTAACCAAAACACTCACCCCGATAGCTGGGTATCCTGTGGCCTTTTCAGTTACCACACCGGTAACTGTCAGATTCTGCGCAAACATTGTTGTCGCGGCAAGTAACAGGCATAAACAAAGCATTAATTTAGCTTTCATTCATTCTAGTTTTAAAGTTGAACATTTGTTTTTACACTCATTATTAAATTTGAAGCAAATGAACACCCAAACCTAAAAAAGGGCAAATTTTTGTATACTTCAACACTACTGCAAGCCTTGCGCAAGCAGAAAATTACTACTTTTATACTACTGCAATACATATTAATTATCTTATTTTCAGTTATAATACATTTGTTAATTCAAAAGGAGAACATTATATGTTATTAAACACATTTCACTAAATATGGGAAAACAAAAATGACAAGGAAAACTCATAGTTATGATTTTCTTATTTCATAGTTATGATATTTTTCATTCATAACTATGAAATTTCTTAGTGGAACTGGATCATGAAATCTACCAAGCTTTGCCCCTCCGGTAGATTTAGTTTTTTACGCAATCGATAGCGCGCCGCCTCGATACCACGTACGGAAAGATTTTGCATACGAGCCATATCCTTAGTTGGCATATTCAAACGTAATAAAGCGCATAATCGTAAATCGCCCGGAGTCAAATCGGGATACCGCTCTTTTAGATTCGTAAAGAACTTTTCGTGGATACGATCGAAATTAGTCTGGAAAATGGCCCATTCATCCTCACCTGATATATTCTCTTCGATCATCCGGATTAGTTTATCAAAGAATCGTTTCGTATAACTTCCTGATAATTGTTGAGCTTGTATTTCCTTTTTTAGACCTTCAAGGAAATCATTATGAGAGATAACAGACAAAGTAGCGCTGGCTAATTCCTTACTCTTATAAGTAAGGTCATCTTCTAATTTTTCATTCTCTAGCTTGACAATTAATTGCTCTTGCGCCCTCAATTGCTCTTCTTGCAATCTCTTTTGCTCCTCGTTAACTTTCTTCTCACGCATGACAATCCACATTGTATACATTCTCACTAATACGACCAGTATACATAAAAACAAAGCAAAATAGATGATCAGCGCCCACCAAGAGCTATAAAATGGACGTTCGATCTTGAATGGATAAGACAGAGAAGATAGCTCTTTTCCTCGATCGTCTTTCACAACCGCATGTAACACAAAATTACCATACGGTAAATTAGAATAAGTCCGTTGAAAATTACTGGTGCCTTCTATCCATTCATTATCAAACCCGTCCAGTTTATAATAGATCAGGAAACGGCGCCCCGTAAAATCCGGATACGAAAACTTAAAAAGAATCGTATTATAGCTATAACTCAATACGGACGCACCGGCTTCCGGTGCGTCCGCTCCCTTGCAAGGGAGCGGAGCGAACTCATTTTCATGCCGATTATAGGCCCTTACCTGCGACAAACTTAATGGAACTCGAGTCGTATCCACATAATTCCGGTATCTGTCATAACGAGCGATCCCCCCGTTTAGACAAAAATAAGACGTCCCGTCGGAAGCCACATAAATATTTCCCCTATCCTCTATGGTCGGATTATCAAACAAAGTAAAAGGAATACGCTGTTTTAACTGGAATCGCCCAGACTCATATCCTAACAATACATATTCCGAATTCCGGATAAACCAATATAAATCATTATTCAAGGAAACAACCCGATAGGTATCGCTTAACTCGGGAAAATCCTCATTCAACAAATCATAAGGAACGATCTTTCCAGTCAAATCCTCATAAGTATAAAACTTACTCCCATCCGAGAAAACAATACGTCCGCGTAATTTCATTACATTAATCGTACCACTCTCATTACCTTCCTCCAGTTTTCCGATATACTCCATCTCTTTCACGCTCCTCAAATCCTCATTCAAGCGAAGACGATAGATACCTTTATACATATGGCTAGCCCATATATTGCCGGTAGGGTCAACCTCAAACGATTTGATCAAATTAGAGAATCCTTCTACATTATGGCTAAATTTCCAACGATTAGTAACCATATCCCGGGTGAAAACACTGAGTGGACGGTAAGACATCTGGAGTAAAACTTCCTTTCCATGGATAATTGTCTTACGTAATGCGGTACCCCCTCCATTGGGCCCCGGTATCTGAGTAGCTTTTCGGCCCTCTAGCTGTAAGGTACCTGTATTATGTCCGGCAATCAGTTGATTTCCGACATCGGAGATATACCATGTCTGTTCTTGAGTACCGGGAATCAAGGTTGGATAACTATCATTCTCAGATAACGCATAAAGACCTTGGTTCGTAGCTAAATAAACAATACCCTTCTCTATCACCATATCATGCACCATACCAATCTGGGCCTCAAGCGGTTCATAAAAATAGATCGGAGAATTCACATGTATCTGCGCGATACCATTATCCAATGTAACCCATAAATTATCCGAATTATCAGCAAATACTCTCAATACCGTATTATTAATCAAGCCATTCTCCCGGTTGATATGCCACAAAGTTTCCCCCTGCTTATTAATCGCTACAACCCCATTAGAAATCGTACCCACAATAAAAGTAGAATCTTTCATCATGACTCCCCTGTTTGCGATCCCTTCCTTTAATATCTCATTGGCTGGTGTATTCCACACAGACAATTTTTTACGCACCTCATCATAGATAAAACATCCACTACGAGCCGAGACCAATAATAGCTGATGATCAAATGGCAAGACCGAAACCACATCATCCTCCAAAACCTTTTTCGATAGTAACTCTGTAAACTGGCCGTCATCCATTCGACAAAAGCTTCCTCCCTCCATGAACTGAACGTATAGATGATCGTCTAATGTGAAAATATACAATGGAGACAGGTCGGATACACCTTTTCTTACTTTTTCCCCGTCATAAATAAAAAAGCTCCGGAATGATTGAAAATAAATCTCACCCTTATATTCATTAATCGTCCAGAACTCATCATTATTAAGATAGACGTTCATCTCAGACGAACTGAGTGAATGATAAATCAGATCATTCTCGTCATCCATCTCAAAATACCCGAACTCCTCGAAAGAGCCAACATAAATACGTCCGTCCTTCGATATATACAAAGCACGGACACCTAGATTATTCGGTAATTTCACAAGATCCCAGTGAATACCGTCAAAAACCAAAAGCCCCCGGTTATTCCCAATATACATCTTTCCTCCCGGACCTTGGGAGACGGCCCAATTCTGGTTTCCCGCTTTGTAATCGCTTACGGAATAATTGATGATTTTAGGAATATAGGGTACCTTCGCATTCCCCGTTATACAAAACAACAAGGCAATAACGCAACAAATCAACATACGAACCAACGTCCTCTTAAGTATCTCCTTCACTATATAGTACAGAATGTTATGTACCACAAAAGTAAATAAAAAAACATCACGTTACACCCTACTTCTTATAAACTCTCACATAATCAATCTCAAACACATGTGGAAAAAGAGAATCATCAATACCCTTTTGGCCTCCCCAATTCCCACCGATCGCCAGATTCAGCAAGATATGAAAGCGTTTATCGTAAGGCCAAACCTCATAGCCTATCCCCTCGTTCTTAAATGTAAAGTATAATTGATCATCTACATAAAGCCGGTACTCATCTTCCTCCCATTCCAAGGCATACACGTGAAACGCTTTATAACAATCCGGACACGCAATTTTAGCATTTTTTTGAGTTCCGATCGCATGATTATATTTTTCCGTATGCGAAGAACCTACGATCGTATCGGGATCATAGCCCACATTTTCCATAATATCTATTTCCCCGCTTTTTGGCCAATCCCCGTATTCCCAATCCGTTGGAAGCATCCAGATGGCCGGCCATGTCCCTCATCCGGTCGGGAGTTTCGCCCGAATCTCAAAACGTCCGTACAACCAATCCCCTTTTCCTTTCGTAATCAGACGAGCCGATGTATATGAACGACCTTCCATCGGTTCTTTCAAGGCCGTAATCCTCAATACCCCATCCGAGACCCAAGCGTTCTCCTTTCTGCCGGATGTATAATATTGAGCCTCGTTATTTCCCCATTGATATACATTACCTTCCGTATCATAAGACCATTTCGTAGAATCAGGAAATCCCGTATAGTCAAACTCCTCACTCCATATCAATTTCCACCCGCCTTTATCCATGGGTGCAGACAAATCGATATCACTAGCATTCGCCAGACTGCTCAAGAAAACACTATATAGGATAAAACCAAACAAAAGAAATGACCGTGACATAACAATATTGATTTAAATCAGAATTTCCACAAATATATGAAAAATAAATAAAAGTGTAGATGAAAAACACATCGCAAGGTTATCCCCGCAATTATACTGCGAATACCACAGGAGATATACTTCAAGTGGCAGAGAAGATATACTTCATGGCCAAAGTAAGTACTACCCCATTTTCCCTAGGGATTAATCGGATAAGCTATCTATACGAGAAAATGTCACAAAATAAAAAAGGGATGCCACAATTGACATCCCTCTCTCTGGATTGTTGAGTTGTCTCACGAGGATTCGAACCTCGACAGACAGAACCAAAAACTGTAGTGCTACCATTACACCATGAGACAATCCACCTTTTGAAGGGAAGATAGCGGCTTTTTCAGTACACAAATCAACAGCCTTGATTCCTGCGGCCAATTCATCACGGGAGATATCGAAATGAGGAACACCCTCGAATACGGCTAGTAATGTGTCCTCATCCAATTTCAACAAAGCCTCGTGAGTGGAGTTACCAAACAAGATATTGGAAGCCTCGACAGCGGCCTCATAATCTTCCAAAGAGTGAACCATAACAGTCACTTCTTTCGCCAAACGTTTCTGCAACGGACGCAAATGAGGAGCGGCCTCTTGCTCCGCCTCCAAAGCGGCGATCTCTTCTTGGCTCAAGTCCGTGAAGATCTTGATATACTTGGCGGCGTCAGCGTCGCTTACGTTCAACCAGAATTGATAGAATTTATACGGAGAAGTATAGCGACGATCCAACCAGATATTACCGGATTCCGTCTTTCCGAACTTACCACCGTCGGCCTTCGTGATCAACGGGCAAGTCAAGGCATAAGCCTCCCCTCCCAACGTACGACGGATCAATTCCGTACCAGTCGTGATATTACCCCATTGATCGGTACCACCCATCTGTAGACGGCAACCCTCATGCTCATACAAATACAAATAATCGTAGCCTTGTAGCAATTGATAGGAAAACTCGGTGAAAGACATACCTACACTGGATTCGCGGCTCAAACGCTTCTTCACAGAATCCTTAGCCATCATGTAATTCACGGTAATATGCTTACCGATATCGCGGATAAAATTTAAGAAAGAATAATCCTTCATCCAGTCATAGTTGTTCACCAACTTAGCGGCATTAGGAGCGTCGGAGTCAAAATCAAGGAACTTAGCCAATTGTTTCTTGATGCAATCCTGATTGTGACGAAGAGTAGCCTCGTCCAGCAAATTACGCTCAGCAGACTTCATAGACGGGTCACCGATCATACCGGTAGCGCCACCCACTAAAGCGATAGGACGATGACCGGCACGTTGGAAATGCTTCAGCATCATCACACTTACTAAGTGTCCGATATGCAAAGAGTCTGCCGTTGGATCGATCCCCACATAGGCCGATGTCAACTCTTTCTGCAATTGCTCTTCCGTCCCGGGCATCATATCAGCGATCATGCCCCTCCATCTTAATTCTTCTACAAAATTCATCGTATTAATTTATATCGTATTACATTAATATATTTGTCACTTTATCTCATACGAGGCAAAGGTACGACTTTTTAATTGAGAATCGAAAATTGATAATTGATAATTATCCGTTTAGGTGGAAGATAGAAACGTTTTTAGCGATTTGAATCCGCAGCTTTTCTTCCGGAATATCCAACGCTTCCGCTACATTTTGGTAGACCCCGCGGATATCAATCGATTTATCATCGGTCTCCAAGAAAAGGAAATCAGGCCATGCGGCACGCAAAGCCGACGGATTAAAACGATCTCCAAAAGAGAGATAAAACCCCAAGCGAACCAATTGGGAGGCAAGTTCACCATTACCTCGAAAGCCATGGATAATCCAAGGCATCTCCGGTTTCACGGCCTTTTTACAGGCAATGAGATCCGCCCACGCTTTTACGCAATGGATGATTAATGGCTTATGTGTTTCCTCCGCTAAATTGGCTTGTGCCAGAAACACCTCTTTTTGCAAATCCATTGGAGATTCGGCCAGTGTATCAAGTCCAGCCTCTCCGATCGCCACGACTCCCGAACCAGACACCAATACCCTAAGTAGATCCATCTGCTCCTTTACATTATATATATACCACGGATGAATACCATATGAGCGAATAACCGTATCAGGAAGTGAACCCGGCTGCATATCACCCATTGGACTCACGATCCTATTTATAATCGCGATATCCTCCTTATGGAAAGGCATCTGATGCGTATGTATATCATAATAACCCATGGCGTTACGGAACCGGATCATAACCGCTCCCACCCCAAGGATGGCAACGAAGTATTCGTTTAACCGCAAGATACAATCCTTTCACAGGGCCATATTTCTTCAAGGCTTGCACCGCATATTCGGAACAAGTGGGCGTATACCTGCACGAAGCCGGTGTCATAGGAGAGATACAATATTTGTAGAAATAAACCGGCAATAAGAGTAATGTGGTAAAAAAGCGTCTCATTATTCTTTATCCCGAAGGATATGGATCGCTTTCTTCATTGCCTTTTCCATCGCAGCGTACGGATGGATCTCTTTATCGAGGTACAGGAAAGCGATTAACATGCCCTTATTCTTCGCTTCCAACGGTTCCAGTAAATCATATTTACGAACCCGGTAAGCCTCACGTACCTGTCGTTTGATCAAGTTACGTTTTACGGCTCTCTTAAATCTTTTCTTCGGTACACTCACTAAGAAGGAAGCACGGGCAGGCATCTCTTCCTCCATCGGTAAATAAACGACCCGCAGTGGAAACGCCACGAACGATTGTCCTTTTTCGAATAATAGGTCAATGTAACGTTTCCACGACAGGCGTTCTTCTTTTGAAAGGGTATACCTTTTTGTCGTCATTATTTTTTACCGTCTTGCTGTTTTTTCAGATATAAATCCAAAGCAGCAGTCATAGAAGGGGCTTCCACCGTGGGAGCCTCAACGTCCAAACGCAGACCCGCATCTTTAACAGCCTTTGCCGTAGTAGGGCCAAAACAGCCGATCTTTATATCGTCTTGTTTGAAATCCGGGAAGTTCTTCAATAAGGAAGAGATACCCGACGGACTAAAGAAAACCAACATATCATAATCGAATTTCTCGTCCTTCGCGAAATCATTGCTCACCGTACGGAACATCACCGCTTTCGTATAGTTGATTTTCTTCGCATCTAACAAAGCGAATAGATCATCTTTATGTACATCGGAAACAGGTACTAGGTATTTCTCCTTCGCATGTTTGGCGATAACAGTCACCAAATCATCTGCCTTACCGGTCTGACCATAAAAAATCTTACGTTTTCTATAAACGATATACTTCTGGAGATAAACAGCGATCGCCTCTGTCATACAGAAATACTTCATCGTTTCCGGGATAGCCACACGCAATTCCTCGCATAAATGAAAGAAATGATCGATAGCCGTACGAGCCGTAAAAATAACGGCGGTATGATCCAAAACCGAGATTCGTTGCTGCCTGAACTCCTTGGAAGATAAAGGTTCAACCTTGATGAACGGACGGAAATCTATTTCCACACCGTATTTTTCTGCAATATCGAAATATGGTGATTTCTCCGATGCAGGCTTCGGTTGTGATACCAATAATTTTTTAATATTCAATGCCATAGAGTACTTGACTCGATAAAGTTATACAAATAAATAATGCCTTCATACAGAAAAACTAAAGGCAATATTTCTTGGCCGCAAAGGTACAAACTAATATATAAAAAACTGCTATTTTTCCTGTGAAATATCCGTATGGTCTTATAAATTATCACAAAACGACACAGAATATAGAAAAATACAAACAACAAAACAGGAATCTGTATACTGCTCCCCACGAATACCAACCAAAGTGCCGGAATGTATAAACAGATCCCCCACGCTCCTATAATAGCGTTATAATTAGTCTTCCAAAACTTGTATTTCGGAGCATCCGTAAAAACAACCCCCAATAAATAATAGAAACAGCGCTTACACCAATAAAACAGTATCAATACCATCATTATCAACCCAATAGATATCAATACCGTATTTTCTAGCAAATGGTTGAAATACCCATATGCCCTAGCGATAGCAAAAAGGCAAACGCTACAAAGAAACAAGGCTTGAAACGTCATGAAATTCCGGAAGAGCCATTCGCTCCCCCTCGTTACCTCAAATAAATTTTGACGTTCTTTCACATATACCACATCACGCATCATCTTCAGGAATAAACGATAATTGGTACGGAACACCAACGCAAAACACATAAATAAGACGAACAAAAGGCTGAAGACCACATCGTCCACCAATTGTCCGTCCCACAAACGAATCCCTACATATCCTTCAAATGTACCCATGTGCCGCTATTATCGGCACAAAGGTACATAATTATTTCAATAAAGCGCTTCCTTAATAATCTCTCCTACCGTAGGATGCGGGAACACAAACGACTTTAACTCATCCGATTTCATCCCCTTCTCAATAGCGATTCCGGCGATCACGATCAACTCCGAGGCCGGATTACCCAACATATGGGCGCCGATCAACGTCTCATCCTCCGACAAGATCAACTTACAGACGCCATTACCCATCTCATTCTCCGCAACAAAACGTCCCGAGAATGCCATCGGTATTTTCTTCACGGTATACGAAATACCTTCTGCCTGCAACTCCTCCTCTGTCTTCCCGACACCGGCGATCTCCGGATTCGTATAAACGACACCCGGAATAGCCTTATAACTCATCGGGCGCGATTTGCCCAAGAGATGATCCACGGCCACCTCCGCCTCGCTAACTGCCGTATGCGCCAGTAAGGAGAAAGCGGTAATATCACCGCAAGCATATACATTTGGCAGGGAAGTCTGCATGTACTCATTCACCTTCACCCCATTACGAAAAGTCTCCGGAGCCAGTGTCTCCAAGCCAAAACCTTTCGTAACCGGACGACGCCCTACACTCAAAAGGACCTTATCGCCATGCAACGTGAATGTCTCCCCGTCTTTCTCTACAGAAACCTCGGTTCCATGCACCCCGGTCACTTTATGACTTAGATAGAACTTAATCCCCCGTTTAGCGTATTCCGCTTGCAACATTTCGGACAGCTCGCGATCCATCGGGCCTAATATCTTATCCAACATCTCCACGACATGTACCTCTACCCCAAGGCTATTGAAGAAAGAAGCGAACTCCATACCGATCACGCCTCCACCGATTATCACCAAAGAGGCCGGAAGCTCCTTCGATTGCAACGCCTCCCGGCTCGTCCAATATTCCGTCTCCGCCAATCCGGGTATAGGAGGAATTACCGTTTCCGATCCCGTACAGATCAAAAGGTTCGCAGCCTCGTATAGCTCTTCTCCGGCAGCGATCGTAATCGTCCCGTCGGCCGCACGTCCTTGGATACAAGCTTCCGCCGTAACCATCACCACGCCATGCTCCGTCATTTTCATACGGATACCGGCTGTCAGCTTTTTCACGACCTTATTCTTACGGGCGATGATTTTCGGGAGATCAAAAGAAGGATTCTCCGCTTTCACCGCATACTTGGAAGCATGCTTGATATTATCATACGTCTTAGCGGAATAAAGAAGCGTCTTTGTCGGCACGCATCCCTCATTCAAACAAACCCCGCCCAATGCGTTTTTCTCAAAAAGAATCGTGGAAAGCCCACCCTGCGCCGCTCTCTCCGCGGCAGTATAACCGGCAGGACCTCCACCGATTATAGCGACATCGTATTTCATACTATTAGATCTATTTAAGTTGTATATTAGGATTTATCTTTCTCAACTGTTTGATAAAATCAGCCCGGTTGGTCGGAGATATGAGCATCCAAGGTTTCCCATTGCTCCATATGATCAGCCGATCCAACGAAAGGGCGTAGCTGGACACCGGCATCACGGTAGATTCCAACGCCTCTATATCAGCGATAGCGATCTTCTTCTCCGGGAAAATACTACAATGCGCTATCAACACATCATCTTCCGTTATCCGGTAATACGTATTAAAGAAAACATGAAGCACCCCCAACGCAGCGACCATCATACCCACTATAGCCGATATATTGGTACGCAAAAACGCAGCCACACAACCAATTACCACCATGATAATCACCAGATGATACCACCATCCCACTTTTGATTTATATTCTCTTTCCATTTTCCGAAATTTGCCGCAAGTTAACGAAAAACGTCAAACAAAAAGAAAATTGCCCAATCTTTCCTATAAAAGAAAATACGCTGTCACTTCTCAGCAACAGCGTATCCACTTAAACCGGTTAATACAAATCATAAGATTGTAGTCGCCTTTTTTATTTTAATTCTTCCAATACCGTATAGGATTGTAATACGTTATTCTTATCATATTGTTCCGTACGCACTAAGCCTACATTCGGGCTGTACCACTCATAGCCATACCCAGTGATTGTCTCCTTTGATTTAGGGGAACGTGTAGCGATATTATATTTTACCTTAGCGCAATCGAACGTACCGGCAGGAGTTGTTATGCTTTCCGTTTTAATAAACTCACGGTCCTTAATGGCCATATCCTTACGATTCTTCCGGTTCTTCTTATCGTAGATCTTTACGGAAGCCTCGTCGAAATACACGTTATTCTTATCGAAATTAGCCGCATACGGATTTGGGTAATTTATAAAGTTCTCCGTGATATCCACATTCGTATTCATTTCCGATACCACTCCCGGATAAGAGAGCGTCTCTTTCGAGTCGAGGAAAAATTCTCCATTCTGGCAGTATGCCTTGATATCTCCTTTGTTCACGATCGTACCGGAGGGATTAGTATATACGTAGTCCGCTTCCACCTCTTGGCCGGAAGGCAATGTTTCCACCTCATCCACTTGATAACTCATAACAGATTGTAAGTTTCCCTTCGCGTCATATCCTTTACGGACCCATACCGTTCCCTCTGTTTGCGGAAAGAAGAACGTACAATCTTGCGCCATCGCTCCTCCCGCGATCAATGAGATTAAAGCCGTGTATAATATTTTCACCTTCATAATTTTGACGTTTAATTAATTCACTACTAAATACATGCCGGATATCCAATGCTTTGTTAGAACAGAGTGAACCACTAAATGTTCAGAAGGTAAAAATTAAAAATAGCCAAAATATCGTAAGGCAGCGGTATATCATCCACTATCAATGGATACCGAATATAGCATCTTTTACGACGATAGAATCATTTACATCGTACCTATTATATAAAGTCCCTTCCATCTTTCCCTCAATATATGGCATCATGGACGATTCATGGTAACGAACACTATCCACATAGACCTTAAACGGTTTTTTTAAAGGACAATATTCCACCTTATTTAGTGAATCCGTTATCCGGATATAAGACGTTATCTCCTCTTGTGTCCGAATCCCCTTCTCTATATTATATTCTCCTTCTTGTAATGGGAGCAATACCACCTTCATCGCATAACGGCTTGAATGTTCGCGATCCAGTGGAATCGTCCAATGCGAACATCTCAAGACCTCCCATTCTCCCCTCCTTACTTCCGAATAAAATCCAGCATCTATATATCTCCATGAAGCCGACTTATTCCTAATAGAAATATCCTGTCCGTTTACCGCCCCCTCAAAATATCCCAGATAATAGGGTGTTTCTTTAGGTGTATCCTCTATTATCTCTTCTTTCTCGCAAGAGATAAACGCCAACTGCAAAAGAAATAGTGAAAAATAAATTAGGTATCTCATAACGCATATATTTTAGAAGTAAGACACTTATATTCAGAGCTATTTCCAAAGATACAAACTTTATCCGGATTTCAAACTAAAAAGACGTAGAATTGAAGTTCTATAAACCAAATACACACAAATCACTTCCTACATATGTACGAACCTCTTTACTATACAAGTTTCCATATATTATATTATCAGTTACATTTTTCTTAGATAAATTCAATCCCCAATGATATCTAAACATTAACCTATTCTCGCCTTCCTTAAACAATGGGGATGATACAATTACGGGGTAGTTAATCTCATAGACTAAACCGGACGGTATATTTTGTAACTGATCCGATTTTCCCTTCGACAATATGAAACTAGGAGGCATTATACTAGAACTCATTCGCATAGATTTTTCGTATATCATAATCACTCCTCCCGGATAAAACAGCTTATCCTTATCCGATATATTCTTAAATCGCAAGCTTACCCTTACAGTATCACCCATCAAAACAGTGTCTCGATCAGTTGCAATCACAAGGCTCATATTTTCTACGATATTCCCATCCGGCAATAATTTATCTTGTTCTTTCTCAAACATCAATGACTCCGAATAATGCCATTGTCCACTGTCCTTGCTTCTTTTAAGAACAAAATTATAGAAACTTTTAGCGGCCAAATCTCCATTTTTTGCTGAGATGAACCTAAATGATTTTGACAATTCCTGTATAGTATTCCTATCCTCTCCATCCATACCTTTCTCCCAAGAAGACGAGCTACAATAAGGTATCCCATTCTCATCTATCAAAAATGTTATAAAAAAATGGGTATCCTCATAATTAATCTCCGATAACTTCTCACAAATCAAATCCGCATATTTACCGGACGATCTCATCAAAACTGGTGGGACACCCCACCATGTCACTAGATGATTTTCCATCCATCTTCCATACCTATCGTAATATTCTTTATCACAATCAGAAGAAGTGTCTTGAGCAAATGCAGTTACACTGATAGACAACATCATCCATAAACATCCTATTTTCAACATCTTGATAACATTTTTTCGTCAATACTAGAAATGGAATCGTACCCCCGCATCAAAAGTCAAACGAAATAAGCCAGAGTAATCTCCTTTATCGTAAGAGACATTCTCTTGCTTGGGTAAGGAACCTCCTACATAACCGATATTCAAGCCCACTCCCACATGCTTTGACAAAAGATATTCTGCGCCTAATGAGAAATTATATCCTACACCGGATAAGGACTCGCTTATCCCCCTCGCCGATTCCCGGTAACTAAAATATCCTATACCTATTTTCTCTTCCACGATCCATCGGTTTATGATTTGTTTCATCACAAATTGAGGAGCGACATAAGTAAGCCCCACGTTAATATCTATTCCCGAATAAGTATAAGACGATTTATATCCCGAATACAATAAGCCAGCACCGAAACCGCTCCTTGATATCCAATCATACCCAACTTGCCAATCCAATCCGTTTTTAGGATGGCCAGACCCACCCGGTGGCAAATAAAATTTACTGGTCACAAAAGCGTAACCTATATTCGCATAAATCGTGTTATGCTCAAATGAAGACTTCTCCACGACAGCCTCTTCCTCCAAATCCAAAGCTTTCGATAGAGGAGCGGCCCGAAACGCCGCCGTGTCCGACACTAAAAGCATACTACCGGCTATCTGATGGCAACTACTACCCAATAATGAAGGTTTCCGATGGTCTGTCAACGCCAATGCGTTACCTCCCGCTTTTGCCGTTTCTTGTTTCGCCAACCAAACAACCTGATCATAATTACATTTAGTAGACACTCCGTTATCCACTACAGAAACATTGCCGATCCTCTCTGCCGAGGCAGGAACAGCCTCCCCCAGCTCATACAAACGAACCTTATCCGCAGTTACGCTTGCCGGGTAACTTTTAGAGATATTTGTAATGACTTTGGGCGCACATCCTGTCATTAGAAACAGAAAAGAGACAAATAAGACAGACAAACATTTAATCATTTTCATTTTTCATTTATAAGTTCAACATCCACTTTCTAAACTCCTCATTCTTTCTAAGTACCTAGATTTAATAATAAAACGTGCTTAGCCACAAAAAATTATTTATCACAAACCATTCTATCCAAACCATTGAACAAGCCCTTACCTTTTGCTGTATGAAACCAACATATCAATATACAAAAGTTCAAACAAAAAATAGGCTGTCTCATTTTCACTATGAGACAACCTATTCCTTTTAATTATCTTTCAAAACCGCTACCATATCATTCCCGATACCACCCGAAGAGCAACACCGAAAATACCTTGAACACAATCCTCCAAGCTCATCAACTGATCTCCTAAATACAGGGATATCTAACCTTCTATTTTAACAGAGGTTTTATTATTCAAGCAATTTGCTCAATACGACTTTCTTGGCACAAGGGATATGTTGCGACAAAAGGCTCTATTTTCTGTTTCATTTCGGAATAAGAATTTCCATAAAAATACAAGGCCGTGTATGCATCGCTCTCCCAATAGCTATATAAACCGCCGATTCCCTTCATTGCCAACTCCATTTGTTCAACCACATGATTAATGTCACAGGTTTCGTAGACTACATCGGGTAAATCTGTATTATTAAGATAATAAGCCAATCCCTCCAAAGTCCCAACTTCCACTCTAAATTTACGATCTATCCCTAGCAAGGCAGAACCATTGGGGATACCCAAGCGATTTAGTAAATTTACCAAAAAACTTACATGATCCCACTTATCACCAGCTAGATGGATATCTATATCACAACTTACAATCTCGCCGTCTGGATTTTGAACCGTACCACCCCCTGTTACTTCTCCCATTTGCTCCTTCTCAAGTACACCTTGAATCGCATCCTCTAATTCATGTCTATGCATCGGTTGCAAACGTGCGTTTAGTTTTAATACAACTTCCATATTCTTTCACTTTTATGAGATAGATGTGAGTTTTAGATACGTCTACAAATGTATACAAAATCTATGATTCCTATACTTAAAACGATAAAGTAGATTATCTCTCCCTCTATTTAGCCTGTTTTCATACTAGAAGTATGCTTTATACCTTTAAGGATATGATCATCCATAATCAAAAGCCACACCTAAAGTACCAACCCTAGACAGGACTACCCAGAATACCCAAGCCATAATTCTTCATACTCATGAGATGAACTCGATATCAGTACATATACAAAAACTCAAACAAAAAATAGGCTGTCTCATTTTCCATCACGAAACAGCCTATTTTTAAATAAACCCCTTCTTATTACCGCTTAAAATCAAGAGAATAACTCTGCATACATTTTGAGGTAGCGCTCCCGAAATTGCAACGCTATGCCTTTTCCCATCGCTCCGGCGCAATTACAACCATGAGCGTAACTGCGAACTCCATTCAGATTGAATATATCACCTTGCTTTATAAAATTAACCATAAATCACATCTATCTAATTTTCTCCAACACTCCATCATCAAATCCTACAGTTATATACTTAGTATGTAATAACCAAGCACTAACCTTCTCCAATGAAATAATGTCCAATAAGATCGTAATTACCTCATTTAAGAACTTATCCGGATCCACATCAACACCTTCAATATTTAGATACTTATCGACCGGCTCATAATCAACATCACAAGCCCAATCATCATCGTCCACATCATAACTTTCAGAGCCTATCAAATAAACACAATATCCATTTTCAGACTCAAAAATACCAAAATTCAGTGCTACTATATTTTCTGGTATCACTTCATTATGGCTTAATTCCAAAAGCCAGTCTTCTATCTGTTTCTTCATAGCATTTATTCTTTTAAAAATACTTCAAACATATAAAGCACATTCGATAAATTAAGTTAACACAAAATTTATTTCATTAAATCAACGACATCCATTATTCGTTTTTTATCTTTCTCTGAAAAAATAAAACATACAGAATGATCATTAAAACCAGCCCAAAATGAAAGAGTTATTTTAATTATTTTCAAATACATTCTTAAGTCATACTCATCTAACAATGATAAATCTTCATGTATTATTACAATATCATTATTAGATATCCAGTCAAAATCCCTATAAACTTCACAAAGAGCATCCCAATTTTCTCCAAAATAATTAGGAAACACTAGAGCTTTTGATAAGTTAAGGAATAAATCCATTTTGTCTCGTACTTTATATACATATCCAATAAATGTATCCTCCACTAGATACATTCTAGGATACTTTACAAAAAATATATTCTCCATCTAATAGTAGTTTTAGAATACAAATGAAAGAATAATATTATATATTCACATACTTATAACGAACTTTTTTCAAAATTTGATTTGAATCATTGTTCCATAATGATCTGGAGTAAACCACATCTTACTTCCTCCTGTGATAACTCTCATAGGCCCTGCTCCTCTTGTCAAACCAGGCGTAGGATGAACATACTCTTTATAAACACCATTTGATAAATTTGGCAACTTTCCTTCATTATTATAATAGATCGCCCCATCATGACGAAACGTAAACAACTTTCCAGACCGTATTCTATCAATAGTCGGTTGTAAATCATGAGTTACCCCATCTGGAGTTGTCACAAAACGAGTCGTACCCGAAGATTGACTAGAAGAAGCGACCTGAGATGATGTCTCTACCGGATTTAATTTAGGGGTATTACTAATATCCGGTTGCGTCACATTTAGCCCACTTCCTGGAGCCTCCATCAACCTCATCTCCGGTGCCGGTCTTGTTGCCGTGTTCTTGAACGAGAAGATTGTCCGTCCGAATTTAACGTCCTTACCTGTCCAGAAGTTATTACCTTTCAAGGCAGCAACCGTACCGTTTCCGATTCCACCTGTCAAGGCTCCACCCAGAATACCCAAACCATAATCCTTCAAGCTCATAAACTGATCCCCGAAATACAACGAGTTACCCGCACTTTGGACCGGCATCATCACCGCTGTACTCGCCGAACCTGCGGCGGCTCCAGCCAGAAAGCCTCCGATTCCCCCGGCGGCACCTCCGGCGGCGGCAAAGGCCAATCCCCCCGTAGCAGCACCTAAACCTCCGGCGGCGGCTCCAATACCAAATGCGGCAAATCCATCTTTGAAACTATGAAGTTGACCCGATACAGCCTTATAGATCAAATTTGCTGTTCCTCCGATAACCGCACCTATTATAATATGGATAAACTCTCCATCCTCGTCCACATACCTCAACGGGTTGTTCATGGCATAGCTGTAACGATTGAAGTTCTGGGACAAGTCCGGCATCTGGACAAACGGATCAGGAGCGAGGAAACGACCCAGAGCCGGGTCATACAGGCGAGCGTTCATATTTACCAAGCCAAACTCCTTAAGATGCTCATGGCCACTGTAGCCACGACCAAGGAACAATTCTACCTCCTGCCCCGAAGGGATGTAAACGTGACTGGATGAGTTACGTTGGCGACCCCATGCGTCAAAATTATAACTCGCGTATTTCGTCCCTGCCTCCGTGATGATATCCGTGATACTTCCCAGATAATCACGACCTATATAATAAAGTTTCCAGCTATTCGTATGATCCTTCACCAATACCGCCGAAGCGTCGTAGTAATTCTCTCCCGCCAAATACAACTTCTCCTTATTACCCGAGGGAGTCTCATCGATCTCATAGCAATCCCCCAAATAATAGCGGGTCAACAAACGGCTACCCCCTTTAGCCCCCTGCATCTTCACACGCTGCTGATTGCCGTTATAGGTAAACGAGGCCACGTTACCATCTTGCGTAATAGCGTTCGGACGCTTGAAAGAGGTATAGCTAATAACCTGTGTGGCGGAAGACATAATACCATTTGCCACGCTAGAGGAAGATATGGCGTAAGGCTTGCCACTTGTATTATATGCGAATGTACCACTGACATCCCCTTTGGTTAAGATATTTCCTTTCGCATCATAAGTTGCCATAAGCCCTTTGTAGGAAGTCAGACGATTAAGATTATCATAAGAGAATTTCTCTTCTTGGGATACATTAATGTCTTTCCGGTAAGTCAAGTTCCGTTTAACAGGATCAAAAACATACTCCATATTCTGGAGGAATGTGGTCACCCCTGTTTTCTGTATCTTCCTGGAAGTAGGGAATCCATAACTGTCATATCCATAGGTACGAGATAAGGCACCGGAGCGTACCTCGGTAGGTAACCCCATGTCATTCTCTTTCGTGAGCTTAAATATGGATGTTTGGTTATTCAGCTTGGTCTCAACTAAATGACCATTCGCATAATTATAATTCTCGGTTGTCAAAACTCCGGATTGAGACGTATACTTAATAGAGCTTACATTTCCTCCGTTATAGGTATAATCCTTTCGTAAATATTTATTGTCTACCGCCGTCTCTGTCTGGCTCGACAGACGGCCCAACGCATCATATACATAATCAATGGAAGTTCCGACAGAAGAAGAGACCTTCGTCAACTCATCGTAGCCATTATAAGTATATGTAGTCGTAAACTCTGGTAAAGTCGCCGTTTTAAGGCGATTATACGTATCATACGTGTAATTGATAACCTTATTATTTGCGTTCGTCTCTTTCAATAGGTTGCCGGATGCGTCATAAGCATAAGTTGTCGTACCAGAGCTAGGATCGCCCAAGCTAGTCCGACGGCCGAAACCATCATAACCAAATGAAGTAGTCACGTTACCCGGTGCGACGATAGAAGAAGGTTGTCCATCCGGACGCAGATTATAGGTAATCGTTCCTGCTGGGTCTACCACAGATATAAGATTGCCCAACGCATCATACGTCCGCTTGACAGAGATTCCATCCTCCACCGTTGTTATACTATTGCCGCTATAACCATGAGTCGTTTTTCTTCCGGAAGGTTCCGATATAGCGGTTAAGCGATCATACGTATCATAACTATAGATATTCCAAGCCGTAGCCGAACTACCGGCAAACGGACGAGAGACTTTTTGCACCCTTCCATAACTATCATAAATTTTATCCGTTTTTAGAAAACTGCCATTAAAACGAGTCTCGGCCGTTCTTACCTCTCTATTCAACGCATCATATACACTTTTAGTAGTAGGTTTACCCGTCACAGAACGGGTTATGGCATACAAAGCGTTTGTCCCTTCCTCCGACCATCCGTAAGATACAGTAGCGGTAGTATTATCAGGGAACGTGACACTTGTCTCCCGACCAAATGGATCATACGTATGCGCCGTAGACTTTCCCCGGTGGTCCTTCTCAGAAGACATACGCCCCTCCGTATTATAAGAAAACTCATTTGCAAGTCCTAATGGGTTTGTCACCTTTTTCAATCGACCGTTCGTATCATAAGCATATTCGGTCTTCAGCCCTTTATCCGAACCATACAAGAATAGCGTCTCTTTTGTGATATTACCCGGAGTATCATAAACATACTCGTAAGTTTTCGCTTTATTTCCATTCTTATAGAACACCTTGCTATTCGCATAGCCGTTCGTATGCGAAGGAATATTCATTCGCTCGGTATAAGTACTGCTATTACGAGTAGTAGTCACGCTCTGATCGGTCAAGAAACCAATAAGATATCCACTCTCTGCCGTATTGTTATAAAATGTGTTCGCCTTTTTTACCGTAATACCCCCAGTGTAAGTGATAGTCTCTTGCGTCGCATTTCCATAAGTATCATATACAAAAGCGGTAGTAGCCGTAATACCCTTAAGCAAGTCCTGCTCTGTCTTATTGCTTAAACGTATCTTGACCGTTTTATTGGCTTGAACATTAACGGCAAAATTATAGGTCAATTTCGCCTCAGGTGAAACCTCACTCTTCAATACGCCATATTTATAAGGATCAAAATATTGCTCCGTAAGCTGCCCTTTCAAATTCGTACGGAATATACTCTCAAATCCCCTAAACCCCAATCCTTGGCGGTGAATAACACCACCTCGGTACGTGAAAGTGAAATTATCAACCCGGTTACCTTTCATATAAGTACTGGAAAAGGCTATGACAGGAATAGACTCTTGAATGTCCACATACGGGAAAACAGCGTTCACACCCTTAGCATAAGTACCGGAAGATATGGCCTCCTCATTCATCAACAGGTATGTGTTCTTTTCGACCACTCCCAAACTATTCGCCATACCCGTGGCCAAAACGCCTTTATTGTCATTCCTCTTGAATGAATATTTTGTAACCACTCCATTCTTCAAGCTGACCAATTGACTAAAATAATTATGACTGTTTATATTAGTCGGGATCAAGATTGATTTCGATGTATAATTTTGGGCACATTCAACCGAACCCACGTTATTTTTCTTAGCGAGGTAAGTGAAGAAACCGGAGCTATGATACCGGATCAAGTCTGTCATACCATCCCCGTTTACATCTTGTAGCAAAAAGCCATCCGTAGAAATCCCCGAGTTTTGAGTACCGGCAAACGTGGATTTATAAAATTGTCCATCTCCCATCGAGTTATAAGCGGCCCACGTATAGACTGGATCCTTTTTTTTCGGAGATACCAGCAAATCCATAAGCCCATCTCCGTTGATCTCCCCCAGCAACAACGAGCGATCTTTTAGATCCACCTTTTTTAATCCGGTATAAGTAGAGACTTTTCGGCCCGTCCAAGTACTACCGGAAACATCAAAAGTATATATATTTACCCCGGAGTCATTAATAAGAGCGATGTCACTTTTCCCGTCTCCATCATAATCTAATACCAGAAGTCTATCTGTTTTCTGAAATGCGTCCTCAGGATCAGGCTGCTCCGTGCCTACAAAATTAACGTTATAGGGAAACAAGTAACTCTGATATAAGACCTTACCACTTTCCAAATCAAATATATAGCATTTAGAGGTCTTACTGGTCTCTCCAAAAGGATGATGGCAAGAGACCGCTAGTACTTCCTGTTTTCCATCCCCATTGAAATCCCCTGTATAATAAAACTTAGGATGTATGCTCTTTGCCCCATCCGCATCGGTCAATACGGTCGGGAAATTAAAAGTCCGTGTATATTTAGATACCAATCCCACAGTCAAACTGGCCCTATATACACGGAAAGTCACTTGATCATTATCACCGGAAACGCCATTGTTTACTTTTATGATATGCTCTTCTTGCTTTCCCTCCAAATCCGCACAAAAGATATCGATAAAATTAGCTCCGGTCGTAAGATTGGGCATGGGGGAAGCGTACTCGCTATTCAATCCGGCATAAAGATAGATTTTCTCTTCTCCGGTGAATTTATTGTCATATCTATTCTGGGAATGCTGAAAAGCCGTCGAATGTCTGTAATGCTCCCAATAGGGATTCTCATTAGGCAAAGAGATCAAACCATCTGCCCCCGACGCATAATCATACCTTCCTTTCACTACCTTGATACGAGCAGGATCCGTTGATTCATACCAATTATATAGCTGTGTGACAGAACCATTATCATAAGACCCATCTGTTATGCCTTCTCCATAGTAAAGCTTTATAGGGTTCAGAGATTGCCCGGAGGCGGAATAATCTATCTGGCTTAAAACTGAGCTATTGTTCTGGTTTTTATAGCTCAAGCTATACGTACAAAGCGCAGTAGAGCCTAATTTACTGATGATTTTAGCCAGCAAGTAGCTTTCCCCTGTCTTAAGCCCCCCTATAAAAGAGACCAAGGGGTCCGGTCGTGAGGCTTGATACTGAAATTCCACAGAGGCACCATTATAAGCAACTTTTGTCAATCTGTAATGGTTTTCTTGCTCGACATAAGTATATAGGATCTGATTATTTCGCAAGTCAGACAAAGAAACTATCGGATAAAAGATCTTATTGCTTGTATTTGAGGCATATCCAAATATGCCCTTGGTTCCATTAGGATAAAATACCTCAAAATATTTCACGACATCGCCGGACAAAAAAGCTTTTACTTTTATATTGCCTTGCTCGGACTCATAATTAATAGTTGTCGCATTCTCTGAGATCTTTATAAGACGCATCCCGTCTAACACGAACGCATCCGCTTTCGTACGTAAAGCTCCTTGGGGCTTACCATCATAATAAATATTCCTACTCGTACGCATGATCGATTGCACACCGCCAATACCCCATCCAATACCAACGATGCCATTTCCTTGCTGGCTATTATAAGCCAATGATAATTGGGGTTCAAATCCATTTATACCCGGATAAACCTGTATGGGAACTGTATAGGTTTTAGCTCCAGTCGGGGAAACACCTGTTTGTATCGGTATCTCTCCTACAGCTTTCGATTTATCTATTGTAACTGTAGTCGGAACGTAAGTATTATCAGATATGGCTTTAGGAACAAAAGCCTGAGGTTGCTGTGAAAACCTTTCCGGATTTTCTGCAGTTTTCGCTATAACCGGAGGATATAAAGCCTTCAATAAAGAATCCTCATAAGCCTTGTAATCACTTTCCTTCCAATCGAAAAATTGATTATTCTCAGCAACTCCTTGGGCACATAAATAAGAAGATGGGGACATAAACATGATAAATATCCCTATCGTATATAAATATATTAATTTCATCTATAAGTATACTTAAATTATATTTTGATCAATCCTCCTCTTGGTCTACGGGAACGGCCTCCAAAGATGAAGCCATCGCACTAAATTGCCGTGTTGTTCTATTTCCTGACGCATCATAAGTATAAGTAAATATCATTTGTTGGGATTGCCTAATATTCAAAATTCCGCCAGACTTTACCTCAAAAGGCCCATTAATCGTAATTTGCGCCGGAGCGGAAAGAGATAAATTACCATTACTTGCCACGGTTACATTTTGGACAGCCAACGTATTACAGCCCAAAACTGATACACTTGATGATACTGTCTGATTTGTATAAGTACTCACACAGCTTCTCGTGTCAACCTCTTGTGATGATAACGGGGAAAATAAGCAAGTCAATACGATACATGTAAAAAAGACGATTCTCTCTTTCATATCAAAGAATTTATGATTCTGTTATTTCTATTTTTAATTCCTTGAGATTACAGACTTACATACTTCTTCAAAGTATCCGCTTTCTTCCCATCCACAAACAACGTATAAATAAACGTTCCATAACCAAGTTCCGAACGGCTTACTTCTACCACATTACTACTTCCATTATCCAACTTAATAACTTTCACGGGTTTACCTGTGACATCAAATATCTGTAGACTAGCAGACACAAACGTCGCCGGTAAGGTATAAGAGACAGAAGCACCTTCCCTATTATATAATTTTGCGCCATCCACAGCACTTATATTACTTGTGGAAGTCGTGTTCGAACGTAATTGAGATTGTACCTCCGGCGATAGTAGAGCTTGCAAATTATCAATCACCTCATTCTGTTGTTGGATCGTTTGTTGCATCTCCTTGATACTTTCTACGATAAGCGGAATAAAACCTATATAATCTATAGACATCATCCCGTTTTCATCCGTTTGTACAAGTTCGGGTAATACCTTTTGTATGTCTTGAGCCAGAAAACCAATTCGTTTACGACTAGCCTCCGCTGCCTCTCTTCGATCTATCTCTGCTTGGATTTGTTTGTCTCTATTTATCTTTGCGATAGTAGCGGCATCCATAATCTCCTCTGAATCGGAGGAACTTCCCGATATCCCATTATCCAATGTGGCAGAGAACTTAGACTCATCCTGCTCCCTATTCTCCTCAAGTGTAGAGAGGTTGTATGAATAAGAGACCCCATTCACTTGCTCTAAAAGAGCTAATGGATTTTGCAGCGACTCTACATTTTCCTTCAAGCGAGCGTCTGAAGTTATATTCACTCCATTCACACGAAGATTCGTATTGAACACGAAATTAGTATTACTAGCCGGATTGTAATACGCCACGACATTGTTAGCATAACCATTTGTAGTCATATAAATACCCAATTTCCCATGCAACCAAAGTTGATCCGTATCCGTGGTTCCATATTCTCCAGCAAACACATTCCAACCTTGATTCGCATATTGTCCAAAATCACCAAATGTTAATTTCGAACCTGCGCGTGCATCCCCTATCCGACCATATATCTGCATAGAGGTTACATTTCCTAAGTCCTCATTATTGTCTTTTAAAAGGCCTGCTTGTACTCGTCCATTTGAAAGAACCCGGAGTTGAGCATTTGCGTTTGATACTAAACTAATTAAAATTAAGAAAGAAAAAAGTCTTGTTGTTTTCATATAAGTTGTTCTAAAGAACATTGCGTCTACAAACAATAAAAGGGCATAAATAATAAGAGGCACCAGAAACAAGCGGCAAAAGAATGAACTGATAACCAATAGACAGACTGAAAACGTGAATAATGCCGGTAAGCAATGTACCAATTTCAATGAGCCGGGATGTTTCCGGTTCAACGCAATCCGGGCCTCCCCCGAATGACGCACCTGACGGAAGAACTGCATGAGATCCGTCCGCCTTTTATGATAAACCCATGCCGAAGGAAATAGCCGGGTCCGATAACCAGCCTCCATGATCCGTATGCTAAAATCAATGTCCTCACCATATCGCATGCCGGAAAAACCGCCCAGACGCTCATATACATCCCGCCTTATTCCCATATTAAAACTACGGGGATAAAATTTATCCAACTTTTTCTTCCCGCCGCGGATACCACCGGTCGTCAGGAATGAGGTCATGGCGTAATTGATCGCCTTCTGGATCGGGGAAAACGAGGCATGCGCCTTATCCGGACCACCGAACGCATCCACCGGATAATGATTCAACGAGTCGTGTATATGCTCAAGCCACGTGGAGGGTAGTACCACGTCAGAATCCAGTATGAGCAGATACTCGCCATGCGCTTGCCTAGCGCCATGATTACGCGCCATACCCGGGCCGGAGTTCGAGATCACACAATAATGGAGGTCCAACCGCTCTTGGTATCGCCTTACGATCTCTTTCGCCGGTATCGTAGAGCCATCCTCCACCACGATAACCTCAAAATGGACATAGGTTTGCTTGCAAAGGCTTGATAACAGATCATCAAGCTCATCCGGCCTGTTATAAACAGGAATTATAATGGAATATAAACGCATATCTTTTGTATAAAAAAGATTGAGGATACCCTCTACAGACGGTATCACTCAATCTTATCAAAAAAACTATAGCTTCAATAGAAATAAATATTATTGTACCAATAGCATACGTTTCGTTGAGATCAACTGTCCGTCTACTACCAAAGAATACATATACATACCTGCGACACCTAGATCAGAAAAGCTTACCATTATACTACCTTCTCCCCGGGTAGCGATATCGAATTTCTTAACTTGAGTTCCTTGCAAATTGCAAATAGAGATAAAAGCAGAACGTGCGGATGTAGGGATCGTAAAGGATATATTCGTGGTAGAATTAAACGGATTCGGCGTATTTTGATTCATTACCGCATTCGAGAGCAAAGACTTACTCGTCAAATTCTTGTTATTCTGCAAATCAGACAAATTAGCTTTTTCATCCAATTGCAATTCCAGTTGTTGGATAGTAGCGTCCAATTCTTTTACAGCCTGTACTAAAACGGGTATAACAGCCGTGTAATCCACCAAGCTATCACCTGTGGAACTTAACGTCACAATCTCTGGCATAACCTCAGCTACCTCCTGTGCCAAGAAACCAAAAGCTTTAGAAGGTACGGCTTCTGCTGATCTCAATTGCGATGTCTCACTTTTCCAATTGTAAGATACCGGTTTTAACCCCAATATGGTTCCTAATCCACTATTTAAGGGAGTGATATTGGTTTTCAACCGAGCATCCGAAGATTGATAAACCCCCTTTACTTCTATATAATTATACTGGGAGCTTTCTGAATCATAGAAAACGACCTTTCCTCCTGTTCCTGAGATACGAGGATTAGCGACCGCAACTTTTAATTTCAAGAATGTACCCGGATAATCACTCCCGTTATAATACAATTTTTGTCCCCACGTTTGTATGTTCGTGTACTGGGCTTGGACACTAAACGATACGAATAGGCATAGTATGCCTAATAAAGATACAGATCTTTTCATGATTTAAAGATTTAAGTTGATAATATCTATTTTAACACATCAAAATATCCAATCAAATAATTATTTCCTTTTGATATAAATATCTTATAATCACCATTCAGCAAAAAATCTATAGAAATAGGATATTCTATCTCAGAAGAAACAGTTATGATGTCATTATAAAGTACATTTCCTTTTATATTTATAATTTTCACATTAAGTCCATCCAATAATTTATTAGAATGGATGTAAATATTATTTTCATCTATTGATAATGTAGGAGAAGATATTATAGAACGATCTTCCTCTTCTTCCCAAGATTGTTCAGTATCCTTCACTCTATTCGGATACACAACTGAAGAAACAAACATCAGAAATACTAATCCCAATATAAAACTTCTCTTTTTCATTATCTATTTTTATAAACAAAAATAGTCTCTATGAGAAATCTATAAGCAAAATAGGATTTACTTCTTATTTACTTTTTGTTTACAGCGATTAAGTTATTATAAATCAGCGATAAATTTATCCATCATTTCTGCGGTACCTTCTGTTCCATGAATCTTTTTATAGAGACGAATCCGGGATGCTGTTATTGCAGGAGTTGAGCGTCCAACTAACCTTGCAATGTCTTTCACGGGCATGGATATTTTTATCAAATAACAAATATGGAGTTCTAACTCTGAGATTTGCGGGTATAAAGCATATAATTGAGCGGTGAAATTTGAATAGGTTGTATCAATCTCTTTTCTCAACTCCTTCCAATCCTTATTCTGAATTTCCGTATCAGTATTATTACTTGTTTCATGAAATAACCGATAGACTTCGGATTTTCGAAAAGCTATTTCAAGCAAACTTTTTTCATTTTGAGAAGTAAGAATCTTTCGGTTTGATAGTTCTAATAATTCCTTTTGAGATTGCACAAGTTGCTTTTTAAAATTATCTCTTTGACACTCCGATTGCTGCAAAAGTTCCTCTAGATATGAAATTTTCTTATTATTATATTCAATACAATCCAAACTTTCCGCATATTGATTCTCTTTCAATAGACGTATTTTTTTCTCCTTTTCAATCGCTGCTTTTTTCTTCTTTTCTAACACATATATATAACATAGACT
>PPYE01739846.1_pt1 | contig 50323 bp, 59 predicted proteins | sample 1559881 | NCBI WGS metagenome assembly PPYE01 (sample SAMN08240022, study PRJNA423297) | Human gut metagenome, whole genome shotgun sequencing project.
TGGACCTGATCGGCGCCGACTTCATCGTGTCCGTTGGCCGCGGCATCAGCAAGGATGTCGAGGGCGGCATCAAGCTGGCCGAGGAACTGGCCGCTGAGCTGGGCGGCGTTGTGGGCGGCTCCCGTGCCACCATCGACTCCGGCTGGCTGTCTGCCGACCACCAGGTCGGCCAGACCGGCAAGACCGTGCATCCCAAGGTGTATGTGGCTCTGGGCATCTCCGGCGCCATCCAGCACAAGGCCGGCATGCAGGATTCCGAGTGCATCATCGCCGTGAACAAGAACGAGACTGCTCCCATCTTCGAGATCGCCGACTACGGCATCTGCGGCGACCTGTTTAAGGTCACCCCGCTGCTGATCGAGGCTGTTCGCGCCGCCAAGGCCGCGAAGTAAGCGTTTCGCCATGAATCAAAAAGACTCCATCCGAAAGGATGGAGTCTTTTTTGATTTGAAACCGCAGGATAGAAACGATGTCAGAAGATGACCGGCAGCCAGGTAAACGCGCAGTCCAACAGAAAGAGGAACAGCACGCCCCGGAACACCCAGGTACGGACGGTGGGGGATAGAGCACCAACGATCCGCTGGAACAGAGGCTGGAGCACAAATAAGAAGAACACGCCTCCAAGACCAAAGCGAATGGAGGGGGAGAGGGCGATCCGGCCTTGAAAATTGATCCCGTAGTCCACATAGGTCTGCCAGGGCCAACTGCCGGTGAGCCATTCCAGCAGATAGCTGGTGACAAGCTCGATGCCGGTGGCCACTGCCATGCAGCCCAAAAAGATGATGAGCGGTTTCAGGAGCCGCAGCCAGCGGGGTTCCTTTTGCGCCATCAGGCGGTGGAAGCACAACAGGAAGGCCAGTGCACCCACACCGTAGACGGGGCAATAGGGCCCGTGGAGGACACCCCGGTCGGAATAGCCCCACTGATAGACGACCACTTCCAAAAAGACCTCATAGGCCCAGCCGATGACCGAATACAGAATAAAATACAGGAACCAAGCCTCATAGGGCCGTGACTTCTGTTTCATACGCGCCTCCCAAAACATTTTTTATTATCATATCATATGGACACTGAACAGGCAAGGACACCGGGGTGACAAGCGGGGAAAACTATGCTATACTAACGCTGCGCGATGCGCGGGTTCACCGCGCGGACTGAAGGAGAAACCAAATGGCAAATTACTTTGAAAATGCATTATCGGATGACCAGCTGCGGTCTATCAGCTCCATCGGCCTAGCCCATATGGGAGACGCGGTATTTGAGCTTCTGGTGCGCACCTGGCTGTGCGCCCACGGAAAGGCCACGGGAAAGGGACTGCACCGCTCCACAGTGGCGCTGGTGCGGGCGGAGAGCCAGGCGGAGAAGGCGGAGCGGATCCTGCCGCTTTTGTCGGAGGAAGAACTGGCCGTATTCAAGCGCGGGAGAAACGCACAGGTGCATTCCGTCCCGGCCCATGCCAGCCGCGCCCAGTACAGCGAGGCAACCGCGCTGGAGGCGCTGTTTGGGTGGCTTTGGCTGCAGGGGCGTACTGAGCGCATCAACGAGCTGTTCTGCGCGATGATGGAGGAATGACCCTATGGCGTTGGATGCTGTTTGTTTACAAGCTGTTTTGGAGGAGCTGCGGCCGCAGCTGCTGGGGCTGCGCATCGATAAGGTGCAGCAGCCTGCCCGGGATCAGGTGATTTTGCTGCTGCGGGGGAATCGCAGACTGCTGCTCAATGCAGGGGCCAATGCGCCCCGCATCCAGCTGACGGAGCTGTTGCGGGACAACCCTGCCGAGCCTCCCATGTTCTGCATGCTGCTGCGCAAGCACCTGGTGGGGGCCCGGGTGGCGGATCTTTATCAGCCTCCTCTGGAGCGGCTGGTAAAGCTGGAACTGGATATTACCGATGACTTTGGCCGCCCCGGCCGCAGAACACTGATTCTGGAGGCCATGGGCCGCCGTTCCAATTTGATCCTGCTGGACGAGGAGGGGCGGATCATCGACTGTCTGCGTCGGGTGGATGCGGATATGTCTGCTGCCCGGCAGGTGCTGCCGGGACTTTACTATCAAATGCCGGAGAGCACCGGGCGTACGCCGGTGACCGAGGAGACGGAGGACGGATTCCGGGAAAAACTCGCATGTGCAGACCAGGAGCGGAAGGCGGACGCATTTTTGCTGGATCACTACTTCGGGCTTTCGCCCATGATGGCCCGGGAACTGGTCTTTTCCGCCTCGGGAGAGACGGACAGCCGCTTGTTTTCCATGGATGAGACCCAGCGGCAGCGCTTGTGGGAGGCATTTGCCGACTATGTAAAGTCGATAAAGGAAAACAACTTCACACCGTACTGCCTGCTTCAGAACGGCCGCCCCATGGAGATCGCCGCTGTGCCTGTGCATCAGTACGGCGGGGCTGTGACGCTGGAGCGGTATGAGAGCTTCAGCGCGCTGCTGGACTCCTTTTATGAGACTCGGGAACGGATGGAGCGGACCCGGCAGCGGGGGGCGGAACTGATCCGCGCGGCCACCACGGCCCGGGACCGGCTGCGCCGGAAGCTGGCCGTACAGGAAAAGGACTATGAGGCTACCCAGCAGCGCCAGCAGCTGCGGATCTGCGGGGACCTGATCACGGCCAATCTCTATCGCATGGAGCGGGGGCAGACCCGGCTGGAATGTGAGAACTACTACGATCCGGAGGGCGGCTCCATCACGATTTCCCTGGACCCGCTGCTGACACCGCAGCAGAATGCGGCCAAGTATTATAAAAAATACACCAAGGCGAAGACGGCGGAGCGATACTTGACCGAACAGATGGCCATTGCCCGCCGGGACCTGGAGTATCTGGAGAGCGTTCTGGAGGAGATCGCGGAAGCGGAGATGGAGCAGGACTTCCTGGATATCCGGGACGAGCTGCGCCAGGCCGGCTTTCTGCGCAGCCAGGGAAAGGGCAAAAAGGAGCTGAAGCGGCAGGCCAAGCCCCGAGAATTTCGCACCAGTTCCGGGTTTCGGGTGCTGGTGGGGCGGAACAATCGGCAAAATGACAAGCTGACGCTGAAGGATGCCGACCATCGGGATATCTGGCTGCATACTCAGAAGATCCATGGCTCTCATGTGATCCTCTGCACCGGCGGTGCGGAAGTGGGCGAGGACACGATCCTGGAGGCGGCCAAGCTGGCGGCATTCTACTCCCAGGCCCGGGAGAGCAGCAATGTACCGGTGGATTATACCCCGGTGCGCTTTGTGAAAAAGCCCTCCGGCGGCCGGCCGGGCATGGTAATTTATTCCACGTGCCGTACCGTTTATGTGACACCGGACGCGGCGCTGGTGAAACAATTGCAGACGCGCTGAGCCTTTGTGCAAAGCGGCCACTGGTTACCAGTGGCCGCTTTTTACGCATATTTTACAATTACTGGTGATTTATTTGTGAAAATCGTCCATTGTAAACAAGAAAAAAAGGGGTACAATAAATAATCCATCGGGAACAAACGTTTGTGAGCGGTGGAATATCTAGAGAGAGGGAAGGGGATTCACTCGTGTCTTATCGTTTTTTGCTGGATTTGGCACTGATCCTGCTGAGCACAAAGCTTTTGGGGATCGTCACCAAAAAATTTCAGATGCCCCAAGTGGTAGGATCGCTGCTGGCAGGCTTGCTGCTGGGACCTTCCATGCTGAATATACTGCAGGAGACCGAGTTTTTGGATCAGATCTCTGAGCTGGGTGTGATCGTGATCCTGTTTACCGCCGGTGTGGGCACCAGCATCCAGGACCTGAAGGAATCCGGGAAGGCGGGTTTTTGGGTGGCGCTGCTGGGCGTTTTGACGCCTCTGCTGATGGGCGCCGGGCTTGCCATGGGCGCCGAGCACTGGGGGCTGATCTCCGCCGGCGGATGGCTGGAGGCGGTATTTGTGGGCACGATCCTCACGGCCACTTCTGTGAGCATCACCGTGGAGACGCTGCGGGAGCTGGGAAAGCTCAATACCCGGGTGGGCAATACGATCCTGGCTGCCGCGCTGATCGATGATGTGCTGGGCCTGGTGGCGCTGACCATCGTCAGCGGCCTGGGAGGCTCCTCTTCCAGTATGGCGCTGGTACTGGGGAAGATCGTGGCGTTTTTTGTGTTTGCGGCTGTGGCCGGCTGGTGCGCTACAAAGGCATTTTGCTGGATGATGGCCCGGGCGGACGGGCGAAACCGCCGCCGGTTCACGGTGCTGGCGTTTGTGCTGTGCCTGCTGATGGCCTACTGCGCCGAGGCGTTTTTCGGCGTGGCGGACATCATCGGCGCCTATGTGGCTGGTCTTGCCATCTCCTGCACGCCCAAGGCTACCTACATCCAGTCCAAGTTTGAGCCGCTGAGCTATCTGCTGGTCACCCCGGTGTTTTTCGCCAGTGTGGGTATCAGCGCGGATGTGCGGGGCATTGACGGCTCCGTGATGCTGTTCACGCTGCTGCTGGTGCTGCTGGCGGTCATATCCAAGGTAGTGGGCTGCGGCCTGGGCGCCAAGCTGTGCGGCTTTACCAACAAAGAGAGCCTGCAGGTTGGCCTGGGTATGACGTGCCGCGGCGAGGTGGCGCTGATCGTAGCCAACCGGGGATTGGAGATGGGCGTCATCAGCCAGACTATGATGACGCCGGTCATCATCACGGTGGTAGCCTGTTCGATCCTGACGCCGGTGCTGCTGAAGCTGGCCTACCGCGGCGAAGGTGCCGGCCAGCTGGAGGAGAGCGGTCTGACAGACCGGGTGGTCAAGCCGGATCAGCTGGATATCCTCTCGGACGAACTGCTGCAAAAGGATCAGGAGCTGATGAAGCGGCCCTGAGCCATAAGAAAAAGGACGCTTTCAAGCGTCCTTTTTCCGTTTGCCCGACTCAGGCCGTATGGGGAGCATGTCCCGTGGTCTCCTCACCGCCCCGGAAGAGCAGCGTGATGCACCAGATTCCGGCAAGACCCACCAGTGCGTAGATCACGCGGGCGAGCACGGCCATTTGTCCGCCGCAGAAAAAGGCCACCGTGTCGAAGCCGAACAGGCCGATGCCGCCCCAGTTGAGGGCACCGATGATGGCCAGGATCAGCGCCAGTTTATCCAACAGCATTTTCTTAACCTCCAGTCTGCCCCATGGCAGGAATTTAAGCCTAGGATGACCCGCAGCGCAAAAAATATACATGCCGATTGCACGCCGGCGGTTTGTGGCGTATAATGAAAAAATCTCAATTGAAATGAAAAAGGAGGACTGGGGATGAACATTGTTTGCCTGGATATGGAGGGCGTATTGGTTCCGGAGATCTGGATCGCCTTTGCGGAGGCCAGCGGGATCCCGGAGCTCAAGAGGACGACCCGGGACGAGCCGGACTATGACAAGCTCATGCGCTGGCGCCTGGGTGTTTTGAAAGAGCACGGTCTTGGATTGAAGCAGATCCAGAAGACCATTGCCGCCATCGACCCGCTGCCCGGCGCAAAGGCGTTTTTGGACGCGCTGCGCCGGAGGACGCAGGTGGTCATCCTCAGCGATACCTTTGAGGAGTTTGCCATGCCTCTGATGGAAAAGCTGGGCTGGCCCACCATTTTCTGCAACAGCCTGGTGGTGGCGCCGGATGGGGAGATCACGGATTTCAAAATGCGCTGTGCCCAGTCCAAGCTCACCACGGTGAAGGCGCTTCAGTCCATGGGCTACGATACCATTGCCAGCGGAGACAGCTACAATGACCTGGCCATGATCCAGGCCAGCAAGGCCGGTTTCCTGTTCCGCAGTACGGACGCCATTAAGGCACAGTATCCCCAGATCCCCGCCTATGAGGAGTATGACGGACTGCTTTCCGCCATTTTCCAGGCGCTGTGAGGAGATCTATGGAGGCATTTGGTTTGAAGGAAGACACCTTGTTTGACGCCGCAGGTTTTTATCCCGCGGATATCCTGCTGCCCAGGACTGCGGATATGACGACCTGGGCGGTGATCGCCTGCGACCAGTTCACCTCCCAGCCGGAGTATTGGCAGGCGGTGGAGGAGGCAGTGGGAGACAGGCCCTCTGCCCTGCATCTGATCCTGCCGGAGGCCCGTTTGGGCGAGGCGGACGAGGCCGGAGAGATCAGCGCCATCCACACTGCGATGGCGTCGTATCTGGATAGCGATGTGTTCCGCACACTGCCCCGGTCCATGGTTTATGTGCAGCGCACCCAGACCAATGGCCGGGTCCGCCAGGGACTGGTGGGCATGGTGGATCTGGAGCAGTATGATTTCACGCCCGGCTCCGGTGCGCTGATCCGGGCCACGGAGGGGACAGTGCTCTCCCGCATCCCGCCCCGGATGGCGGTGCGCCGGGGGGCCCCGCTGGAGCTGCCCCATGTGATGCTGCTCATCGACGATCCGAAACGCACCGTGATCGAGCCCCTGGAGACGGGGGAGGGGATGGAGACCCTTTACGATTTTGACTTGCTCCAGGGCGGCGGCCATTTACATGGCAGTCGATTGACGCAGGCCCAGATGAAGCAGGTTGCCCGTGCCTTGGCGCATCTGGGCGGCGGGGAAGAGCATCCCATGCTGTTTGCCGTGGGAGACGGCAACCACTCCCTGGCTGCAGCCAAAGCCTGCTACGAAGAGCGGAAGGCAGCGGCACCGGAGGGAGCGGTGCTGCCGGAGCGGTTTGCCCTGGTGGAGGTGGTGAACTGCCACGACATGGCGCTGACCTTTGAACCCATCCACCGCTGTCTGTTCGGCGTGGAGCCGGGGGCGGTGCTCTCTGCGCTGCTGGCCTATTATCCCGGCGCCCATATGGGCGAGGGAGAGGGGCATACGTTTTCCTTTACCTGGTCCGGCGGCAGCGGGACCGTCACGGTCCCCGCACCCCGTGCCCACTTGGCGGTGGGGACGCTTCAGACATTCCTGGATGACTATCTTGCGTCCCATGCAGGCAGGCTGGATTATATCCACGGAGAGGCTGCGGCCCGGAGCCTGGGCCGCAGGAGCGGAAATCTGGCGTTTTGCCTGCCTGCCATGGAAAAGGCCCAGCTGTTCCCCACCGTCATGGCGGACGGCGTGCTGCCCAGAAAGGCATTTTCCATGGGAGAGGCCCGGGACAAGCGGTATTATGTGGAGGCGCGGCGCCTGCGCTGAAAAAGAGCGGATCATATGTCGATCCGCTCTTTCCTTTTGCGGCAGGAGGTGGTATAATCATACTAAAGAAAGGCGTTCTTTGCTGATGGATTTGGCGATTATGCCAAAGTGGGAGAGAGGAGGCTCCTATGGTACGGCTGCTGCAGGAGGCGTTCTATCTGGGCGGGAGCGTGGCGCTGGTGTGGCTGGTGCTGTTGCCTGCGGTGATTTTGCTGGTGGTTTGTGCGGTATACATTTTGGCGGAGACGTTTCATGACATCTGGAAACGCCGGGGCTGGTCCTGACCCCGGCGGAAACGGGGCCTTGGAGAAATCCGGGGCCCCACTTTTCTGCGGCGGCAGGCTGTGGTATAATAACCGCAAAACGGTTATGATCACTCAATTTGAGCTGTTTTTCCCGCCGATTGCGGGGCAACCAAAAAACATGGAAGCATACCATTCCGGCTTTACCGCCATGGTATGGCAGCATAGGCCGGGCTGGCCCGGAGAGAGGATGGATCACGTATGGTTTGGGAGCGGGAGGCACCGGCAAAGATCAATTTGACACTGGATATTCTGGGACGCCGGCCGGACGGGTATCATGAGATGCGGATGGTGATGCAGACGGTGTCCCTGTGCGATACGGTACAGGTAGAGAAGACGGCAGGGGGCTTCCGGCTGGAGAGCGATCTGGATCTTCCGGCGGGGAAAAAGACTCTGGAACAGCAGGCGGCGGAGGCCTTTTTTCAGGCGGCGGGACTTCCTATGCCGGGGCTTCGCGTCCGCCTCATCAAGCGGACCCCTGCCTATGCGGGTATGGGCGGCGGCAGCGCGGACGTGGCGGCGCTGCTGCGGATATTGCGGGACCACTGGTGCCCGGACATGACCGATACAAAGCTGGAGGAGATCGGACTGACAGTAGGCAGCGATGTTCCGTTCTGCCTGCGGGGCGGCACGGCGCTGGCAGAGGGCAGGGGAGAGGTACTGACGGACCTTGCACCGCTGCCGCCGTGCTGGATCGTGGTGTGCAAGCCCGGTTTCGGCATCCCCACTCCCACGCTCTTTGCCCGGGTGGACGACGCGCCCATCACCTGTCGGCCTGATACGGCGGGAATGCACGCCGCGCTGGATGCGGGGGATCTGGCCGGGGTGGCGTCCCGGCTTTGCAATGTCTTTGAATCGGCATTGCCGGCGGAGTATGGCGAAGTATTCGCCATCAAGGAGAAGCTATTGGAGCTGGGAGCCATGAACGCGGCCATGAGCGGCTCCGGCCCCACCGTATTTGGCCTGTTCCGGGCCGAAGAGAATGCCCGGCAGGCGGCACTGACCTTGCAGCAGACCTATCGGGAGACGTACTGCGTTTGCCCGGTGGGAAAGCTCCATTGATTTTTTTGAATCAAAAGGTATAAAAAGGAAAACGGGTGTCCATGCTTTCGGTAAGAGAGGCAAAGAAAGCGAAAGTGAGGGACACAAATGAAAACCATGGCTTCTGCGGCAAAATCCAAACTGCCGCTGGTATTTTTGGCGCTGCTGTCGGCGCTGCTGCTGACAGGCGTCGTCAGCATGGGAGCCCAGGCGGGGCTGGCGGACCGGGTGGTGCGGCTGCATGTGCTGGCCAATTCTGATTCCGAGGAGGACCAGGCGCTCAAGCTTCAAGTGCGGGACCAGGTGCTCTCCCAGGCGGAACAGCTGCTCACCGGCACGGCGGACCGGGCGGAGGCAGAGGCCGTGCTGGCCCGGGCGCTGCCGGAGCTGAAAGAGACGGCCGCTGCGGTCATTGCTGCTGAGGGATATCACTATGATGTGGAGGTTCGGCTGGAAGAGACGACCTTTCCCACCAAAGAGTACGACGGTTTTTCGCTTCCGGCGGGAGAGTACCTTGCCCTGCGGGTACTGATCGGCGAGGCCAAAGGCCAGAACTGGTGGTGCGTGGTGTTCCCGCCTTTGTGCACCGCCGCCGCGGAGGATGTGCCGGAGGCTGCCCAGGCTGCCGGACTCAGCGCAGAGCAGGTGCAGCTGATCACAGAGGAGAGCGGCGCCTATAAGCTGAAATTCAAAGCCGTGGAACTGTGGGAACAGCTGGGGAGCCTCTGGGATAAATAAAAGAGCCCGTCCCAATATGGGACGGGCTCTTTTGCTGCGGGGGCTCAGCCCTCCAGCTTGGCGTTGCACTTGGCCAGGAATTTTTCATTTTTGATGATGGCGCGGGTGTGGACGCCGGAGCCGATGGGGCCACGCTCGTCCCAGGCGCGGACTGCGAAGTCCACCATTTTGCCGTTTTCGGACACAGCTGTGATCTCGGCCTCGGCCCAGACCTCCATGCCGATGGGAGTGGGGGCGTCGTGGCTCACTTCCAGACGGGTGCCCACGCTGCCCAGGCCCTCTTCCAGGAAGGACTGCAGGCAAGTCATTGCGGCGTTTTCCATGAGGGCGCACATAAACGGGGTGCCGAACACCGGCAGGGCGCCGGAGCCCACGGCGGCGGCGGTCAGTTCCTGGGTGACAGGCTGGTGCAGCTGGCATTTTGTTCCGATGACGATCATAGGGATTCCTCCAAATTCAGCAGTATAAAAGGAAACGGCGCTTCGCGGAAGCGCCGTTTTCCAAAACAAAATCAGATACCCAGTTCCGTCCAGAGATCGTTGTACAGCGTCAGCGTCTCAGAGGGCAGGTTCTCATACAGAGTGCAGCGGTCCAGCACCTCGCTGGGGGCGGCCATGATCTCGTAGAGGCCCATGTCCAGAGGCTCGCCGTAGGTCTCCTCGTAGTAGGCGGGATAGGACTCCAGTGCCTCGGCGTTGGGGGAGGCGTACCAGATGTAGTCCATGTTGGCCAGGTTGGACTCGGTAGAGGCAATGAAGTTGATCCAAGCCTCGGCCTCCTCCTTGTGCTGGGCGTTCTTCAAAACGCACATGGCGTCCACGAACCAGTTGGAGCCCTCCTCAGGCACCACATAGGCAAGGTCGGGGTTGTTCTCCAGCATGGTCAGGTAGTCGCCGGCGTAGTACATGGCGATGGCAGCGTTGCCGCCCTCCATCTTCTGGAACACCTCGTCCATGACGAAGGCCTGATACACGCCCTTGCTCTTGGCATCGGCCAGCAGCTCATAGGCCTCACGGATCTGGGCTTCGTCGGTGGTGTTCAGGTCGTAGCCCAGGTCCAGCAGCGCGGCGGCCAGAGCGTCGCGGGAGTTGCGGATCATGAGCACATTGCCCGCGTACTTCTCATCGAACATGGCGTCCCAGCTGGTGATGGGCTCATCCACCATGGTGGTGTTGTAGATGATGCCCAGGGTGCCCCAGGTATAAGGAACGGTGTACTTGTTCTCCGGGTCAAAGCTCAGGCCCTTGTAGCGGTCGTCGATCTTCTCATAGTTGGGGATATTGTCATAGTTGAGCTCCGCCAGCATGTCCTCGGCAATGAGCCGGGCGATCATATAGTCGGAGGGGACGATGACGTCATAGTCGCCGGCGCCGGTCTTGAGCAGGGAATAGAGGGCCTCGTTGCTCTCAGCCGTCTGGTAGTTGACCTTGATGCCGGTTTCCTCCTCGAATTGATAAATCAAATTCTCATCGATGTATTCACCCCAGCTGCACACGTTGACGACCCGCTCCTCTTCGCTGCTGCCGCAGCCGGTCAGGGTCATAGCGGCCACCATCATCATGGCAAGGGCCAAGGCAAGTGTCTTTTTCAATTGATCATTCCTCCAGTGTTTCTCCTAAAATTTATCTCAAGGCCGAATGGCCATGGGACCTCAGATCCGCCGGAGCTCCCGGCGGCGTTCCTGCCGGGCCTCCCGGATGTTCACGATGGCCAGCAGCACCAGCACGGTCACGAACAGCAGCGTGGAGATGGCGTTGATCTCCGGGCTGACCCGCTTTTTGGTCATGCCGTAGATGGTCATGGCCAGGGTGGAAGCGGAGGAGCCGGCGGTGAAGTAGCTGATGACGAAGTCGTCGATGCTCATGGTAAAGGCCGTCAGGGCGCCGGAAACGATGCCGGGCTTGATCTCCGGCAAGATGACTTTGAAGAAGGCCTGCATCCAGGTGCAGCCCAGGTCCTGAGCGGCGTCCACCAGGTTTTTGTCCATTTGGCGCAGCTTGGGCCCCACAGACAAAATGACATAGGGAATATTGAAGCTGACATGGGCGATGAGCAGCGTACCAAAGCCCATGGTCAGCCGGGTAGGCAGACGGATCAGGGACTGGACGCTGTTGAACCAGGAAGCAAAGTCGCCCCAAAAGCCGAAAAAGGCCACGAAAAACAGGCACAGGGAAACGCCCGTGACGATATCCGCATTCATCATGGGGATGTTGTTGACGGTCATCAGCGGCTCCCGCACCCGGCGGCGCATGGAGTAAAAGCCGATGGCGGCAAAGGTGCCGGCCACTGTGGCGATGGCCGTGGCCAACAGGGACACCAGCAGCGTGGTGTAAACGCTTTGCATGATGAGCCGGTCGTGCAGCAGCTTTTCATACCACTCCAGAGAAAAGCCCTTCCAGACCGTGTTGCTGTTGCCGGCGTTGAAGGAGAAGATGATGAGCAGGACGATGGGTGCGTACAAAAAGACGAACACCAGTACCATGAACAGGAGGTTGAGTACGGAATTGTTCTTTTTCACAGCATCACCGCCTGTTCCTCGCCCTCACCGAAGCGATTCATCACCCACATGCACACGACCACGATCACCATCATCACCAGGGAGATGGCCGCGCCCAGCTGGGGGTTGTAGGCATTGCCCATGAACTGCTGCTCAATGAGGTCGCCCAGCAGCAGCTCCGTGCCGCCGCCCAGCATTTTGCTGATGGCGAACGTGGACACGGAGGGAACGAACACCATGGTGATGCCGGAGAGCACACCGGGCAGGCTCAGCGGCAGGATCACCCGCCGGAACACCTGGAAGGTGTTGGCGCCCAAGTCCCGTGCCGCCTCGATCAGGGAGTGGTCCAGCTTGATGATGACCGAGTAGATGGGCAGGATCATGAAGGGCAGATAGTTATAGACCATACCCAGCACCACAGCGCCCTGGGTATTGAGCATCTGAAAGTGGGTGATGGGCGTGTAGGCGGCCGGATCGGCCGCAAAGTGCACGGCGATCGTATTGTAAAGATCGATCAGGCCGATGTTCTGGAAGAACTGGTTCAAAAGGCCGTTGTTTTCCAGAATGGACATCCAGGAGTAGGTGCGCAGCAGGAAGTTCATCCACATGGGCAGCATGATGAGCACCATGCCCACCCGCTGGAACTGCCGGCCCTCCTTGCTCATGATATAGGAAATGGGATAGCCGATGAGCAGGCAAACCAGTGTTGCGATGAGCGCCAGCTTGAACGAGCGGGTAAACACCACCGCATAAGTGCCCATCCGGGTGAAGTTTGCCAGGGTGAAGCCGCCGTCGGCGGTGGAAAAGGCGTAAATGACCACCATGATGATGGGGGCCACCACGAACAGCGCCATCCAGACAACATAGGGGACGGCGAACCAAGAGAGCTTATTCCGCATCCTCGCTCTCCTCCTCGTCTTCCACTTCCAGCGTGGCGTCATCCAGCTCGTCGTATTCCTCGGAGAAAGAGGAGTAGTCGCCGAACATGCCGGAATACTGGCTCTTCTTCATAACGTGGATGCCGTCGGGATCGATCTTGATGCCGATGCGCTCGCCCTCGGGGCAGTGGTCCGTGGTCTGGATCAGCCACTTGAAGCCCCGGAAATCCACGATGATATCGTACTGCATGCCCTTGAAGGTGACGGAGGTGACGGTGCCGGTCAGCTGGCCCTGCTCCACGGGGACGATGTCGATGTCCTCGGGGCGGATGACCACGTCCACCGGCTCATTTTCGGCAAAACCGCCGTCCAGGCAGGCAAACTCCCGGCCGTACATCTTCACGCACTTATCCCGCACCATGATGCCGTCGATGATGTTGGACTCGCCGATGAAGTCCGCCACAAAGGCGTTTTTGGGCTCGTTGTAGATGTCCTCAGGGGTGCCGATCTGCTGGATGGAGCCCTTGTCCATGACCACGATGGTGTCGGACATGGTGAGGGCTTCTTCCTGGTCGTGGGTGACATAGATAAAGGTGATGCCCACCTGCTGCTGGATGCGCTTGAGCTCGATCTGCATATCCTTGCGCAGCTTCAGGTCCAGAGCGCCCAGAGGCTCGTCCAAAAGCAGCACCTTGGGGCGGTTCACCAGGGCGCGGGCGATGGCCACCCGCTGCTGCTGACCGCCGGAGAGGGCGTCGGGCTTGCGGTTTTCAAAACCCTTGAGGCTGATGATCTCCAGCATTTCCATGACCCGCTCGTGGATCTCCTTTTCCGGGATCTTCACCTTTTTCTTCCCGGAGGGATCGGCAGGGTCGCTCCGGCGCTGCATCCGCAGGCCGAAGGCAATATTTTCAAAGACGTTCAGATGGGGAAACAGGGCATACTTCTGGAATACCGTGTTGATCTGGCGCCGATAGGGCGGAACGTCATTAATCCTCACACCGTCGAACAGCACGTCTCCCGACGTAGGTGTCGCGAAACCGCCGATGATCCGCAGCGTGGTGGTCTTACCGCACCCGCTGGGTCCGAGCAATGTGAGGAATTCTTTGTCGTTGATATAAAGATTGATGTTGTTGAGAACCGGCTCATCGTCGTACGCCATGCAAAGATCACGCAGGCGAATCAACTCTTTGGACATATATCCTCCCCCATTTCATCATAAAAAATTGATTTAAAATGAAACGCCTCTTTTCTCTGTTGAGGGGGAACCTTTCTCGTCGAAATTCAGCAATTATGAATGATATCGGAAGCGTCCCGAAATGTCAAGAGATTGGGGGAAAATCCCCTGTTAAATATGGGGGAAATATTTCTCCCGGAAGGGGATCTCCTCCACGGTGAACGTCTGGCCCCGCAGATAGTTCAAAATGCCTGCATCCGTGGGCAGAGAGAAGGAGAGTTTGTAGGAATAAAGTGCCTGGCGTGTCTCGCCGTAGCGGCGGTTCACCTCGCCCCGGCCGTACTTGCCGTCTCCCAGCAGAGGGCAGCCCAGATGGGCCATGGATACGCGGATCTGATGGGTGCGGCCGGTGAGCAGGCAGCACTCCACCAAAGAGAGAGGGCCGCGGGTCTCCAGGGTCTTGTAGAGGGTGACGGCCGTCTTGCCGCCGGGGACGGGCCGGGAGTGGAAGTAGACCTGCTTTTTGACCTCATCTTTAAATAAGAAACCCTCCACTTTGCCGGCGGCAGGATTGGGGCGGCCCACGGTGATGCACAGGTAGGACTTTTCCAGCTCATGGTCCCGGATCTTCTCGTTGATAATGCGCAGCGTCTCGGCGTTTTTCGCGGCGATGACGATGCCGCCGGTGTTGCGGTCGATCCGGTTGCAAAGGGCGGGGGCAAAGGCATTTTCCCACTTGGGATTCCACTCCCGCTTCTGATAAAGATAGGCCTGGATGTGGTTGATGAGGGTGTTGACCTTTTCCGTTTCGTCTGCGTGGACCACCAGGCCGGGCCGCTTGTTCACCAGCAGCAGATTCTCATCTTCATAGACGATATCCAACTGGGGGGAAAAGAGGGTGAGGAACATGTTTTCCTCAGAGGGCTTGTCAAAAAACTCGTCGTTGATATATAATTGAAGGACATCGCCGGCTGCAAGCCGCGTGTCCCGCTTGGAGCCCTTGCCGTTGACCTTAATCCGCTTGAGCCGGATGTATTTTTGCAGCAGGGCGGGGGGCAGCAGCGGCAGGTTCTTGGCCACAAAGCGGTCCAGCCGCTGTCCGGCATCATTTTTCCCGATGGTGAATTCCCGCATGATATCCTCCCGTTGGAAAGTTTCACCTTATCATACCCGTTTGCGCCCGGGTTGTAAAGCGATGGGCGAAAGAATTTTCTGGAAAGAGAGCGAATGAGACCATGAGCCAGCAAAAGCGAGACAAAAAGCAGACAGGCCGCGTGAACTATGTGTGGGTGCTGGGCGGCGGATACCTTATTTATACTGCCATCCAGCTGTTTAGAAATCTCCCTGAGGCGCCGCAGCCGACGGTAAACGTCATCGGCGGCACCGTATTCACCGTGGCGGGCGCATGGATGCTGTGGCGGGAGTGGAAGGCCTACCGTTATGGGGTGGAGCATATGGACGATCCGGACAGCTGGTCAGACGAGCCGGAGCAGCCGGAGCAGACCGGTCAGCCGGCAGAGAAGGAAGAGGAGGGACGGCCGTGAACGTGGAGGCACTGTGCGCTGCTGTACGGGAGGCGGACCAGTGGATCCCCCGCTTTACCCGCCGGGACTATCCCGACGCGTTCCGGGCGTATATGGAGCGATTCGGGCCTTTGTATGCCCAGGCCGTTCGGGATACGGACGGGGACGAGGAAGCGCTCCGGGCCCTTTCCAGCGCCCTGGTGGATGCTCTGGCGGATGGATGGAAGCGGCAGCGCTTCTGGAACCGCGGCGCGGTGCGTGTGAGCGAGAAGCAGATGATGGTCAATTATCTCTCTCCCATGCTGCTGGAGCTGCCGGACCCCCTGTGCGGCCGCCTTGCGGGCATGCTGCGGCAGGAGTGGGAGGACCGCTGGCCGTCCGATGCCTATCACATCACCACCTATGAGGTGATCCGCAGCGGATTCCGCTTCGCCATCATGGGCATCGATCTGGAGCGGAAGCATCTGGACCCGAAAAAGGACAAGCGGTAAAAGAAATCCGGAAGAAATTGAAAAAACTGTTTGACAACGGGTAGTCCATCTATTATAATACTACTCGTGTCATTGCGAGGTAGCTTATGCTTTTAGATGTAAAACCGATTTTGCGCGACCCCGGTACGCGCCTGCCGTTCCGGTTTACCATGGATCTTTCTGATCTGGAATTTTCCGGCCGGCATCCCGTCAGCCACGAGGTGACGGTAGAAGGCGAAGCGTACAGCAGCGCCGATGTGCTGCATCTGGACCTGACGGCCCGCACCACGCTGGACGCGGTGTGTGACCGCTGCGGAAAGGCATTTGCCCAGGATAAGGAAGTGCCGTACAGCTGTATGCTGGCGCAGGAGCTTCAGGACGAGGACAACGACGAGATCGTGCTGCTGGAGCAGGACAAGGTGGATGTGGGCGAGCTGGCCCGCACTGCGTTCATCCTCGGAATGGACACCAAAACTCTGTGTTCGGAAGATTGCAAAGGACTGTGCCCCAGGTGCGGCGCTGATCTGAACCTCGGCCCGTGCTCTTGTAAAAAGGAGCAGGACCCGCGGCTGGCAGTCCTGGCCAAGCTTTTGGAGAACAAATAAAGGATAAAATAAGGACGGGCTTGACCTCCCGCGCCTTTGAAAGATCAAGGAGGTGTCATAATGGCAGTACCTAAGGGAAAAGTATCCAAAGCAAGACGCGACAAGCGGCGCAGCTCTCACTGGAAGCTGGATATGCCCGGTCTCGTTGCATGCCCCAAATGCGGTGCGCTGCACCTGCCTCACAGAATGTGCCAGGAGTGCGGTACTTACAATGGCCGTGAGGTCAAGGTTGTGAAGTCCGTCGTCGCGAAGTAAGGCACAATTGCATGCTTGCTTTAGGAGGGAAGAGAAAGCTCTTCCCTCCTTGCTTTTTGTCTTGCTATCCCGCCTGTGGGCGGGTATAATAAACTTGGTTTTTTATGAGAACAGAGGAAAGGAAGTGAGAGCCGATGAAACCTGTGGTTGCCATCGTGGGGCGGCCCAATGTGGGCAAATCCATGCTGTTCAACAAGCTGATCGGCAAGCGGCTTTCCATCGTGGAGGATACACCCGGCGTCACCCGGGACCGCATTTACGGAGAGACGGATTGGAACGGCCGGAAGTTTACCCTCATCGACACCGGCGGCATCGAGCCCCGCACCGACAACATGATCCTGGAGTTCATGCGCCAGCAGGCCCAGATCGCCATTGACAACGCAACGGTCATCGTGTTTTTGACGGATATCAAGACGGGGCTCACCGCCTCCGACCAGGAGGTCGCCTCCATGCTGCTGCGCAGCGGCAAGCCCATCGTGCTGGCGGTGAACAAGATGGATTCCACCGGCACCACCGACCCGGATTTTTACGAGTTCTATAATCTGGGCCTGGGAGACCCCATTGCCGTCTCCGCCGTCCACGGCCACGGCACCGGCGACCTGCTGGACGCCTGCGTGCAGTATTTCCCGCCGGAGGAGGAAGAGGAGGAAGAGGACGACGCCATCAAGGTCGCCGTCATCGGCAAGCCCAACGCGGGCAAGTCCTCTTTGGTGAACAAGATCCTGGGGGAGGAGCGGGTCATCGTCTCTGATGTGGCCGGCACCACCCGGGATGCCATCGACTCCCGGTTTGAAAACGACAAGGGCGCTTTCGTGTTCATCGACACCGCCGGCATCCGCCGCAAGTCCAAGGTGGAGGAGGAGATCGAAAAGTACTCCGTTCTCCGGGCCACCATGGCCATCGAGCGCAGCGATGTGTGCCTGATCATGATCGACGCCACCGAGGGCGTCACGGAGCAGGACACCAAGGTGGCGGGCCTGGCCCACGAGGCCGGCAAGGCCAGCATCATCGTCATCAACAAGTGGGACCTGGTGGAAAAAGACGGCAAGACCATGGACAAGATGCGGGAAAAGGTGCGCCAGGACCTGGCGTTCATGCCCTACGCGCCCATTTTGTTCATCTCTGCCAAGACCGGCCAGCGGGTGGACCGGCTGTTTGAGCTCATCGACTATGTGTCCAATCAGGCCAGCACCCGGATCACCACCGGTATGCTCAACAACGTCCTGGCGGATGCCCAGACCCGCGTGCAGCCGCCCTCCGACAAGGGCCGCCGCCTGAAGATCTACTATATGACCCAGGTGGGCATCCGCCCGCCCCACTTCGTCATTTTCTGCAATGACGCCCGGCTGTTCCATTTCTCCTATCAGCGGTATATCGAAAACTGCATTCGCAATACTTTCGGCCTGGAGGGCACACCCATTATCCTCTCCATCCGCCAGAAGGGCGATAAGGAGGAATGAGATCATGCCTACCCTGTTTGCGGGTAATCCCCTGGTCCTGGTCCTGCTGACTACGGTGATCGCCTACTTTTGCGGCTGCTTCAACGGTGCCGTCATCGTCTCCAAGTATATCCTGCGGGACGACGTCCGCAACCACGGCAGCGGCAATGCAGGCCTCACCAATTTCTACCGCACCTTCGGCGGCCCCTTGACCTTCGTGGTGATCCTCACCGACGTGCTCAAGGCGGTGGTGGCCGTTTTGGTGGGCGCTTCGCTGTTCAGCGGTATCCCTGAGCACGTGGCCTGGGTGCCTTACTTCACACTCCTGGGCAAGTACTGGGCGGCGCTTTGGTGCCTCCTGGGACACATGTTCCCCTGCATGTTCCACTTCAAAGGCGGCAAGGGCATCCTCTCCGGCGGTACCATCGCCCTCATGATGGACTGGCGGATCGCCCTGGTGGTCTGGGGCGGATTTTTGATCCTGGCCATCCTGACCCGGTATGTGTCTTTGGGCTCTGTGTGGGCCGGAGCCAGCTTTCCTTTCATTTCCTGGTACTGCTATCCGTACTTTTCCATCGTGGCCCTGGCCTTTATCATCGGCGGCCTGGTGGTCTGGCAGCACCGGAGCAACATCCGGCGGCTCATCCACGGCAATGAAAACAAATTCAGCTTCCATCGAAAAAAGGAGGGGTCTTCATGAAAGCGGTAGTCGTCGGCAGCGGCGGCTGGGGCACGGCGCTGAGCCAGGTGCTGTGCGACAACGGCCACGATACCTGGCTGTGGTCCCACAATCCGGCCAAAGCCGCAGAAATGGGGCAGACCCGGGAAAATCCTCTGCTCAAGGGTGTGATCCTGCCGGAGACGCTCCATATCACCGGAGATCTTGACTGTCTGCACGGGGCGGATATCGTGGTGTGTGCTGCGCCGTCCTTTGCTGTGCGGGAGACCGGGCGGAAGATCGCCCCGTACCTGACGGAAAAGACGGTGCTGGTGAGCGTGTCCAAGGGCATTGAACGGGATACGAACCTGCGCATGAGCCAGATCCTGCAGGAGGAGACGAAAAACGTCTGTAAAGTGGTGGCCCTTTCCGGCCCTTCTCATGCCGAGGAGGTGGGGGTCCGCCTGCCTACCGGCTGCGTATCTGCATGCCCGGACCGGGCGGCGGCGCGGTTTGTGCAGGATGCGTTCATGAACGACTATTTCCGCGTCTACACCAGCTATGATATCGTGGGTGTAGAGCTGTCCGGCGCCATGAAAAACGTGGTGGCCCTCAGCTGCGGCATCTGCGCGGGACTGGGGTTCCAGGACAATACCAAGGCGCTGCTGATGACCCGGGCCATGGCGGAGCTGACCCGCCTGGGCGAGCAGCTGGGCGGCACCCGCCGGACTTTCGGCGGTCTTGCCGGCATGGGAGACCTGATCGTTACCTGTACTTCCATGCACTCCCGCAACAACCGGGCAGGCATCCTGATCGGCCAGGGCAAGACCGTGGAGGAGGCTATGCAGGAAGTGGGCGCGGTGGTAGAGGGATACTACGCTGCTGAGAGCATCTGCCAGCTGGCCCGCAGGGAGGACGTGGAGATGCCTATCTGTACCTGCGCTTATGAGGTTTTGTACAAGGGCAGAGATGCCCGTCTGGTGGTCAGTGAACTTATGCGCCGGGCCAAAAAGGATGAGCTGCTGGAGCGCACCTGGCTTTGAACTAAAAAAACCGGAACTGCTCAAAGCAGCTCCGGTTTTTTTGCCGTTTTTTGCTAAAAGAAAATCCCGGACAAAAGTCCGGGATTTTGTTTGTCCAAGTTAGACCGCTCTGGTGACCTTACCGGAACGCATACACCGGGTACAAACATACACATGGCGGGGGGAACCGTTGACGATCGCCTTCACACGCTTCACATTGGGCTTCCAGGGACGATTGGAACGCCGGTGAGAGTGAGAGACCTGAATGCCGAAGGTAACGCCCTTATCGCAGAACTCGCACTTAGCCATCCGTTGCACCTCCTTGCTGTTGCGTACTTCCGTGCCGCTTTTCACAAGCACAGCTGATATCATAACAGAAAGATGAAGAAAATGCAAGAAGAAATTTCAAAAAAATACAAGGAATTTTCCAGAGCCCTCCAGAGGGGCAGAGTAGGGGGAAAGTGTTGCGAAAACAGGGGATTTCATATATAATAAAAAGCAGTTTCCGCTTTGATATTTTTTAACCTCCCAGCCGGGCGTTCGCGTTGTCCCAGAGGGAGGAGAGGGCGCCTTTGCGCCGGAAAGGTGAAGGATGCGCGATGTATGAAAAAGGCCTGAAGGTCACAGATTTTGTCTCGTTTTTCGGTCTTGAAGTACTCAATCGGGGCAGCGACTACGAGACGGCGCTGCTGACCATCACGGATGTGAACCGTCCCGGACTGCAGTTCCATGACTTTTATGATTACTTTGATCCCCGCCGCCTGCAGGTGATCGGCAAGGCGGAGGTGACATATCTCAAAAGCCTGACGGAGGAGCAGCGGCGCAAGTGCTTTGACGACCTGTTCCTCTACGATATCCCGGCGCTGGTGATCTCCCGGGGCCTGGACTGTTTCCCGGAGTGCCTGGAGAGCGCCGTGGAGCATGAAAAAACCATTTTGCGCACGGAAGAGACCACGGTGGACTTTACCAGCCATGCCATCGAGTATCTCAACCGGGCTCTGGCCCCCTGTGTCACGCGCCACGGCGTACTGCTGGACATTTACGGCGAGGGCGTGATGATCACCGGCGACTCCGGCGTGGGCAAGAGCGAGACCGCCATTGAGCTCATCATGCGCGGCCACCGCCTGGTGGCGGACGACGCTGTGGAGCTGCGGCGCATCTCCAACCAGCTGATCGGCACGGCGCCGGAGGTGATCCGCCACTATATCGAGCTGCGGGGCATCGGCGTCATCGATGTGCGGCAGCTGTTCGGTATGCGTACGGTGAAAACGGAGTCCCAGCTGGATCTCATCGTTCATCTGGAGCCGTGGGATCAGACCAAGTTTTATGACCGACTGGGTATTGAAGACCATTTTACGGAGATCATGGATGTGAAGGTGCCCATTGTCACCATTCCCGTCCGTCCCGGACGGAACCTGGCCAGCATCGTGGAGGTGGCGGCATTGAACAACCGTCACCGCCGCTACGGCTATAACGCGGCCCAGGAGCTGGCCCGCCGGGTGGACCAGCGGGCGGACGCCGGCAGCCGCCGGCAGAGCTGAGAGGAGGAATCGCCATGGCATATATTGGAATTGATGTGGGCGGCACCAACCTCAAGGCGGGACTGGTGGACGAGAGCGGTGCCATTCTGGCAGTGGAGCGGGTGCCGCTGGATTTCCAGGGGCCGGAGGTCTTTGCGGCCACGCTTGCCTCCTTGGCCCGCAAAGTGATGGGGCAGGCGCAGGCAGACTATGTGGGCGTGGGTCTGCCCGGTGCGGTGGACGGCGGACACGTGCGCTTTACCACCAACATCCCCATGCAGGATGTGCCCTTGGAGACGCTGTTCCGCCAACATCTGGATCTTCCGCTGCTGCTGGGCAACGACGCCGACTGCGCGGCGGTGGGAGAGTATTTCGGCGGTGCGGGCCGCGGAACCCAGGACTTTGCGGTGGTCACACTGGGTACCGGCATCGGCGTGGGGCTCATTTTGAATGGAAAGCTGCGCTGCGGAGACGCCTCCAGTGAGGGCGGCCACCTGACCGTGGTGCACGACGGTGAGCTGTGCAACTGCGGCCGCCGGGGATGCTGGGAGCGCTATGCTTCTGCCACGGCGCTGATCCAGCAGACGAAGTCCGCCATGGACGCTCACCCGGAGAGCCTGCTGCATACCCTGGCGGCCCAGCAGGGCGGCGTGGAGGGCGCACGGCATTTGACGCTGCCCAGGCGGGAGACGAGACGGCCCTGGAGGTCTGCCGGACCTATGTGGAGTATCTGGCGGACGGCGTGGTGAGCCTGGTGAATCTGCTGCGGCCGGAGGCGGTGGCCATCGGCGGCGGCGTTGCTGCCGCGCCGGAGGCGCTGCTGCTGGAACCGCTGCGCCGGATCGTGGAGACGGAGAGCTTTGCCCGCCACGGCGGCCGCAGCACCCGTATCCTGCGGGCGGAGCGGGGCAATGACGCGGGCATCATCGGCGCGGCCTTCCTGGGACGCGTACTTTGAATGGACAGGAGCATCCAGTATGGAGTGGTTTGAAGAATTGGATCAGTGGACGGCATCCTATCTGCCGGACCTGGAGATGACGGCGGAGGAACCCATGAGCCGTCATACCTCCTTCCGGATCGGAGGGCCTGCCCGGCGCATGGCGTTTCCCAAGCGGCCTGAGCAGGTGGTGCTGCTGGTGGACTTTGCCCGCCAGTGCGGCGCCCGGCCTTTGGTGATCGGCAACGGCACGAACCTGCTTTGCCCGGACCGGGGACTGGACCGTCTTGTGATCGATTTGTCGGCGGGGCTGACGGAGCTGGAGGAAGGGCAGGAGAGCGGCACCATCCGTGCCGCCTGCGGCGTTTCTTTAGCACGCCTTGCGTCCTTTGCCTGCGACCTGGGGCTGACGGGGCTGGAATTTGCCCACGGCATCCCGGGCACGCTGGGCGGCGCTCTGGCCATGAACGCCGGCGCTTACGGCGGAGAGATGTGCCAGGTGGTGGAGCGCGTGCATGTGCTCTTCCCGGACGAGGGGATCCGGCTGCTCACCGGGGCGGAGATGGACTTCCGCTACCGGGGCAGTCTCCTCACCGACCGGCCCGACGCGGTGGCGCTGGACGCGGTGGTGCGTCTGGCACCCGGGGATAAAGAATCCATCCGGGCACAGATGCGGGAGCTGATGGGGCGGCGGAAGGCCAGCCAGCCTCTGGAGTACCCCAGCGCCGGCAGCACCTTCAAGCGGCCTGTGGGCCACTTTGCAGGCACGCTCATCGATCAGTGCGGATTGAAGGGGCTGACGGTGGGCGGTGCCCAGGTCAGTGAAAAGCACGCAGGTTTTGTGATCAACCGGGGCGGCGCCACCTGCGTCGACGTGCTGGCGCTGATGGAGCAGGTACGCCGGCGGGTGCTGGACGCCACCGGCGTCACGCTGGAACCGGAAGTGCGGATCGTGGAGTAAGGAGGCGCGGCTTTGGAAATTTTGATTATCTCCGGCCTTTCCGGCGGAGGCAAGAGCAAGACGGCCTCGTTCCTGGAGGACATGGGCTTTTATATCGTGGACAACATGCCTGCTGCCATGATCCTGAAATTCGCGGAGTTCTGCGCCGCAGGGTCCAGCCGCTATCAGCGTGTGGCTCTGGTGTACGACGTGCGTACAGCCAGCTCCTTTACGGAGCTTTTTGATGTGCTGGATAAGCTCAAGAGCATGGAAGGCCAGTGCCGGATGCTGTTTTTGGAGGCGTCGCCCGAGACGATCATCAAGCGCTATAAGGAGACGCGCCGCCGTCATCCGCTCAGTGACGGCAAGCTGTCCCTGGAGGCTGCGGTGGAGAAGGAGCGGGAGCTGCTTGCGCCGGTGCGGGAGCGGGCGGACTTTGTGATCGACACATCCAAAACCTCCACCGCCCAGCTGCGGATGGAGCTTTTACGCATTTTTGAGGGAAAGGACGAAAAGGGCGGCCTTGCCGTGACCGTTGCGTCTTTTGGCTTCAAGTACGGACTGCCTCTGGAGGCGGACCTCATTTTTGATGTGCGCTTCATGCCCAATCCCTTCTATATCGATGAGCTGCGCCACCAGACTGGTCTGGACGACGCGGTGCGGGATTATGTATTCAGCTTTCCTCAGACGGGCAGCTTCATGAAGCGGCTGGAGGACCTGCTGGCCCTGACACTGCCGCTGTACGCCGAGGAGGGCAAGACCGGACTCTTTATCGGCGTAGGCTGCACCGGCGGACACCATCGCTCTGTGGCGGTGGCCCACGCCCTGACGGAGTTTATCCGTTCTCAGGGCTACCAGGTGCAGGAGATCCACCGTGATATGAGCCGTGAGAGCTGAGGAAGGAGACGTTATGGAGCGAAACCGTATCTCATACCGGCTGCCGAAAGAACATGGCCCCCGGGTGGTGGTCATCGGCGGCGGACACGGCCTTTCCACCATGCTGCGGGGATTGAAGCACTATACGGAAAATCTCTCCGCTGTGGTGACGGTGGCTGACGACGGCGGCGGGTCCGGCATGCTGCGCCAGGATCTTGGTATGCCCCCGCCGGGAGATATCCGCAACTGTATGGAGGCACTGGCCAACACGGAGCCTCTCATGAGCGAGCTGCTGCACTATCGCTTCACGGAGGGAACGCTGGCGGGCCAGAGCTTCGGAAATCTTTTTCTGGCTGCCATGAACGGCATCTCTCCGTCCTTTGACGTGGCAGTGAGCCGCATGAGCGAAGTCCTGGCCCTGACGGGGCGGGTGCTGCCGGTGACCACGGCGGACGTCCAGCTGCAGGCGGAGTTTGAAAACGGCGCCACGGTAGTGGGCGAGTCCAAGATCTTTTACTGCAAAAAACGGGAGGACTGCCGCATCCGCCAGGTGCGGCTGGTGCCGGAACACCCCAAGGCCCTGCCGGACGCGGTCAGTGCCATCCGGGAGGCGGACATGGTGGTGCTGGGCCCCGGCAGCCTCTATACCAGTGTGATCCCCAACCTTCTGGTGGACGGCATCGTGGATGCCATCCGGGACTGCAACGGCCTGAAGGTCTATGTGTGCAATGTCATGACCCAGGAGGGAGAGACGGAGGGCTACACGGTCTCGGACCATATCCGTGCCATTTTTGAGCACTCCTCCCAGGGCCTGTTCCACCTGTGCCTGACCAATTCCTCTCCCATTCCCAAGGGCGTGGCTGCCCGGTATGCCGAAGAGGGGGCCGAGCTGCTGCGCTGCGACAAGGAGGCTTGCGAGGCGCTGGGGGTGGAGATCGTGAACCGTCCGGTGGCCACGGTGAAAAACGGCTATGTGCGCCACCATCCCGGCCATCTGGCCCGGGAGCTCATTTTGCTGCACGCCGAGCGCAGCGTCCGCATCGCCGGGGAGGGCAGAGCCTTCCGGGACGATATTTACCGCGTGGAGTAACCGCGTCTGATACATCAGAGAGGAAACCGACATGTCCTTTTCCTATGACACCAAAAACGAGCTGTGCCGGCTTCCGGTGCAGCGGCTGTGCTGTGCCCGGGCGGAGGCCTACGGCATTTTGCTCTATTGCAGCACGTTCCACCCGGGCGAGGTGCGGGTGGTGACGGAGAATCCCAATTTTGCCGCCCGCCTGCCCCGATTGTTCCACCGGGCGTTCGGCCTGCGGTTCGACCGCCAGCCGGAGCCGGAGCAGCAGGAGGGCAAGCGGGTGTTCCAGCTGACGGACGGAAAAAAGCTGGATCACATCATCAATCTCCTGGGCTACGATCCCAGGCAGAACCCGGTCCTGCATATCAACTTCGGCATGCTGGAGGAGGAGTGCTGCCGGTCTGCTTTTTTGCGCGGTGTGTTTTTTGCCGGCGGCAGCATTACGGATCCGGCCAAGCGGTACCATCTGGAGCTGACTACCTCCCATATGCAGGTGAGCCGGGAGCTGGATGTGCTGCTGCGGGAGTGCGGGTATCCGCCCAAGAGCGTCAGCCGAAACGGCAGCTTTGTGACCTACTTCAAGCAAAGTGACCAGATCGAGGACTTCCTCACGCTCATCGGCGCGCCGGTGGCGGCCATGAACGTCATGACCGCCAAAATGGAAAAAGACCTGCGCAACAGCGTCAACCGCCGGCTCAACTGCGACAGCGCCAATCTGGACAAGGCGGTGGGGGCGGCCCAGGAACAGCTGGAGGCCATCCGCAAGCTGGAGGCGGCAGGGCTTTTGGAAAAACAGCCGGAAAAGCTCCGGCAGACGGCGAGCCTCCGTGCCGCCAACCCGGAGCTGACGCTTTCGGAGCTTGCGGAGGAGTTCGATCCGCCGGTGACCAAATCCTGCCTGAACCATCGGCTGCGCAAGCTGGTGGAGCTGGCGAAAAATCTGTAATTCATCTACAAAGGAGAAAAAGACAATGGATCGTTGTGCAAAGGCATTGGAACTGCATCATCAGGGATATAACTGCGCCCAGTCTGTGGCGGGCGCTTTCGCGGATCTGCTGGGACTTCCCGAGGAGTCCGTGATGGCTGTGGCCGGCGGCTTCGGCGGCGGCGTGGGCGGAAGCCACGAAGAGCTCTGCGGCGCTGTCAGCGGCGGCGTGATGGTGCTCAGCCTCCTGCATCCCCATACGGACGGCGCTGACCGCGCCGGCAAGGTGCGGACCTATGGAATCACCAAGGAGTTCCGCCGCCGCTATGAAGAGGTGTTTGGCCTGACCCGCTGCGGCGATCTGCTGCGTGCCCGTCCCGGCGTCACGGAAAAGAACCCCGCCTCGGCGCGCCTGGGCGTCACCGCCCACTGTGACAACATGGTGGTCACCGCCACGGAGATCGTGGAAAAGATGCTGGAAGAGGAGAGAGCGGAGCAGTAATCAAACTGCAAAAGCGGAAAAGGAGGGATGCGCCGTGAAAAAGCTGGATTCTCTGACACTGCCCCAGGTCATGTGGCTCTCCAACGTGCTCTGTCTCGCGGGTGTTGCCCTGCTGCTGTTGGGCGGAGCTGTGGCTAAGGGGGGAACGGAGATCTCCATGGCCTGGATCGTTGCCCTGTGCATCCTGGCGATCATACTGGTCATCGCCGGGCTGGTGCTGGCTTATGGCTATCTGCGCTGCCCCCACTGCGGCGCATCTTTGTGCCAGGACGGCCGCGTGCCTATGAGGTTGCCTCTCTACTGTCCCCACTGCGGCAAGCCGCTGGATGAGGATGACTGCTGATACCATCCCACTGGAAAGGAAACGACTATGCCCTTCGTCCATTTACATGTCCATACGGAATATAGCCTTCTGGACGGCGCCTGCCGCATCCGGGACCTGCCGGGGATCGTCAAGTCCATGGGGCAGGACGCCTGCGCCATCACGGACCACGGCGTCATGTACGGCGCCATCGACTTTTACCGTGCCTGCAAGGCGGAGGGCGTCAAGCCCATCATCGGCTGCGAGGTCTATGTGACGCCCCAGGGCCGCTCCCGGTTCGACAAGATCCACGAGTTCGACGCCGAGAGCCGCCACCTGGTGCTGCTGTGCGAAAACGAGGAGGGCTACCGGAACCTTTCCTACCTGGTGTCTGCCGGCTGGACGGAGGGCTTTTACATCAAGCCCCGCATCGACCTGGAGCTGCTGCGCCGCCACAGCCGCGGCCTCATCGCCCTGACGGCGTGCCTGGCAGGCGAGATCCCCCGCAGGCTGCGCAACGGCGAGTACGAAAACGCCAAGGCATACGCCCTGGAGCTTTCGGATATCTTCGGACCGGAGCACCTGTATCTGGAGCTGCAGGACCACGGCATCGCCGACCAGCAGGAGGTGAACCGGGGCATATTGCGCATCCACCAGGAGACGGGACTGCCCATGGTGTGCACCAACGACGCCCACTACCTGCGCAAGGAGGATGCGGAGGCCCACGATGTGCTGCTTTGCATCCAGACCGGCAAGCTGCTGGAGGACGAGAACCGCATGCGCTACGAGCCCCGGAACTTCTACCTGCGCAGCGGGGAGGAGATGGAAACGCTCTTTGCCGGGTATGAGGGGGCGGTGGCCAATACCGCCAAGGTGGCGGATATGTGCAACCTGGAATTTACCTTCGGTAAGTACCACCTGCCGGAATTCCAGCTGCCGCCGGGCTACGACAGCTTTTCCTACCTGAAAAAGCTCTGTGACGAGGGCTATAAGCGCCGCTACGGCGCGGACGAGCGCTACCGCCAGCAGCTCCGATACGAGCAGGACATGATCGAGAAGATGGGCTTTACGGACTATTTCCTCATCGTCTCCGACTTTGTCCGCTATGCCAAGGAATCCGGCATTCCGGTGGGCCCCGGCCGCGGCAGCGCCGCCGGCAGCCTTGTGAGCTACTGTCTGGAGATCACGGACATCGACCCGGCCAAGTATAACCTGTACTTCGAGCGGTTTTTGAACCCGGAGCGGGTGAGCATGCCGGATATCGACATGGACTTCGGCGATACCCGCCGGGGCGAGGTGGTGGACTATGTCCGCCGCAAGTACGGCGACGACCATGTGGCCCAGATCGTCACCTTCGGTACCATGGCGGCCCGGGGCGTCATCCGGGACGTGGGCCGGGTCATGAATATGCCCTACGCCCAGGTGGACCAGATCGCAAAGCAGGTGCCTGCCGGGCCCGGTGCGCTGCATATCACTCTGGAGGATGCCCTGCGCCTCAGCAAGCCCTTGCGGGAACTCTATGAGACAGACCCCCAGGTGAAAAAGCTCATCGACACTGCCAAGGCCCTGGAGGGCATGCCCCGGCATGCTTCCACCCACGCTGCCGGCGTGGTCATCACCCGGCGGCCGGTCTATGAGTATGTGCCTCTATCCAAAAACGACGAGTCCGTGGTGTGCCAGTATGTGATGACCACACTGGAAGAGCTGGGCCTGTTAAAGATGGACTTTTTGGGCCTTCGGAACCTGACGGTGCTGGACGACGCGGTGAAGATGGTGCAGAAGGAACGGCCGGACTTCCGTTTGGAGAATATCCCGGAGGACGACCAGGCCGTATTTGACATGCTGACGGCGGGAAAGACCAGCGGCGTGTTCCAGATGGAGTCGGCGGGTATGACCGGCGTGTGCGTGGGACTCAAGCCTCAGACGATCGAGGATCTGACCGCCATCGTGGCCCTCTATCGCCCCGGCCCCATGGAGTCCATCCCCCGGTTCATTGCCTGCAAGCATAACCCCAAGCTCGTCACCTACAAGCACCCCGCCCTGGAGCCGATCCTCTCCATCACCTACGGCTGCATCGTCTACCAGGAGCAGGTCATGCAGATCTTCCAGCAGCTGGCGGGCTATTCCCTGGGACAGGCAGATATGGTGCGCCGGGCCATGAGCAAAAAGAAGGCCAAGGACATCGAACGGGAGCGCGGCGCCTTCATCAACGGTGACAAGGAAAGAAACATTACAGGCTGCGTGGCCAATGGCATCCCGACAGAGACGGCGGAGGCCATTTATAACGAGATCTACGATTTTGCCAACTACGCCTTCAATAAGGCCCACGCGGTTTCCTATGCGGTGGTGGCCTATCAGACCGCCTATTTCAAGTACCATTTTCCCCGGGAGTATATGGCGGCGCTGCTGACCAGCGTGCTGGATAACTCCGACAAGGTGGCCGGTTATATCGCTGAGTGCCGGGAGTGCGGCATCGCCCTGCTGCCGCCGGACATCAACCGCTCCAGCGACTGCTTTACGGTGGAAGAGGGCGGCATCCGTTTCGGCCTGGTGGCTATCAAGAACATCGGCCGGGGCTTCATCCAGGCGGTGATGCGCCAGAGGGAGCTGGACGGCCCCTTCAGCTCCCTCTATGATTTCTGCACCCGGATGATGGGCAGTGATATCAACAAGCGGGCAGTGGAGAACCTGATCCGGGCCGGAGCGTTCGACTCCACCGGCGCCCGCCGTTCCCAGCTGGTGAAGGTGTATGAATCCGTCATGGACTCCGTGGCCTCTCAGCAGCGGCAGAACCTGGAAGGCCAGATGGACTTTTTCTCCATGGGGAGCGACAGCACTTCTCGGACAAGCGCTGCAAAGGAGATCCCCTTGCCGGATATCCCGGAGTTTACCGCCCAGGAGCGGATGATGATGGAAAAAGAGACCACGGGGCTCTACCTCTCCGGCCATCCCATGGACCAGTACCGCCAGCAGGTGCGGGCGTTGGGGGTCCCGGCCATCGGCGCGGTGCTGGCGGACTTTGCCCAGGAGGGCGGCCCCACCCGCTTTTCTGACGGCCAGCGTGTGACGCTGTGCGGCGTGGTCACGTCCAGCAAGACCAAGACCACGAAAAATAACTCCCTCATGGCCTATGTGACCGTGGAGGACGATACGGCCGCTATGGAACTTTTATGCTTTTCCCGGGTACTGGATACCTGCGGGGCATACCTCAGCGAAAACCAGGCCGTCGTGGTGAAAGGGAAGCTCTCCGTCCGGGACGAGAAGGCTCCCCAGCTCATGTGCGACAGCGTGGAGCCGCTGGAGCGGCTGGGGGAGGGGGCACCGCCTCCGCCGGAGAAGCCCAAAACGCTTTATTTGAAGTTCCCGTCCCTCCAGGACCCGTCTGTCCGGCATATGAAGCTGGTGTTTGCCATGTTCCCCGGCACGGACCCGGTGAAGATGGTCATGGCGGACACCCGCAAGGTCTATGCTGCCCGGGTGCTGCTGCGCCCGGCGCTGGTGGAAGAGGCGAAGGAGACCCTGGGTGAGGAGAACGTAGTGGTCAAGTGAGTGGAAAACCAACTGACCGACAAAAAAGGCAGCCCCGCGCCAAACTGGCGCGGGGCTGCCTTTTTACGTTTATTCTACGTCCTCTTCCTCTGGCTCGGAGGACATGAGTACCCGCATGATCTCGCTGTACAGCCGCTCCGGGTTTTTGCGGAAGCGGTCCGCCAGCTCCTGAGCCATATCCTCCCGGGGCATGGCCAGCCGCAGGTCCATGACGCTGCCCATGTCGTCATCCAGGGCCAGGGACACGGTGAAGGTGCCGTTTTCCCGCTTTTCACATCCTGCACGCACCTGGCTCTTCCGGCGAAGCTTACGGTTGCAGGAGGCCAGGCTCTTGTCGCACTGGAGGCGGACGGAGTAGGGGAGGCTGGACTCACAGATGCGGCTGTTGCGCAGACCCTTTTCGGTGATGGCGTACATGCCGTCTTCCGACAGTGTCAGGTGCTCGGTTTTGACCAGGTCGGCCAGACACTCGGAAAAGTCAAAGTAGTCGATGGCGTCGTCGCACAGCGTCAGATCCAGTACGGTATCAAAGGGGACCGGCTCCACCAGCCGGGCGGTGATGTACAGGATCAAAAACTTGATTTCCAGCTTGTCGTGGATGAAACCGCGTGCCGCCATAGGGAATACACTCCTTCTTGTCAGATGGGCGCAGGCCATGCCCGCGTCCGGATTACGCTTTTGCATCATTATAACCTATTTTGGAACATGTGTACAGAAAAAAATGCGGAGGCCGGCGAGACGGCCTCCGCAAAAGTCATTTGCAGCAGGAGCAAAGATTTTTGGTTTCCTGGTAGTTTTCCGGCTTGTGCACGGTGTTGGGCGGGAAGAACTCGCCCACGGGGAAGGAGATGTTGCGGAACACGCAGCAGGGGTCCTCGCTGCCGGCACCGCAGGAGCACTCCTTCTCCGGCATGCAATAGTCGTACACAGGGATCAGCAGCTGGGAGTCCCGCTCCAGACGGACGATGGAGAACTGGCCCAGCGTCACGTAGATCCGGCGGACATCATCGCCGCTGGAGAGGTCGCCGCCGAAGCAGCCGTTGATGAAGGAGGGCACCTCGCACAGGTCGCAGTCGCACTCCCGCTTGCCGCAGCAGTCCATGATGCGGGCGTCCAGCACGATGGGATCCACCGCTTCCACAACGGCCACAGGGGCGTTGGCCCGGCGCAGCTCCTGGATGTCCGGCTCGCCCACGCGCATCTGAGAGGAGAAGATCTTGGCGTTGCCCTCGCTGCCGAAGAGGATCACCCGCTTGTCGAACACGCACAGGCCCTCCACCGGCACGGGCACCGGGCAGGAGAGATAGGCCTGCAGGGTCACGGCGTAGAAAAAGCGCATATCCACCGTGTAGAATCCCCGGTTGAAGCTGACGGGCTCCACGTCCACATAGACATAGAGCAGCTTGGCGCTGCCGCCCTTCACGGACTGGGCCCGGTTGATGACGTCCGCATACTGCATTTTGGGATAGAAGCGCAGGTCTTCCACACAGTCTTTATCCCGGCAGGAGTCATAGATCTTCCGGGTGTGGATGCACACCGCCTCCCGCACATTGCCGCACTCCGACACGGGGCCGGGCATGATTTTATCAGGCATGACAATACCTCCTAGTAAGTAGCTGAAATGAAAGAACGGGTCTTTCAATCCAGTGTATGCGCCGGGAGGCCGGGGGTGAGAAAAAAGCGGCGGAGAATCCGCCGCTTTTCTTATTCGTAAGTAAGGGTGCTGGTCCGGGGACTGATGATGCACACGTAGCTGTTCCCCTGCCCCAGGGAGAGCGGGGAGCCGTCTTCCAAAGTGTAGACAAAGGGGCTGTTCCGGTCCGCCTTGCTCCATCGGATGGGGACGGCCTTGCCGCCGCAGAAGAACGTACCGTCGCCGCTGCCGGTGAGGGTGACACGCAGCCGCCCGGCCGTGTCGCCGGGAATGACGGAGATGGAGGTCTCCAGAATGAGCACGTTGGTGGCGGATACCTGGGTGTTGGTCCCGCCGTCCATGTAGGCGGCACCGTACTGGCTTGCAAGGTATTTGCCGCTTTCGGCGTCGTAGTCGAAGAGTCCGGTTTTGTAGTTGGTGTAGCGCAGCGTCACGGCGGTGGCGGGCACGCCGTTTGCCGGGGTGCCGTCGGGGACGAAGGACTGGGTATAGGTGTAGCCGTCCCGGTGCTCCGTGGGGAAGTGGTCCTGGGCCAGATAATCCCCGATGGCGGAGGCGGAGGTGAGCATGCTGTGCTCATACCCCATGGACTTGCGCCGGTCCGCGTCCCGCCAGAAGATCTTGGCGTCGGAGCCGCCGTTGACGCCGTCCATATTGTCCACGCCCCAGGCGGAAATGTCATCATAGGCGTCCGGGCTGCCGCCGGCGTGTACCAGCAGCGCGTCGTGTCCCAGAGCCAGCTCCAGATAGTAGGGGCGGGTGGAGCGGATGCTGCCCAGATCTTCCACGCCCTCCAATGTCTGGTAGACGCCCAGCATCCGGGTGATGCCGCCCTCGGCAGGCACCTCATAGATGATGTCCGCCTGGGAAACACCCAGCTGGGGCTGGGCGATCTTGAGGTTGTTGAACATGACGGCCACAGGGCGGTCGTCCTCGAACTCCGGCTCCATAGGCTCACCGGTCAGGGGGTTCGTCCCGGCGGGAACATAGGGCTCCGGTTCGGGTTCCGGCTCTTCCACCGGAGGCGGCGTGACTTCCGGCTCCGGTTCGGGCTCCGGCTCCTTGCCGCAGCCTGCGAGGCTCAGCAGCAGCGCCGCCGAGAGAAAGAGGGTCCTGATCCGCTTATCCATGTCTCCGCCGCCTTTCCGATTTCGTTTTCCTCATGATACCAACCGCGCAGGCGGGCCGTCAAGGCGGAAAGCGCCCTTTTTCGACAAAGCTACATCTGCTTGCGGTAGTGGAAGATCAAGAACAGGTCTAAAAAGGATTTGGCCAGAAACACACCCACGGCGGCCACCGTCACCCACAGCGGCGCGTCCAGCCCGATGGAGACCCACGCCGCGGCCATGACCGTCCATTGCAGCACCTCGCCGGACACCGCCTGGGCCCGGCGGCGGATGGCCACGTTGCGTTCGTCGTTTGCCTCGATCTGCGCTTTGCGCATGATCTCGGGCTCTTTTTCCTCCCACCGCAGCGTGCGGAATTTGGAAAAGCCATAAGCAAACAGACCCATGCCGATGGCCGTAGCCGTAGCGCCCACCGTGTCCGGGATGCGGTGCTCCAGCACCAGACTTACGATGACCAGCAGCAGCCCTGCGGTGCCCATGGCCAGATAGCCTTTGGTTTTGCGTCTCATTTGGCATCCTCCTCGTAGATGAAAATATCCTCGATGGTGAGGCCGAAGTAGCGGGCGATCTTGAACGCCAGCAGGATGGATGGGTTGTATCGCCCGTTTTCCAAAGAGCCGATGGTCTGCCTGGATACCTCCAGTGCCTCGGCCAACTCCTCCTGTTTGATGCCCCGCGCCTTGCGCAGTGCCTCCAGATTGTTCTTCATGTGCACATTCCTCCTGAAATGGAAAGCGTCCTTTCCATAGCTTCACCATAGCACGCAGCAGGGGAAATGTCAAGCGAGCTTTCCATAAAATTGGGGGCATAACCGGGGACAACCTCTCATACAGTGGAGTAACCAAAGAAAGGGGGCATGGCCCTTGGAACGAGAGGGAACGGACATACGGTATGAAGCGGCGGCGGCGCTGCTGCCGGAGGAACTGCGCCGGGCTGCACTGACACTGCCGCCGCCGCTGCGCTTTCGGGCGGAGGAACTGCGGCTGCGGGCAGGGCGGCCTATGACGGCATTGACCGGGGAGGAGGAACGGCCCCTTCCGGCCACGGTGACGCCCCGCCTGCTGGAGGAGCTTTGCGACCGGGCGGCGGAGTATTCCCGCTATGCCGCGGCAGAGACCATCCGCCAGGGGTACTTATCGGTGCGGGGCGGTTTCCGGCTGGGGCTGTGCGGCACGGCGGTCATCAAGGGGGAGGAGAACACCGGCATGCGGCAGCTTTCCTCGGCGGTGCTGCGGATCGGGCGGGAAAAGACCGGCATTGGCCGGACGTTGGCGCCGTCTTTGTTCCGGGGCGGGCGGTTTTTAAGTACGCTGCTGCTCTCGCCGCCCGGCGGCGGAAAGACCACGCTGCTGCGGGATCTGGTGCGCTGCATCTCCGATGGGGACGGATGCCCGGTCCGACGGGTGGCATTGCTGGATGAGCGGGGAGAAGTGGCCGTCATGTGCGGCGGCGTCCCGCAGATGGAGGTGGGCAGGCGCACGGACGTGCTGGACGGCTGCCCCAAGGCACTGGGCATCCCCATGGTGCTGCGGGCCATGAACCCGCAGGTCATCGCCGTGGATGAGATCACCCGCCGCCAGGACCTGGAGGCCATGGTGCTCTCGGCCGGGTGCGGCGTGGGACTGCTGGCCACCATTCATGCCGCCGACCGGCGGGAACTGGAGGAAAAACCGCTGTACCGGCAGCTGCTCTCAGAGCGCGTCTTTTCTCTGGCGGTGTGCATCCGGCGGCAGGCGGACGGAACCAGGGCCTATACGGTGGAGGAGCTGGAATGAACAAGCTTTTTGGCGCGGCACTGGTACTGGCGGCGGGCGTTTGGGCCCGGTGGACGGCGGTGGCGCAGCGCCGCAGACGGCGGGACATGCTGGCATCGCTGTGCGCTGCCCTGCGGTGCATGAGCGAGGAGATCCGGATTACGCGACTCCCCATGCCGGAGCTGTTGGATACGCTGGGAGCACGGTACCCGGATGGCGCCGGGGCGTTTTTCCGGCGCGCCGCCGCCGGCATCGGCCGGGGGCAGGGACTGGGCGAAGCCTGGCAGCAGGCGGCGGAGGAACTGCCTCTGCCCCGGGAGGAGCGCATGACCCTGCAAGAACTGGGCTGGGGACTGCGGGGAGACGAGGAGGCTACCTGCCGCGCGCTGGCGGCGGCCTGGCTGCGGCTGGAGCGGCTTTTGGAGGAATGGGACAGGCAGCGTCCGGAGGAGGAAAAACGAGCCACGGCCTTGTGGCTGTCCGGCTCGGCGCTGCTGGTGATCTTGCTGATATGAGGGATGCGGCTTATGGATGTGGATTTGATTTTCAAGATCGCCGCCATCGGCATTCTGGTGGCGGTATTAAACCAGCTGCTGGTCCGCTCCGGACGGGAGGAGCAGGCCATGATGACGACGCTTGCGGGCCTTGTGGTGGTTTTGATGATGATGGTGCGGCAGATCAGCGAGCTGTTCGAGCTGATCCGCACCCTGTTCGGGTTTTGACCATGGAGCAGGCCATCCAGGTGACCGGGCTTTGCGTGGTGGGGGCGGTGCTGGCACTGACCATCCGCCGGGGAAGCCCGGAGACCGCGCTGCTTTTGAGCATCTGCGCGGCGGTAACGGTGCTGCTGGTGGTGGGACAGGCCCTGGGGGAGCTGCTGGATTTTCTGAAGGAGCTGGGAACGCACAGTGGGGTGCCCCCGGCGCTTTTGGAGCCGCTTTATAAGACGGTGGGCATCGCGCTGGTGGTGCGGGTGGGATCGTCGCTGTGTGCGGACGCGGGGGAGTCGGCTCTTGGGAAAGTGGTGGAGACGGCGGGAGCTGTGTGCGCACTGGCGGCGGCGCTGCCCCTTCTTCGGACGGTGCTGGAGCTTTTGATGGAGCTGATGGGATGAGACGATGGCTGATTTTGCTGGCGGCGGCGCTGGTGCTGCTGACGATGCATGCCAAGTGCGCCCAGCTTCCCAGTGAGGTGGAGCGGGCTTTGCCGGGGGGGAGCGAGGAGCTTTTGGAGGATGTGGAGCTCTCCGAGGGAGCCGGCGCCCTGGGAGAGGGCCTGGCCGGCATTTGGGAGATGATCACGGAGCAGGCGGGAGATGTCGTGCGCCAGAGGCTTCGGGGCGCGGCGGCGGTGGTGCTGACAGCGGTGCTCTGCGGCGCTGTGGATGGCTTTTACCGCGCCGGCGGCGGGAGCTCCCTGCCGTTTTTGCCCATGGTGGGCGCTGTGTCCGTGACTGCCGTGACCACCGGGAGCCTGGGGGATCTGATCGGCCTGGGGGCGGAGACCATCCGGAGCCTGGGCGATTTTTCCACCGTGCTGCTGCCGGCCATGGCGGCGGCCACCGCCGCCACCGGCGCCGTGTCCTCTGCCACGGCACAGCAGGTGAGCGCGGTGATTTTGGTGGATCTTCTCCTGCGGCTCATCAACCATGTGCTCATTCCGGCGGTCTACCTTTACACAGCGCTGCTGACTGCCGCGGCGTGCCTGCCGGGCAACCGGCTGGAGGTGCTGGCAGGCGGGCTGAAGAAGGTCATCGTCTGGCTGCTGACCACGCCTTTGCTGGCGTTCACCCTGTATCTTTCAGCGGTACGGGTGGTCTCCGGCGCGGCGGACAGCCTCAGCGTCAAGGTGGCCAAGACTGCCATCTCCGGCGTGGTGCCGGTAGTGGGCGGGATCATCGCCGAGGCCTCGGAGACGGTGCTGGCAGGGGCAGGCATGCTGCGGGGCGTCATCGGCGTAGGCGGCATGCTGGCTATTTTGGCCGCCTGCGCGTATCCATTTTTGCAGCTGGGCATCCAGTATTTGCTCTATAAGCTGGCGGGGTTCCTCTCCGCCATGGTGGGCCCGCCGGAGCTGTGCAGGCTCATCGACGGTCTTGGCGGTGCGTTCGGGCTGGTGCTGGGTATGACCGGCGCATGCGCACTGCTGCTGTTGGTGTCGCTTCTTTCGTTTGCGGGGGCGGTGGTGCCATGATGGAGGGACTGCGGCAATGGATCATTTCCCTGACGGCCCTTTGCATGCTGCTGGCGCTTTTGCGGGTGCTGGTGCCGGGCGGGACCATGGGCCGGGTGGCCGCCTTTATTGGAGGACTGGTGCTCCTGGCGGCGCTGGCCCGTCCGCTGTCAGAGCTGGGGGTCGTCCGCCTGGCGCTGCCGGATTACGCGGGAGAGATCGAGCGGCTGCAGCGGCAGCTGGAAGAGGAAAACGAAGCCGCCCTCTCCGATGGCATAGCGGAGCGGACAGAGGCATATATATCGGACAAAGCCGCTTCCATGGGTCTTGCGGGGGCGTGCAGGGTGGAGACCAGGACCGGGGAGGACGGCATCCCGCTGCCCTGGTCGGTGGAGCTGGAGATGCCCCGGTCGGCGGAACTGGCGGCGTGGATAGAGGAAGAGCTGGACATCCCATCGGAGAGGCAGGTTTGGCATGGAGCGGAAGGGTAAAGTTGAAGGAGTGCGAAGGCTATGGGACAGATACAAATACGTGGGACTGGTGACGCTGATCGGCGCCGCGCTGCTGTTATGGCCGAGTGGGAACGGCTCCACCGCCAGTCCCAGCAAGAACAGCGGCAGCGCAGAGAGCGCCGGGGAGGCGCAGGAGCTGGCACAGGAGCTGGAGGAGATCCTGGGCAGGATGGAGGGCGTTGGGCAGGTGCAGGTGCTGCTGACGGTGCAGGACGACGGACAGCGCCAGCTTGCTGCGGATGGGGAGCTCTCTTACAGCGGCTCGCCCCAGGCACCGGAGGACTATCGGCGCACCAGCGAGACGGTGCTGGTGGACGGAGCGCAGGGCGACGAGCCGGTGGTGACCCAGCGGACCAGCCCCACGTACCGGGGAGCGCTGGTGGTGTGTCAGGGGGGCGGCCAGGCGTCGGTGCGTCTGGCGGTAACAGAGGCGGTAACGGTGCTGACCGGGCTTCCCGCAGACCGCGTCACCGTGGCAAAATGTCAGTGATCATCTGGAGGAGGAGAGGAGAAATGAAGAGCAGATTCAAGCGCAACGCAGTGGTGGTGACCATGGCGCTGCTGGTGTGCGCCGCGGCAGCGCTCAACTGGAAGTACACGGGCCAGCAGGCGGCCGGCACGGCCCAGACGGGACAGACGACCCAGGCGGAGCAGCAGGGCGGCGGCACGAAGATCCTGGGGGAGGCGGAGCTGGTGTCCGGCGTAGAGGATGACGGCGTCCAGGAGGCCTCGGCGGGCACCGGGGACGAGGAGGCCGTGTATACCGGCTCGGACTACTTTGCCTCCGCCCGGCTGACCCGCCAGCAGGCCCGGGACAGCGCCGTGTCCCTTTTGCAGGAGGCGGCAGAGCAGGAGGGGGCCGGTGAGGCGGCGGCCACGGAGGCCTCCGAGGGCATCGCCGTGCTGGCGGGCTACACCATGAAAGAGGCGCAGATCGAAAATCTGGTGACGGCCAAGGGCTACGCGGACTGCGTGGCGTTCATGGGCGATGAGGGCGTGAGCGTGGTGGTGGCCACGGAGACGGGAGAGCTGACGGTGGAGGACGTGGCCAAGATCACGGACATCACCGTCAACGAGACCGGGTACGCGGCCAGCAGCGTGCGGATCATGGCGGCAAATTAAAGGTTGTAATTTTCCCTGCTCCATGGTAAAATAACTATCCAGTAATGTAGGGAGACAGGCGTGCCTGGTTCCCAAGGACGGATAAGGAGAAGATACCATGGGCGAGAGCAAGGAATATATGACCCTGCCGGAGGAGAACGGCAGCATCAACATCTCCGAGGAGGTCATTGCAGCCATCGCCGTCGGCGCCGTTCGTGAGGTGGAGGGCGTTTCCGGCATGATGACCAACCTTGGCGGCAGCGTCACCGATCTGGTGAACAACAAGAAAAACGCCCACAAAGGTGCCAAGGGCGTGAAGATCGATATGACGGGCACGGCACTGTCGCTGGATCTGTACCTGACGGTGCAGTTCGGCCATCCCATCCCCGAGGTGGCGGAAAACGTGCAGAAGGCTGTGGCGTCTGCCATCGAGGCCATGACCGGCTGCTCTGTGGGCACTGTGAATATTCATGTGGGCGGCGTGACGCTGGCCTGAAGTGCACGCATGCGTGCGTTTACGAGAGAGAAAAGGACGATTTGATTTATGGTACGGAATACCGCACGGGAAATAGCGATCCACCTTTCCTACGAGCTGAGCTTTACGGACCGGTCCACCGACGAGCTGCTGGATGAGCGGCTGACGCCGGAGACCTTTGCCACGCTGGCGTCGGAGGACGATCTGTACGCGGAGGCGCCCAACGCCAAGCAGGCGGAGTATATCCGCCGGCTGGTCCACGGTGTGGCCGAGCACGGCGCGGAGCTGGACGGCTATATCGCAAAATACGCCAAGGGCTGGAATTTTGCCCGTATTCCGCTGGTGGCGTCGGCCATCATGCGGGTGGCCATGTATGAGATCCTCTACATGCCGGATATCCCCAACGGCGTTTCCATCAACGAGGCGGTGGAGATCGCGAAGAAATACGAGACGCCGGAGACGGTGAAGTTTATCAACGGCATCCTTGGCAGCTTTGTGCGCCAGGAGACCGTCTGAATGAGCGCACGGGCAGAGCGGGACGCGGCATCAGCCGCCGTCCGGCTCTGCTTTTGTGTGACGGCAAGGAGGCCCCATGGAACAGCATATTTTCGGCGTGGCCGAGGTCAACCAGCTGGTCAAGCACCTGCTGGACGGGGAGCCCATGCTCTCGTCCATCTGCGTGCGGGGCGAGCTGTCCAACTACAAAATGTACCCCTCCGGGCACCACTACTTTACGCTCAAAGACGCAGAGGGGGCGCTCCGGTGCGTCATGTTCAAGGGGGCGGCGTCCAAGCTGCGCTTCCGGCCGGAAAACGGCATGGCGGTGGTGGCGTCCGGGCGCATCACCGTGTTTCCACGGGACGGGGCGTATCAGCTCTACTGCAATACCCTCTCGCCTCTGGGTGCGGGCGATCTGGCGGTGGCCTTTGAGCAGCTCAAGGCCAAGCTCCAGGCGGAGGGGCTTTTTGACCCGGCCCACAAAAAGCCGCTGCCGGCCTATCCGGAGCGGATCGCCGTGGTCACCTCCGCCGCCGGCGCGGCAGTGCATGATATGATCCGCATCCTGCGGCGGCGCTATCCGCTGGCCAAGGTCATTTTGCTGCCCGTACGGGTGCAGGGGGCCGAGGCCCCGCCGGAGATCGCCGGCGCCATCCGCTATGCAGACCGCTGGCACATCGGCGATGTGATCATCACGGGCCGGGGCGGCGGCTCCATGGAGGACCTGTGGGCTTTCAACGACGAGCGGGTGGCCCGTGCTATCTACGATTGCAAAACGCCCATCATCTCCGCAGTGGGCCATGAGCCGGATGTGACCATTTCCGATTTTGTGGCGGACGCCCGGGCTTCCACGCCGTCCAACGCCGCGGAGATCGCGGTGCCGGATCGCATGGACCTCACCCGGCAGCTGCGGGACATGCAGGTGCGTCTGGAGCAAAGCCAGATCGCCCGGCTGGAATCCCTGCGTCGGCGGCTGGAGACACTGGCAGACAAGCGGTGTCTCCGGGATCACGGGGCATATATCCAGGATAAGCGCATGGCGCTGGTGCATCTGCAGCAGCGGCTGGGAGATCTGGCCGGTGCGCAGCTGGGCCGCAAGCGGCAGCGCTTTTCCGCTCTGGCCGCGTCGCTGGATGCCCTGAGTCCGCTTGCGGTGCTGGGCCGTGGCTATGCCGTGGCCCGGAACGAGCAGGGGACTATTTTGAAGAGCTGGCAGGACGTGACTGCCGGCGATATGGTGCGCGTGACACTGGGCGAGGGCGGATTTTCCGCCCGGGTCCTGGAGCCCTATGGGAAGGAGCAAGACGATGAGCGAAGAAAAGCAGACGTTTGAGCAGAAGCTGGGCCGGCTGGAGCAGATCGTGGCGGCCCTGGAGAAGGGGGACGCACCTCTGGCGGACTCCCTGGCCCTGTTTACGGAGGGGACGACACTGATCGCCCAGTGCTCCGACGAGCTGGATCGGGCGGAGCAGCAGGTGGTCAAGCTGATGAAGGGCAGCGACGGCGCACCCGTGGAGCTGCCGTTTGAGGAGGAGACGTAATATGGACAAGGCTTTGTTTGACCAGCGGTACAGCGCTTACCGCCAGGCAGTGGAAACCTATCTTTCCGGGCTGTTTTCCGAAAAGCCCCACTGGGCGGACCTCTATGAATCCATGCGGTACAGCCTCCTGGCGGGCGGAAAGCGCATCCGTCCGGTGCTGACGCTGGAGTTTGCCCGGCTTTGCGGACTGGAGAACTGGCAGACGGCATTGCCGGTAGGGTGTGCGCTGGAGCTGGTGCATACCTACTCTCTCATTCACGACGATCTGCCCTGCATGGATGATGACGACCTGCGCCGGGGCAAGCCCACCAACCACAAGGTCTACGGCGAGACCCTGGCCGTGCTGGCGGGCGACGCCCTGCAGCCGGAGGCGTTCCGCCTCATTTTGACGGCGCCGGGGCTGGATGACAGCCGCCGCGCCGCCTGTGCGCTGGAGCTGGCCTGTTCCGCCGGAGCTGACGGCATGGTGGCGGGCCAGGTACTGGACACCCTCCATGCCCCCAGGACGAAGGCGGAGCTGGGGGAGGTGCACCGGCTCAAGACCGGCGCCATGATCGCCGGCGCCTGCCGCATGGGCGTGCAGGCCGCCGGCGGCAGCGATGCCCTGCTGCGCGCCGCCACGGAATATGCCTTCCAGCTGGGCATGGCTTTCCAGATCCGGGACGATCTGCTGGATGTGATCGGCGACGCCGCCGTGTTCGGAAAGCCCATCGGCTCCGATCAGGAGGAGGGAAAGGTCACCTTTGTGGACCTTCTGGGCGTTGAAGGCTGCGAAAAGGCGGTACAGAGCTGCACCCAGGCTGCCAAGGAGGCAGTGGCCGGCATGGATGCGGAGGGATTCCTCGCCGCCCTGGCGGACTCTCTGGCAGTCCGGGACCGGTAAAAAAGATCGCGTATGCGAACAAGGAGATCCTGCGGGATCTCCTTGTTTTTTTGTGAAGTTTGCCGGAAGAGATTGGGCCGGGCCATATTGACGATATCAGAGACCCAATGCTATAATATGGCAATTTAGTGTGTGAAAGAGTCACAAAATCAAGGAAGGAATGTACATGCTGCTGCAAATTATTACCGCCATCTCCGACTTTTTGTGGGGAACGCCTATGACGGTGGCCCTGGTAGGGACGGGACTCTACCTGGGGATCCGCTTTGGGTTTCGTTATAATTTCCGAAAGGTAGGCTTCAACTTCCGCAACACCTTCGGGAAGATGTTCCGCAAGGGGGAGGGCGCGGGCACCGTCTCCGGCTTTGCCGCCGCCTGCACGGCCATGGCCAATACCATCGGCGTGGGCAATATCGGCGGCGTGGCCACGGCCATCGTCTCCGGCGGCCCCGGCGCAGTGTTCTGGATGTGGGTGTCGGGCCTTCTGGGCATGTCCACCAAGGCCTGTGAGATCATTCTGGGCCAGCGGTATCGGGTCAAGTACAGCCAGTCCATGGATGAGTACATGTGCGACCGCTCCTTTGTCATGCGCAATGCCCTGGGCTGGAAGAAGGGCACCGTGTTGCTGGCGGTGGCCTGCTTCGTGCTGGGCCCGTGGACCTGCTGTGTGCAGACGGAGTCTGTGACCGGCGCGCTGGAGGAGGGCTTCGGCATTGACCCCACCATCTCGGTCATCGTGCTGGGCCTGACCTGCTTTTTGACCATCGCCGGCGGCCTCAAGCGGATCTCTGCCATCATGGAGCGGGTGGTGCCCTTCATGGCTCTGCTCTATATCGTGGGCGGGCTTGGGATCTTGCTGATGAATCTGCCCCAGGTGCCCTCTGCCGTCGCTCTGATCTTCAAGAGTGCTTTCACCCCCATGGCGGGTGTGGGCGGCTTTGCAGGTGCCACCGTGCGGGACGCCATCCGCTACGGCATCGCCCGGGGCCTCTATTCCAACGACGCGGGCACCGGCTACGGCATCATCGCCCACGCCTCCGCCAAGACGGATCATCCGGTGCGTCAGGAGTCCTGGGGCTGGGGTGAAGTGTTCCTGGATACCATCGTGGTCTGCTCGGTGACGGCGCTTTCCCTGATCCTCACCAATGCCTATATCGACTACCCGGATGTGGACAGCGCCCAGCTGACCACCGTGGCCTTCAAGGTGGCCTTCGGGCCCTTTGGCGGCTGGTTCATGGCAATCGCCATCACCATTTTCGCCTGGACCACCATCATCGGCATGTATTACAGCTGTGAAAAGTCTGTGAACTATGCCTTCGGCGACACCAAGGCCAACCGCCGGGCTACCTGGGTGTACATGGTGTACTATATGCTGCCCTGTGTGCTGTTTTACAATATCGAGGCGGATACCCTGTGGGCCATGACGGACCTGCTCTCCGCCATTTACGTCATCATCACGCTGCTGTTCATTTACAGCAAGCAGAAAGAGATCTTCCGCCTGTTCCACGACTTCTGGGACCGCTTCGTACCGGCCCAGGAGCGGGGAGAGAACCCGGAGCCGGTGGTTTACGGCCAGGCCCCGGACGCGGGAAAGGAGGCGTGAGCCGTGCGGATCCCATTGGATGAAGTGCTTGCGCAGCAGAAGATCCTGCTGCTGGACGGATCCATGTCCACACCGCTGGAGGCCATGGGCTGTGACCTGAACGACCCGCTCTGGACGGCCCGGGCCCTGGCAGAGCGGCCGGAGCTGGTACGAAAGGTACATCTGAGTTATTTCCGTGCCGGTGCCGACGCCGGGATCACCGACAGCTACCAGGCCACCATCCCCGGCCTCACGGAGCGGGGTTACAGCCTGCGGGAGGCGGAGGATCTGATTGCCCGCTCCGTGGAGCTTTTCCTGGAGGCTCGCCGCGTATGGTGGGAGGAAGAGGGCCGCAGCAGCGGACGGCCCATGCCGCTGTGCCTGGGCAGTGTAGGTCCCTACGGCGCCTACCTTGCCGACGGCTCTGAATACCGGGGCAATTACGGCGTCAGCGACCAGGTGCTCCGGGACTTCCACCGCCGCCGGATGGAGATTTTGTGGGAGGCAGGCGCGGACCTGCTGGCTCTGGAGACCATGCCCTCCCTGCATGAGGCGTGCATTGCAGCGGACCTTGCCGAGGAGCTGGGAGCGGACTACTACGTGAGCTTTTCCTGCCGGGACGGCGGGCACATCTGCGAGGGCGACAGCGTGGAGGAGTGCGCCCGAGTTTTGGCGGCGGGGCATCCTCACCTGCGGATGATCGGCGTGAACTGCACGCCGCCGCAGTTCGTGGAATCCCTCGTGGCACGGCTGCACGGCTGCTGCGGCTTGCCGGTGGTGGTGTATCCCAACAGCGGGGAGACCTATGACCCGGTCACCAAGACCTGGCACGGGATGCCCGCCGGGCCCGATTTCGGGGACTATGCCCGCCGCTGGATGCGGGCGGGTGCCGCGGCGGTGGGCGGCTGCTGCCGGACGGTGGACAGTCATATCCGCCAGGCGGCACGTGCCAGAGAGATCTATTTGAAGCTGGGGCGCTGAGGCGCCGGGAGCGGCTTTCCCGAATGTTCGGGAAAGCCGCTTTTCGTTCGCTTTTTTGGCATGAAACGGAACGGTACGGACAAGAAAAATTCACATTTTGTATATGCAATGAATATTGTATATTTATCGCTGCCGTGCTATACTAAGGAGTGCTAAGCGGCGGCGCAGTATTCTAGTCAGATCTGCCGTTTCCTAAGGAGGGCCTAAAAATCCTCTGAAGGGCACACCGATGAAACCTCTGGTGCCTGCTTGATACGCCCAGTGTTGGGTGGGTGCTGGGGGGAAGCGCGCCACGCGTGCTTGCGGACTCAGGGCGCTTTCCAATGGCATGGTTATCCCGACCCTGTTTCCGTGGAGACCTGCTGTTGTGCACAGACGTACGCCTTTAGGTAATTCCGGCCTGTGTACGAAGCAGATGACTGAACCTGCAATGCGGTGCATCGGCCCCGGCCGGGGCCGTAACGCTGTGTGCAGATGTAGCCTGCCTTGCGTGGGGCGGGTGAATGGAGGAACAACGCCGCGGGATGCTCTGGCCAGAGTGTATGTCGGCGATCGCCTCCTGAAACCCGGTCTGCAAAAGAGGCTAAAGAAGCGGACGGACTGTGGTGGAAATCACCTAGGCTGTCATATGGATGGAAAAAGGATTGCAGTGCGGACTAAGTGGCAGTCGGGCCGCAGGGACGGCGACGCCCTGCCGCGGCGCTGAAAGGGGAACCGCCTCCATCGGCAACGAGAGGTGCACCGCGGGGAAATCCTACCCGTACCTAAGCCGTAAGATTTACTTTTTCCATTGCCGCCGCCTTAGCAATATAGAGTGTGATCCTCCATGGAGGTTGATTGTTTGAAAAATACCCGTTCCGGCCGCCGGGACAAAAAGAGCAGCCAGTATGGCTGGGTGGCCACGGTGTTCTGCATCGCCGTCGCGTTGTCCGCGGCGCTGAGCCTTGCGTCCGAGTCGCTGATGGCCGGAGCCGGCATGGCTGTGGCACTTTTGATCCTTGCCCTGTTCATCGGCCTTGGCATTTTATTTGATATCATCGGTGTTGCGGTGACGGCCGCCGATGAAAAGCCCTTTCACTCCATGGCCGCCCACCGGGAAAAGGGCGCGCGGGAGGCGCTGCGTCTTTTGAAAAATGCCAGCCGTGTGTCCAGCGTGTGCAACGATGTGGTGGGCGATATCTGCGGCATCGTCAGCGGTACCACCGCGGCGGTGATCGTGGCGCAGCTGCAGCGGAGCCTGGACACTAGGACCGTACTGCTGAGCGTTGGCGTGACGGCGCTGATCTCAGGGCTCACCATCGGCGGCAAGGCCCTGGGAAAGACCTTTGCCATCCGGAAGAGCACCCAGGTGGTGTTTCTGGCCGGACGCTTTTTGCATTTGTTCCATCGCTGAGAGGAGATAGAGATTTGTGATATTGGAAACGATTCATTCCCCGGAGGACGTCAAGAAGCTGGACAAGCATCAGCTGCCCCAGCTCTGCGCGGAGATCCGGGAATTTTTGGTTCAGAGCGTGTCCCGCACCGGCGGGCATCTTGCCTCTAACCTGGGCGCGGTGGAGCTGACGGTGGCCATCCACCGGGTGTTCGATACGGAGAAAGACCGACTTGTGTTCGACGTGGGACACCAGTGCTATGTGCACAAGGCGCTCACCGGCCGGCAGGAGCTGTTTTCCACCCTGCGCCAGTTCGGGGGGCTTTCCGGCTTTCCCAAGCCCCGGGAGAGCGTCCACGATGCCTTTATCGCTGGCCATGCGTCCAACTCCGTCTCTGTGGCTCTGGGCATGGCCCGGGCCCGTACACTGACCGGCGGGGATTACCGGGTGCTGGCCCTCATCGGAGACGGCGCGCTGACCGGCGGCCTTGCCTACGAGGGCCTCAACAACGCCGGCGCCTCCGGCGAACCGCTGATCGTCATTTTGAACGACAACGGCATGTCCATCAATCCCAACGTGGGCGCTGTGCCCCGGCACCTGGGCAGCCTGCGCTCCAAGCCCGCCTACTACCATTTCAAAAAGTGGTATCGGGGGCTGTTCGGCAAGCACCCGGCCCAGAATCCCGTGTACCGGTTCAACCACCAGGTCAAATCTTTCCTGAAAAAGAGCCTCTGGCCCCGCAGCACCATGTTCGAGGACATGGGCTTTACCTATCTGGGGCCCATCGACGGCCACGACCTGCCCCGCCTGTGCGACATGCTCCAGTGGGCCAAGGAGCTCAACGGCCCGGTTCTGGTGCATGTGTACACGGTCAAGGGAAAGGGCTATCCCTTTGCGGAGGCCAACCCCGGCAAATTCCACGGCATCAGTCCCTTTGACCCGGAGACCGGGCTTTTGAAAAAGCCCGGCGGAGAGACGTTTTCCTCCGTGTTCGGCAAGACCCTGTGCGACTGCGCGGCCCAGAACAGCCGGGTGTGCGCCATCACCGCCGCTATGGCGGACGGAACGGGCCTGACGCCCTTTGCCAAGGAGTTCCCCAGCCGCTTTTTCGATGTGGCCATCGCGGAGGGCCACGGAGTCGCTATGGCGGCGGGCCTTGCCAAGCAGGGGATGATCCCGGTGTTTGCCGTGTACTCCACGTTTTTGCAGCGGGGCTATGACCAGCTGATCCACGACATTTCCCTGCAGAACCTCCATGTGGTGCTGGGTGTGGACCGGGCAGGGCTTGTAGGCTCCGACGGCGAGACCCACCACGGCTGTTTTGATGCGCTCTACCTCTCTGCCATCCCCGGCTACACGGTGCTGTGTCCCGCCAGCTTTGCGGAGATGCGGTCCATGCTGCGTCAGGCACTCTTTGGTATCTCCGGCCCTGTGGCTGTGCGCTATCCCCGTGGAGGAGAGGGGAAGTTCCGGGAGGATCGCTCCGCAGAGGGTGCAGCCGTGCAGCTGCGCAGCGGCGCAGACGTGACGCTGGTGGCCTATGGCATCATGATCAATCAGACGCTGGAAGCGGCGGAGCTTCTGGAAAAGAAGGGCATCCACGCGGGCGTGGTGAAGCTCAACCGCATCTCGCCCCTGAACTTTGAAGATATCGAGATCCTGGCGGACGCGGACACGCTGGTGGTGGCGGAAGACTCCTTCGGCGCCGGCTGCGTGGGCCAGCGACTGGCGGCGCTGCTGGCGGAGCGGGGGAAGGCGCCCCGCCGCCTGGTGCTGCAGAATCTTGGAAAGACTTACGCCCCGGAGGGCAGCGTGGCGGAGCTGGAGCACAGCTTCGGCCTGGATGCCGCCGGCATCGCCGCAGCTGCGGAGGAGGGACGCAAATGAGCAACAAAACACGTTTGGACGTGCTGCTGGTGGAGCGGGGGCTCCAGGAGAGCCGTCAAAAGGCCCAGGCCACCATCATGAGCGGACTGGTGTTCGTGGGCGGCCAGCGGGTAGACAAGCCCGGCACCGCCGTGGCCAATGACGCCGAGATCGAGGTGCGGGGCGGCCTGAAATATGTGAGCCGGGGCGGCCTGAAGCTGGAAAAGGTCATGGCCACGTTCCCGGTGGCACTGGAGGGTGCCGTGTGCGCCGATATCGGCGCATCCACCGGCGGCTTTACGGACTGCATGCTGCAAAACGGTGCAGCCAAGGTCTACGCCGTGGACGTGGGCTACGGCCAGCTGGCCTGGAAGCTGCGCAGCGACGAACGGGTGGTGTGCATGGAGCGCACCAACGCCCGTTATCTGACCCATGCGGAGATCCCCCAGGAGCTGGACTTTGCCTCTGTGGACGTGAGCTTCATTTCCCTCAAGCTCATTCTGCCGGCATTGGCTGGCCTTGTGCGTGAGGGCGGACATGTAGCCTGTCTGGTGAAGCCCCAGTTTGAAGCCGGCAAGGAAAAGGTAGGCAAAAAGGGCGTGGTCCGGGACCCCGCCGTCCATCTGGAGGTGCTGGAGCACTTTTTGGAATATGCCAAGGAAAATAACTTTACAGTTCTTGGGCTGACTTATTCTCCGATCCGTGGCCCGGAGGGAAATATCGAATATCTGGGGTATCTTGAAAAAGGGAGCGGCACACCTGGGAGCTTCGATCTTCCGGCGCTGGTAGCGGAGTCCCATCAGGTGCTCAAGGAGCACGGGGAGGGGAGCGCACAATGAATCCCAAAAAGATCATCCTCTGTCCCAACCCCAACCGGGACCGGGGCATGACGGCTACCAAAGAAGCGCAGAAAATTTTGAAGGACCTGGGCTTTCGCACGGTGGTCTGTTCTCCGTTCCGGGACCAGAAGGACGGGGCATTTGCCGATTTTGATGTGCGCCCCCTGCAGCAGGAGATGCGCTCGGCGGATCTCATGATCACTTTCGGCGGAGACGGGACCATTTTACATCTGGCCAAAATGGCAGCGCTGCACAAGCTGCCGGTGCTGGGCATCAATATGGGCGGCCTTGGATTTATCGCCGATCTGGAGTCCGGCGAGCTGGAGGTGCTGCGGCGTCTCAAGGATTGGGACTTCCAGATGGAGCAGCGCATGATGCTGGATGTGGCGGTGATCCGTGAAGGAAAACAGGTTTACACCAATTTGGGCCTCAACGATGCGGTGATCCGGGAGGGCCCCATCTCCCATGTGATCCATCTGAAGATCGCCTCGGACGGGCATCACCTGGCGGACATCGCCGGTGACGGAGTCATCATTGCCACGCCTACGGGTTCCACGGCCTATTCCCTCTCTGCCGGCGGGCCGGTGGTGGAGCCGGTGGCCCAGACCATGGTGGTGTGCCCCATCTGCATCCATAACATGCGGTTTTCCTCTTATGTGCTCTCTCCGGAGCACACCTTGACCATCGAGCTGGAGCGCAACGGCCGCAAGCCCGTTTACCTGTTTGTGGATGAGAGCCGCGGCTTTTCTCTGAAGGCCGACGACCAGGTGGTGGTGCGCCGGTCCAAATACGCCATGAAGCTGGCGCGTCTGACGGAAAAGAGTTTTTGCGAGATTTTTGCCCAAAAAATGCTTCCGGGAGGGTTTAGCGATGAAAAATGAACGTCAAAACATGATCCTTGAGATTATTTCCCAGGAAAATATCGAGACGCAGGAGCAGCTGCTCTCCCGTTTGCAGGAGCGCGGCATCACCAGCACCCAGGCCACCATCTCCCGGGACATCAAGCAGATGCACCTGGTGAAAGAGCCGGTGGGCCAGGGCGTGTATAAGTATGCTGTATCCGGCAACCGCACGAAGCTGAACTTTGCTGAGAAGCTGCGCACCATCTTCCGGGAGAGCATCACCAGCATCGACTATGCCCAGAACATCGTGGTCATCAAAACCATGCCCGGTCTGGCCAGTGCCGCCTGTGCCGCGCTGGACAATATGGAGTTCAACTTCCTGGTGGGCTCCCTGGCAGGAGATGACACCGCCTTTTTGGTGATGCGGGACACGGAGTCCGCGGCGGACTTCTGCGAGGAGATCAAGGAGATGCTGTGATCCCGCTGCCTATGAGGGACACGGGAAGGGGAGAGAACCATGCTGGAATGGCTTCACATTGAAAATATTGCGGTCATCGAGGAGGCGGATATCCGCTTTCAGCCCGGCTTCAACGCCCTCACCGGCGAGACCGGCGCTGGTAAGTCCATCGTCATCGACGCCCTGGGCGCGGTGCTGGGCGGACGTACCTCCCGGGAGCTGATCCGTACCGGGGCGGAGCGGGCCTTTGCCAGCGCCGCCTTTTCCGGCGTGAGCGCGGACCTTCCGGAGCTTGCCGAGTGCGGCGCGGCCCCGGATGAGGACGGGTGTCTTGTGATGCAGCGGGAGAT
>PPYE01319844.1_pt1 | contig 50302 bp, 36 predicted proteins | sample 1559881 | NCBI WGS metagenome assembly PPYE01 (sample SAMN08240022, study PRJNA423297) | Human gut metagenome, whole genome shotgun sequencing project.
ACGATCAGAGAAGTAAAAACCGAGCTTCGTCACAGGGAGTGGGCAGAGCAGATACAGGAATGCCAAAGCAGCGGTATGAACGTAACTGCTTGGTGCAAGGAAAAAGGTATCAGCCAGCACACATACTACTCACGCCTGAATGTGGTGAGAAAAGAACTGCTAAAACGAGCTGGATTGCCCTTGCAGCAGATCGTACCGCTGAGTGTTTCTCAAAGCGTCACCTGCACGACAGCTGCGGTGCAGACACAATGTGTTGCGAACAGCGCTGGACCTGGGAAACCTGAACCGGCTGTCCCACAAAAGATGATCGTCCGTAAAGACGGGATCGAGGTCGAAATGCCAGCAGATATATCCGAGAGGCTTCTGCTTACGCTGCTGAGAGGTCTGAAAGAATGCTGAAAGACTTAACTGCTGACAATATCTACATCGTCTGCGGACATACGGATATGCGGAAGTCACCACACGGCTCTGCATTATCCCTGCGAAGATCTTTAAGATCACATACTTTCGTGAGGTCTACAAATGTGAACACTGCGATAAGCACGGAGATAAGGCGAATATTGTGAAGGCTCCGGATCTGACTCCTGCGCCTGTCATTCCGAGAGGTCTGCCGGAAGCAGAGCTGATCGCATATATCGCTGAGGCGAAATATCTGCTTGGCGAACCGCTTTACCGTATGGAACAGCACTTCAAGATGCAGGGCATCTACCTGAACCGCACATCACTTGCAAACTGGATCATCAAAAGTTCAGAATGGCTTATACCTGTTGTGAAGCACTTCTGGAAATACGCCTATCTTGAACCTGTTCTGAATGCCGATGAAACCACGCTGCGTGTCCTGAAAATACATGGAAAGCCTGTGAAAAAGAAGGGACAGATGTGGGTGATCTGCACAGGAGCGTCAGCAAAGCTTCTGATCGCGATCTATACCTATCTGGACAACCGTTCAAAAGTGACCGCAGAGGAACTTCTCGGCAGTTATGACGGTATTGTGCAGACCGATGGGCTGGGGTCTTATGGTTCGGGAGAATATCTGCACGCAGGCTGCTGGTCGCACGCTCGCCGCAAGTTTGTGGACAGCATACCTGAAAATGATAAAAACAGCAAAGCGGCAAAAGCTGTCGAGATCATCGACAGAGCATTTGTCTTGGAGCGTGAAGCAAGAAAAGCAAACGTCCCGCCGGAAAAGATATTGGAGATGCGGCAGAAAAAGGTAAGACCGATCATAGAAGAATTCTACAACTTCATCGGAACGCTCAGACCGAGCAAAGGTTCACACCTTGGCGCGGCGGTCACCTATGCCCTGAATCAGAAAGACAAGCTCCTTTTGTTTTTAGATCATCCCGAAGTGGAAATGACAAATAATCTTGCAGAACGCACCGTTAAGCCTTTTGTGATCGACCGTAAGAATTTTCTCTTTTCTGAGACGGATAAGGGTGCAGATGCGAGCGCTCTCTTCATGAGCGTGATCGAAACAGCCAAGCGAAACGGACTGAATGTGTTTGGCTATCTCTCCTATCTGATGCTTGTTCTCCCTTCATGGGGCAAAACACCTTCAGAAGAACAGCTTGACAGCATCATGCCGTGGAGTGCTACTCTGCCTGAAACCTGCCACAGAACATATCATCAGATCGTTGAAAACATGGCTGAGGTTAAGTGACAGCTTCTCATCCACAGTATTCCATAGTAACTGACAGTATTTCACCGCACAGTAATTCACAGCAGCTCACAGTAATTCATTGTGATGAACCGAATACAGGATTTGAGCCGAGGTTGATCTCGGCTCATTTTTTTGCCCGCTGGTCTGGTTGGCGGTTACGGAATAAAAATGAAGTACACACCAAATCCTATGCAAACAAATGATATCACGCTTTCAGATGACCTTGTAGCCCTTACTGAGTTGATAGCAGCCAATGTCCACGATGTGTGGGCAGCTGGGCGCATTAAAGAAGGATGGACTTATGGAGAAGTTAAGGATACTGAAAAGAAAACCACTCCTTGCCTTGTACCGTATGATGAACTACCAGAATCTGAAAAAGAGTACGATCGTAATACTGCTATAGAAACGCTCAAGCTGATTACCAAGTTGGGCTATAAGATTACTAGAAAAGATATAGAAGCTTGATTTGTAATATAAAGTAAAGAAAAGTCAACCACTTAAATTGCGGTTGACTTTTATGTTATTCAATTCCTTGCTTACTCCTGCTCTTAGCCTTGTCCTTCGGCGTTTTCGGCTTTTTAGCGAGCCTTGCGGCATCACGTTTCATCTTAGCTCGTTCAAAGTAGCAAGTCTTTTCACGCTTCGGAGCGTTCTTCTTCGCTTCGATAGCCGCCTGATTCAGCTCATCAGTCACGACTTTCAGCCTTTGCTCCTTAGTATCAAGCTCCTCCTGCTGAGGGAACGGCTCTGCTACGATCTTCTGTGCTTCTGCGTGGTCAAGCCTGAGCTTCGCAAGGTTATCCTGTGTCCTTTCGATTCTGCCGTCGATGTTGTAGAGGGCAGCTTCAAGACGGTTCAGGTTATGGGCAAAGCTCTCGATCAGCTTCGTGGTATGTGAAGTAGCACCTTGCAGACAAGCGGACATACCGCCGCCCATCATATTGCTGTTTACCGTCACGCTCAGGTCAAAGCCCTGGAACGAGCCGACCTTAACAGGAGTATCCGCATACTTGATAGCAAACACCGCATCTTCCAAAGCCTTAGCTGCTTCTTTTCTGTCGGTGTACTCAGTCTCACCAATGGTGATTTTGAATACGGGCAGTTTTCGCTCAGGATCGATCGGGAGCTTGCGGAGTGCTTCACGGTCTGTATGGAGATCAGCAAGAATAGCTGTAAGTTTCTGCTCCTGTTCGGGGAAACGAGCGATCTTGTCCTCCATTTCAAATACTGTGTTGCGGTGTTCCGCAGCCAGTATCCTCAGTTCCTTCACTTCATTTTCAAGCATCAACTTCTCTTTGATACGGTCATCGCCAGTACAAAGTGCCTTGATCTCGGAATAAGTGAGTGCCTGCTGGTCTACATCTTCGCACTTTCTCGCGGGAGTCTTACTCGTCATGATCTGAGAGATAAACCTCTGCTTGTTCTCCAATGTCTGGTAGGAATAAGCGTCGAACGTGCCTTTGGTGACATAACGGAAGATCTGAACATTCTTGTTTTCATTGCCTTGTCTGATGATACGTCCGGCGCGCTGTTCAAGGTCGGCAGGTCGCCACGGAATATCGAGGTCATGGACTGCAATAAGCCGTTTCTGTACGTTAGTACCTGTACCCATTTTTGCAGTTGAACCGAGCAAGACACGGATCTCTCCGCTGCGGACTTTATCAAAGAGGTCAGCTTTCTGCTGTTCGGTTTTCGCATCGTGGATATATGCGATCTCCTCCGCAGGGATACCCCTTGCGATCAGTTTGTCACGAATATCGTCATACACGCAGAAGTCGCATTCTTCTTCAAGAGATTCGACCTCAGCAATAGACTTCTTATCCTTAGCATCATCGGCATCTTCGCCCTCGACCGCTGCTTCTGCTGCCTTGTGTGGAACACCCAAATCACAGAAGATGATCTGCGTAAGCCTGTCCTCAGCCGTTTCAGCGTGGATACGGGCTACGTTCTCAACGCACCTGTTCAGCTTCGTATCAGGGTTATCCTCAAAGGACGGATCAATCAGTCTCGGATCAAGACCGAGCTTTCTTCCGTCCGACGTAATTTTGAGCATATTGTCGATCGTAGGATCAACATTTCCTGCATTGATAGCGTCAGCTCTGTCGGCAAGCTCCTGAACAAGTTCCCGCTGAAAGGGAGTAGCTTCGACCTGGACCACCTGATAATCACAATCAGGTACATCGAGTTTCAGCGTATCCGCAGTACGAATATCAGCGACCTGCTTGAACATACTCATCAATTCGGGCAGACCTGTATAGTTAGCGATACGGGTGCGCTCCTTGAAGCCATTGCCCGCAGGTTTCAGCTCATAGTCTGTTTTCTGCTCACCGAACACCGCAACCCAATTATCGAAGTGCTGCAAGCCGTGGTCTTTCAGGAAATCGTATTCCAAGTAACGCATCATGGTGTGCAGCTCTGTGATAGAATTGCTCAGAGGTGTTCCTGTTGCAAAGATAACGCCCTTGCCGCCTGTCTTTTCGTCGAGGTATCTGCATTTGAGGAAAAGATCGAGAGCTTTCTGCGAAGCCGAATTGGAAATTCCGGCTACATTCTGCAATTTTGTGGCGACGAACAGGTTTTTGAACTCATGAGCCTCATCGACGAACAGACGGTCGATTCCGAGCTGTTCAAAGGTCAGCGTATCGTCCTGATTTGCTTTTTCGAGCCTATCGAGCTGCTTCTGCAAACTCTTACGGGTACGCTCCATAGCCTTGATCTGGAACTTAGAGCCTTCGCTCTTTTTAAGTTCCTCGATACCACGCAGAATATCGTCGATCTGGCTCTGAATGGTCATGACCTGTCTCTCCTTTGAAACAGGAATCTTGCCGAGCTGAGAATGGCCGATGATAACTGCATCATAGTTGCCCGTAGCGATCTTAGCGAATAACTGCTGTCGGTTTTCTTTCTTGAAGTCCTTTTTGGTCGCAACAAGAATGTTAGCGCCCGGATAGAGCTTCTGGAAATCGTCACCGATCTGCTCTGTCAGATGATTCGGCACAGCAAACAGCGATTTTGTGCAAAGACCGAGCCTTTTTGATTCCATCGCAGTTGCGATCATTTCAAAGGTTTTTCCTGCACCAACGCAGTGTGCAAACAGCGTATTGCCGCCAAACATTGCATGAGCGATAGCATTTTTCTGATGATCGTGCAAATGAATGTCCGCAGTCATCATCGGGAAAGAAAGTGCGCTGCCGTCGAATTCACGGGGACGGATACTGTTGAACAGCTCATTGTAACGCTCCACAATAGCTTCACGGCGAACAGGATCTTTGAAGATCCACGCCTTGAAAGCCTTGCGAATATCGTCAGCTTTGCGCTGTACAACACGGGTAGCATCAATATCCACCACTCGCTTTTCCTTAGTATCGCCCAAGCCGTCCGGCACTTCGATCGTCTTGTAGACCTTCGGCTCTTGCAGATTCAGCAAATGCTCAAAGATGTCATAAGCGTTCATCTTGTGTGTGCCGTACTTTTGAGTCGCAAGCACCGACCTGTCGGAAGATTTGTTGCTTACATGGAAGGAATTTGCGTGGACAGAGTATTCCACACCGACAATAGCCGACTTGTTCCAACGTGCAGACGGACTATCACTCCGCTGATATGCCGGAGTCTGCAACAGTTCATACATGAACTGCTCATAGTATTTCGGATCAAGCCAAGCGGCACCGAGCTTAATGTCAATATCTCCGGCTTTCAGCGGTTCAGGCATTGCCTGTTTCAGCGCCGATACATTGATATTAAAGTCAGGATCATACTCAGCGATCTCCTCAGCTTCACGGAGCTTCTTGCGAATATCGCCCGAAAGGTACTCCGAAGCCGTCTGATATTCATTCTCCGTATGGGGAATCTTGAAAATCTCACCCGTCAGGTCGTGCTTCAGCTCGTCCTCAGTCATACCCGTCAGTCCACTCATGTACTCAAAGTCAACCCGTGCTTTTTCTGCAATGGAGAGCGTGAGTGATTCAAGTGCCGTGTCAACGTGTTCCACAGCCTTCGGCGGCACGATAGTCCGCTTTGTGAAAATATCGGACTTTTCAAGGAGCTTAGTCTTATCATAGCTCTTTTCCAGTCCTGCGACAAGATTATACGAAACATCTTCCGCAAAGTAACGCTTGTTGGTCTGAGAGTGGATAAGCCCGAACTTCTTATAAAAATCATCGTATGCCACATTCAGCTTTGCCTGTAAATCCTTGATAACGCTGTCAGGCTTGTCAAGTTCCATCGCTTCGATCAGCTCTCTCGTCAGGTCACGCAATTCAATAAAAGCAGTAAAACGCTTGTGCTGTGCAGTACCTTTATCAAAACGGAACTCACAGGCAGCGTTATTCTTTTTGAAGAACACCTGATCGTCAGAAAGGAAAAAGCTGTAATTACGCAGATTTGACGGAATCTGAACCTGAACGCCGTCAGCCGTTTTCGCATAAACATCTCTGCCACGCTCATGACTGATCTCCGCAGACAGCTTTCCGACTGCTTCATGGAGTGCTGATTTCAGGTCAAAACCGTCCTCAGCGACAACCATTGTACCGCTGCCGTAGAGCTTGTTGCCCTCGACCACCGTACCAAGCACCATATCAGGGTGCTGTTCAAAATACTTGTTGATCGACAGTCCGTCCTCAGTCTGCCCAATATGTACCCAATCGGGAATATCGGACATTTCAGCAACAGACTTGCCCTCACGCTTCTGTAAAAAGATAATATCAGTGGTCACTTCCGTGCCTGCATTATCCTTAAAAGCTCCATTCTTGCCACCCGGCAGTCGGATAGCACCGATGAAGTCAGCCTTGTCAGCCAACATCTGGCGGACATTTTCATCACGCTTATCAAGCGTTCCTGCCGAGGTCACAAATGCCATGATACCGCCGTCTTTGAGTTTCATAAGAATTAACAATGGGCAGTTTCCAAAAGTGACCTTATTCCGATAAAAATCCAATATAGCACAAAAGAGTATCAATCTCCTAATACAACGGAGACTGATACTCTTTTCTTTTTTCAGATTATTCTATTCTGAAGAAACCTTCAATCAATCAACAAGATAGCTCAAAAAACAAGAAAAGCCGAAGTTAGTGTGACAACCCGACCTCGACTTTTCGCAAAATTATTGAATTGACGATACGCTAAACTTGATTCGTATGTTTCTCACACAGTTTCTAATATACCTTATCATTATTATAGCAAATTATGTATGTCTTGTCAAGATAGGTGGATTGTTTTTTTATTGTTTCCATAATTACTTATACTGAACGATGATTAATTGGAGGTTTTAATGAATGAGCAAGAAAACAGCTTATAAACGCAGGGACGGACGCTGGGAGTGCCGTATATCTATGGGCAAAGATGAGAACGGCAGACGTGTATTCCGTTCGTTCTACGGAAAAAGCCGTGATGAAGCCGAATACAAGGCTATGATAGCACTGGATCACAGCGAGGACGAGTACGCTGTAACGGAAATGACGGTCAGAGAGCTTGTGACCGAGTGGCTTCATGTGACAGCATCACGAATAAAGGAGTCAACGGCTGCCAACTACGTCATGAAAGCCGAAAAGCACCTTATACCTGCATTTGGAGAGATAAAGTGCTGTCTGCTGAAAGCGAAAGATATATATGCTTTTATCGAACGCAAGATAAAAGAGGGCTTGTCGGTGCGGTATCTGTCTGATATTATCGTGCTGTTCAAGTCGGTTTTTCGCTATGCAAGCCGTGAATATAGAATCCGTAACGTACTTGACGGTATCGTTCTCCCCAAAAAGAATAAGCCTGAAATTGCTGTTATGAACAAGAAACAGCAGCTCAGGCTTGAAAAATATCTGGACGAGCGTCCGTCTGTTACGAGCGTGGGTATTGCAATCTCGATGTATATGGGCTTGCGTATCGGTGAGGTCTGCGCTCTGCAATGGAAAGAGATTGACCTTGAAAAACGTGTTTTGACCGTCAGCAAGACCATTCAGCGTGTGCAGTGCAGAACAGGATCCAAACAAACCAAGCTCATCATCACTGAGCCGAAAAGCGAAAGTTCTAAACGAACAATTCCTATCCCTGATTGCCTGCTTCCTCTGCTCAGACGGTTTAAGGATAACGGTGAGGTCTATGTGGTGTCCGGCAGGAAAAAGCCTGTTGAGCCAAGAACAATGCAGTACCGCTTCGCTAAAATACTGCATAACGCAGATTTGCCGTCATTCCACTATCACAGCCTGCGCCATTTATTTGCAACAAGGTGTGTCGAACTGGGCTTTGATGTGAAAACGCTGTCCGAGATTTTAGGGCATAGCTCCGTAGAAGTCACGCTTAACCGCTACATTCATTCCGATATGGAGCGTAAGCGTACCTGTATGAGCCTTCTTTCTAAGTGCGCATGACCGTCAGTGTAACGTAAAAGTGCCGTCATTCCGAATATTGAAAACTGAATAAAATCGGAGTCAACTGCTCTTTTCTCGTTAAATCAATAATTTTGCGAAATACGAAGCTGTATTTTGCAGTATGTTAATGACTGTTAAGGAGTAATATAATGGATGCAAACCAGAATTTGACAGCGGAAATGATTAAAATAGACCCCTATAATTATACACTATCCGAGATGGTGGATGTAATTGGGGAAACCGAAGCAAAAAAGCTGTTTAAATCTATTTATAAAGGCACATCGAAATTAAGTTATCAAACTATAAAGGTGAAAGATGTTTTTAATGGTGGCGACACAAGAAAATATGCGTTCGAATTATGTGACCATTATTGCATTGAAACTGTTTGTATTCAAAGAAAAACCGGTACTACAGTGTGTGTAAGTACAATGGTAGGATGTCCCGTTGGATGTGTTTTCTGCGAATCTGGGAAAAACGGTTTTATCCGTAACTTAACTCCATCCGAAATTGTTCAGCAGATTGTACTACTTAGAGAAAAAGTCAATCGAATTGTTTTTATGGGGATGGGTGAACCACTGTTCAATTATGATAATCTGGTTAAGGCGATACATATTCTACGTGATAGGGATGGATTGAATTTTCCTACAGATGGAATCACAATTTCAACAGTCGGGCCGCTACAGCAACTTAAAAAAATAAGAGAAGAACATTTGAAAATACAGTTGACTCTCTCGCTTCACGCAACAGATCAGAGAACTCGTGACATTGTCATGCCCCATATGAAAGGACATGATATTAGAAAAGTTGTGGAAACCGTACTTTCTTATTCCGAAAGGCACAACAGAAAAGTCACTATAGCGTATTTGCTTATTCCGGGGTTAAATGATCGTTCAAGCGATGTAAGACAGTTAGGAAAGTGGTTTAGAGGAAAGAATGTGTTGATTAATCTTCTTCAGTATAACGAAACATCGAATAGTCGCATTAAACGTCCAAACAAGCAGCAGTTAGTTGCGTTTAAAACAAGATTGGAGGATGCTGGCTTAGAGGTTAAGCTTAGAGAGTCCCGTGGAAATAGAATCAAAGCAGCTTGTGGACAACTAGTTAGCGAATACAACAGGCAGGGAAAGAAAACAGCAAATCGGACTGTAAATGGAACTGAGAATTCAAACGGAAGCGTGCGAAAATCTTCATTTACAGGAAGAGCAAGTTCGAAGAGACATCCTTTTGCAAAACACAAAAATGTTGGGAAAAAGAGAAAGCATGAGTAAGCTAGAACTTTATAATATATATGCTGGTTATGAAGAGAGCAAGCCTGTTCTTAAAGATATTTCTTTTTTTGTAGAGAAGGGTGAGTTCATAGTCCTTCTAGGAACATCAGGGTGTGGAAAGACCACTATATTGAATCTCATCGCTGGGATGATTCCAATATCAGCTGGAGAATTATACATAGATGGGGTTAAATCAAATGATACTCCACCTCGAAAGCGAAACATAGCCATGGTGTTTCAAAACTATGCATTATACCCTACAATGACGGCATATGAAAATATTGCTTTTCCATTACAAAATGCTCATTATAAAAAAAAGGATATCGACTCGTCTGTCAAGAGCATCGCCGTTGAATTAGGGATCGATGACCTTCTTGAACGAAAACCTGCCGAAATGTCCGGCGGCCAGCAGCAACGAGTTGCGATAGCTAGAGCATTGGTGAGAAAACCTAGTTTGCTTTTAATGGATGAACCGTTATCTAATCTTGATTCAGCTCTCAGGAATCAGTTGCGATTCGAAATAAAAAAACTACATAAGAGTATTGGAGCAACAATAGTATATGTTACACATGACCAAGCTGAAGCCCTTACGCTTGCTTCACGAATCATACTATTGAGCAATGGTATGATACAACAAATCGGAACACCACATGAAGTCTTTTACGAACCTGCGAACGAATTCGTAGCCACGTTTTTAGGAAATCCTAAAATCAATTTGTTTAGTAACTGCGATGTAGTTATAAGAGCACAACTGCATTATACTCAGTTGTTTAGCAACGAATTGGTATTAGAGGAACTGAATGTAAAAGACGTTAATATTGATGCGATCGATATAGGCTTGAGACCAGAGGACATTTATATCCAGGAAGCGGATTCTGATTGTTCCGACTATTATATTGAAGCAACAGAATTTTTAGGCGATTATTATGTGTACCATTGCAAGCATAAAATAAGTGACATTAGTTTTGTAGTCAAATCAGTTCATGAATACCAAGAAGGGAGAAGTGTTTCTGTAACTTTTAATATTGAAAAACTATATCTTTTCAATTCTATCTCAAAAAAGAATATTAGGATAATAGAATAATGGAGGTTGATTATGAGTATTAAAAAAGAATCTGTTGTACTGTAGTGGTTTGTGCAATAGCAGCAACTTTCAGTTCTTGTGCGAATTCAACGGATACTGGTGAGAACACAAGTGGAGGTGTGATTACTATTTGGGCTTATGACAATTACTCTGCTGCAGCCGAAAAGGCTGTTGAAATATATAAGAAAGATAACCCAAATTGTGAATATACTTTTGACGTAGTAAATTTTGGGCAGGATGAACTTGTTGAAAAGCTTAAGATTGCACTAGCTAGTGATTCAGTAGATCTTCTCCCTGATTTGTTTTATGATGAGGATTATAATTTTTCTGAATACGTAGAATTACACACAGATTCATTTTACAATGTATCCTCTTATGTTGCGGATGTTCCTTTTTATTCATATAAAACATTAAATGCAACATATAACGATGCATACTACGCTATTCCTTATGATGTGTGTTCTGCTGTTATGTTCTATAGAACCGATTTAATTCATGAAGCTGGTTATTCTGATGAGGATTTGAATAATATAACATGGGATAGATATATTGAAATAGGAAAAGACGTAAAGAAAAAGACTGGTAAGGATATGTTGATAATGTGCCCAGAAGGTGATATGGAGGGCAGAATAATGTACCAGTCTGCTGGCGTTTGGTTTTACACAAACGAAGGAAAACCCAATATGAATAGTCCTGCATTCAGAGATGCATTTACAACAATGAAAAAAGCTTACGATGAGGACATTGTTTATCATTCAACAAGTTGGGATGATTATATTTCTGCTATTTCCAATGAAAAAATGGTTTGCTTAATCGGAGGATCATTTTGGGCTTCCATTCTCTCGGAGTATACTGAACAAAGCGGTAAATGGAAAATAACAACTATTCCGCGTATGACAGGTAATGATTCTTATACCAACTATTCAAATCTTAGCGGTGGTAACTGGTTTGTTGTTAACAAGGATCATAGTGATTTTACTGCTAAATTTGCAGCAGAAATGTTTGCAAAGAATCAAGAACTTGCAGATTTTGTAGGTGATCAATATCTTATTTGCCCTGCATCAGAAAAACTCTCTTCCAATCTTAATACCTCAGAGAATGCATTCTTTGATAATCAAAATGTACCCAGAATAATGGCGGAGTATAATCGTAATATTCCAGATGTTAAATATGGCTTCAATACGTATGAGATGACATATACAGTCGGTCCAATTGTAGATGAATATATTAAAGGCAAAATAGATCTCGATACTGCGATCGATCAGATGCAAAATGCCGCAGAGGATGCAGCCAAGAATGTCCCGAAAACATAATATTTGTAATTCTAAAATACTCTTTATTATTCCAAGCTTGATTATTGTAATGCTTCTGTTTGTTGTCCCTATTTTTTATTCATTGTGGCTGTCATTTCACACAGGTGAACTTAAGAATCTCTACTTTTTTGGAATTGGCAATTACAAAAGAATGATAAATGATAGAACATATCAAATAACTCTCTTAAACTCGATAGAGTTTGTACTGCTTATTGTACCTACGATTATCGTGATAAGTATACTAGCAACAATCTCATTGCATAGCATTCATTCAGAAAGACTAAAGAATATAATTAGTTCCATTTTTTATTTTCCATGTATTACTTCACCGGTGGTATATACATTGTTCTATAAGCAACTCGCCTATTCTGACGGATTGCTTTCAAACACATTAGTAAATCTTGGAATAGTTGATTCAGGATTTAATTTGCTTCAAGACGAATTATTATCTAAAATCTATCTGTCTATAATCTGCATTTGGGCATGGAGTGGATTCTATATCATTATTCTGTATTCTGCTGTAGAAGGTATCGATCATAAAATATATTTATCAGCACAACTTGATGGGGCGAATACAATTTGTATATATAGAAGGATAATTATACCACTTGTACGTCCGGTTCTACTTTTAATAATTACACTTTGTACTTGCTCTACGTTTCAATTATATGTTGAGATTGCCTTAATCACAAAGGGTGGTCCAGGAGAATCAACCTATACATTATCTCTATATCTGTATAGAAAGGTATTTACTTATCTTGCGGATTATGGTTATTCTTCAGCAATAGGAATCAGTATTATGCTCCTAAACGCTTTATTCAGTTTATTAATAATCAAGATTAGAAAAAAGTGATATTATGTTAAAACGGCTGATTAGCTTTGTGTTCCTTTTAATTGTCTGTAGCTTAGTTCTAGCACCATACCTTATGATGATTGTATGTACTTTTAGTACGAATTCAAGTATAAAAGGCAATACGGTTTTTGAAAATCTATCATCCGAAAATTTCATCAAGAATATTATGTCTGCTTATCATCAAAAAGGATTCATTAACTCCATATTGAATTCAGTTATTATTTCAACAACATCTTCGCTTTTAGGTATATTCATAGCCTCCTTTGCAGGATTTGGATATGAGTTTCATAGCTCAAAGCTATCAGAACTATTCTTTACAGTTACAGTTCTTTCAATGTATATTCCCGCATCGTCGTTGCTGTTGCCGACTTTTCTAATATTCAAGAACTTATCATTACTAAACACTTACTTTGCATTGATTCTGTCTTCTCTTAACACACCATTTTTAGTGTTTCTTTTTAGACAGAATATTAAGAAATTCCCATTTGATATTATTAAGGCAGCACGCCTTGATGGAGCAAGTGATGTAAGAATATTTTTTAGATTATGCATCCCATACTTAAAGCCAGTTTTTATATCAGCATTCATTATCACTTTTTTTGAATCATGGAACTCCATTCTAATACCTGTCGTTATTATCCAATCGTCAGAAAAGTTTACCAATTCCATTTATCTAAATTCAATTGGATCTATATGGTTTAGTGATTATGGTGTATTGATGGCTTCTCTTCTGATATCTACTCTACCTACATTAATATCCTTCCTTATATTTAGGCATTACATAAAAAGAGGAATATACTACCATGATAAATGATTATTATCCCCAAAATCGATATTCGCCAAATCTATAACCGTTTCAATTAAAGTGAATAATAACCATATACCCTCGGAAACGCTCTGTAAGCGTTTCTGAGGGCTTTTTCTTTTCAGCGGTTAGTTTTCCGCTCCGCAGGCTCGGACGGTGCTGTGTGGCTTTGACCTTCGCCTGACGGTCAAGCTGAGGTCGGCTCGGCAATGCCGTGACGGATTTCATACTCACGCACACGGCGGTAGAAAGTATTTGCCGACATATCCATTCTCCGCATAAAATCCCTGCCAGTGATATTCTTCGACTTCCATTCCCCATAGAGCTGCCCGAACCTCGTCCAGTCGGTGGGGAGAGGTTTCCGTCCCGTGTACTTGCCCTGTGCCTTAGCAATCTCGATGCCCTCACGCTGTCGCTGTTTGAGCTGCTCACGCTCCAACTGAGAGAGGGCAGCAAAAACGGTCAACATGAATTTGCCCGTAGGCGTATCGGTGTCAATCTTCTCTTTGTGGCTGATAAGGGTAACTCCTTTGTCGGTGAGGGTGTCGATGATATTCAGCAAGTCCTTTGTGGAGCGCCCCAGACGGCTGATGCTTTCCACATAGAGGGTATCTCCCTCACGCACATAGTCAAGCATAGCCCTGAGTTGAGGGCGGTCTGTGTTTGCTCCTGACAGCTTCTCAGAGAAAATGCGGTCAACCTGATAGTCGCACATGATCTCCTGCTGTCTCGCTGTCTCCTGATGCTCGGTGGAAACTCTGATGTATCCGATTTTGCTCATAATATCGTCCTTTCTTTATTCGAGTGTGTCTTTCTTTCTCTGCTGGGTGAGCTTCTTCTGTCTGTACTTTTCACGCTCACGCTTCATCTGCTGTTCGTTGATGTACTGGCGCACCTGACGGGTGTATTTCTTCGCCGTTTCACGCTTGGTGAGGAATGTGGTATGCTCGACATTAAGCCTGTTCCACTTCGATTTCAGCCTGTTGGACTTCTCCAAAAGGTCAAGCATTGTCGGCTGTTTGCCGTCAACAGCATACCTTTTGATATGCTCCTTGATGTATTCGACTGTTGCTTCATAGTCCTCGATCGTGGCGGCATTTTTCTTCTTGAAACGGCTCTGCGACCAGCCCGATTTGCCCTGATACTCCTTGTAAACAGGCTCCAGCTCATCACGGTGCTTCATCTTTGCAATGAGAGTGTCGATAGCTGTAAACTTCTTTTTCAGGTCGGCAAGCTCAGTTGTGTGGTCATCGGAGTGAGGTGTATTGAAGAAGAATCCAGACAGCTCGCTGAATGACATAACGCCACCAGCTTCAAGGTCTGCGATGATTTCGTTTGCTCTGCCCATACCTCTGATAGCTTTCCATGGATCTTCTTTCTTTTCAGGTGCTTTACTCTCCGTAGGTGTGGGCTGTGGTATCGGGGTAGGCAGTTCAGGTTTCGGCTCGGTGGGCTTTGCAGAAGATGCGTTAAGCATATCAAGCTGTGCCTGCCGTCTTGCTCGTCGGGCTGCAAAGAACTTCTCAACCTGTTCCGCAGCAGCTTTTCTCTTTGCGGTTTCACTCGTTTCCGTGATAGTTTCAGGCTCAGCAGACTGTTTCGGCTTTGTCGGTGCGGTGACTGTCTTTGTCGGCTTCGGCTCATGCTTGGGAACAGCAACAGGCTTCGGCGGTTCGATAAGCATATCGGGAGTGACATTCGCCGCTGACAGCTTTTCCTGTATCTCCGCAATCTGCTCGGTGATGCTTTCGACGGTGAATCCATCGCCCAGCGTTTCGGCTCTTGTGAACCTCTGCTGACCGTCACCAGATAGCTTGAATTTCAGCTTGTACTTGTTCTTCGGAGTGTAAACATACTCGATACCGCTGGCGGTGCAGTTTTTGAGGAAGTCCGCAAAGTCACGGCTGTAAAGCATAACCTCTGCAATTCGGATGCGGAGCTTTTCTTTCCACGACTTGCCCTCTTGTTGCTTCAACCGTTCAAGGTAAGATACGCCCATGCCCTTCGGGTCGATGAGCGATAAACCTTGTTCGGCACATATCTCGTCGGATATTTCACGCAGCTCAGACCATGCTCTTTCCGACTTCCTGCCCTGATTATGCTCAGTGGTGAAGCTGAGTCCGTTATACAGATTGGTGTTGTTAAAAATGATATGGCAATGCAGGTGGTCTTTATCGTTGTGGACAGCGATAACATATTGATAATCGCCTTTCAGATAACGGTCGCACAACTCCTCTCCGATCTGCATAGCCTGTTCGGGCGTGACTTCACCGGGGGCAAAGCTCTGAATCATGTGGTAGGCAAGGATTTCGGTTCGTCCTGTGCCTTGCTGTCGGACGGCTCGGAAGTCCTCGCTTGCTCCTGCGCTGTCGGCTCGGCAAGCATAAGAGCTGACATATAAACCGTTGATGGTCTTATCTCCGTTTGTGATGTAAGCGATCGCTGCGCTGACTGTTGCCCTGATCGTATGGATAGAAGTGTATGCCAAATTTCATTAACCCCTCTCTTTATCTCGGTAATATCCTCGGCATAGATGTGACCTGTGCTGTAAAGTCGGACAAGTATCTGATTGATGTTCGCTCCAATGCGTTTCATCAGACGATTGCATTCGGCAATTTCGGAACGGTCGGGAGTGAGATCAACCCTCACACGAACACAATCTCGGATATACTCCGTCTTGTTCTTGTACCCGTATTGCTCACACTTTGCTAAGATGTCCTGCATTTCCGATTCCGTGAACCTCACGTTAAGGGTGTAAGACTTCTTCTCCCTCTTGCGTTTCAGGTACTTGCGTTCATCGTCCGTAAGCTGGCTCTCGTCCTTGTTGGCAAGGCACTTGTCAAGGTCGGCTCTGACCACTTGGTCAAGTGCGTGGTTGATAGCACCCTCATAGGTCATACCCTCGAACTCCATAGCCTTGTGTTTAGGCGGTCTGCCACGCTTCTTTTTCTCGGTTTCCATATTGGTGTCTCCTTTGTTTTAATTTCGGCGTAAGCCGATTATTTTCTGACCGCTGTGCGGTCATTTCGGGGCTTGGGGTGTCCCCAACAAGCATTTGGTATTTTCGCTCGCTGTGCGGCGCAAAATACAATGCTTGTTATTTTTGTTGCGCTGTCGCGCATATTTTCCAGCCTGTGGGATTTGCATATCTCGCAGGCTTTCGATGCTCCGTCATCGAATTTGGAGCTATGCGACTTCAATCTCCGCCGCTTGTGTCGGCGGTTATATTCGCTCACGCTCCTGCGTGATGCTCTCTATTATCATCACACTTGAAATTGTAATCTGGTACGGCGCAGTTATCGTGCTGGGAGTGCGGCAGTCTGGTGAAAATATCCCTCAAAAGTTATTACCAAAATAATCTTGGCTTCGTTAAGCATAGCCTGCCAAAAATTCTAAAGATTTTCGGATAACGTATTTGTGCATAACGGAGAATATCTCGGCGGTACTTAACGAATGGCTTAAAACTTTGGTATTGATATGTATAAGGTCATAGTTTCTCTGTATCATTAGTGGTAAAAGTGAAGCCAAACACACTGGAGCTTTTTGAAATTCCCCATAACATTCTGTCGAACGCAAAACTCTAATGAAACAGAAAGTTTGAGCGCAATACCAGTAGACAAACGGCTTTATTGCGCGCTATAATATTATCGTGGGGTATGTGAGTATCCTGCAATATCAGATGAAGTGAGGTGAAATGAATGCGCGGAAATCTGAACGACAACCAGGCTAAGATCGACAACGCTGACAAGGCGGTGAGAGCTGCCCTTGAACGCAAGCGTAAGATCATTATGCAAAGCAAGCAGATCGCTTACGATATGCTCTCCGAGCTTTACGGTAAGGACGGGCAGGAGCTTGTTGACGCTGTTACTGCGGAGCATACGCTCATCGGTAAGCTGACCGCAAGTGGTATGACCTATGAGCAGATCAGTGAACTGGCTGACGATAGTTCTGCTAATGCTGACAACAAGTCGGACGATAACTCAGACGATGATGTTGCTAACGGACAGACTTCGTTCTTTGATAAGAAGTCTAACCCCTATGCGGTTTAAGATATAGACCGACAACAAAACGTTAGCTGTGTATGGGACGACACTTGCCGTTCCGCACAGCTACAATCAAACACAAACAAAAAGAGGGGCAGATAGAGAAAGCAATCCCCTCGCTCTAAAGCATAGAGATAGAGAAGCTAAAGGAGTAACAAGCTATGAAAAACAGAACAATGCAGGAGATGAACGAGCAGTACAAGGACTGTCCCGTTCAGGTCAACACCTATGAGGTGGACGGACGCACATACATTGTGCATAGTCACTTTATTGGTGATCGTGACATCAATGATGTGATGTATCAGTATGCGGAGAATAAGGCGATGAGCGAAATGCTTGGTCTTGTTCCGAAGGCTGTTACAGCGTAAAAATTTTTCCCAAAACCTATTGCCTTATTCCATAAGGTGCGCTATAATAGTCTTATGGAATAAGGTCGCTTTGGGAGGAAAGGAGTTATTGATGTTACCAAAGCAGACCGAATACAAAGTTGGGATGTATATGCGCCTTTCAAAAGATGATGAAAGAAGCGGCGAATCCCTTTCGATAGAAAACCAGAGAAAGATACTCACGGAGTACATTACACAGCAGGGCTGGACGCTCTATGACGAGTATGTAGATGACGGCATTAGCGGAACTACGTTCGAGAGACCTGGTGTCCAGCGTTTACTCGACGATGCCAAGACGGGAAGAATAAACCTGATACTCTGCAAGGATTTGAGCAGATTTGGTCGTAATTATATCCAGGTAGGACAGTACACAGATTACATATTCCCAATGTATAACATTCGCTTCATCGCTCTCACGGACAACGTGGATACTGCAAATTCCGCAAGTTCGGGAATGGACATGATGCCGATAATGAATGTCTTTAACGAGTGGCACAGCGCCAACACGTCCAAGAAGATCAGGGCGGTTGTTGAATCGGGAGCAAAGTCGGGCAAGTATAGGACGACATTTGCGTCCTACGGGTATTTCAAGGGCGATGATGAAAAGCGTACACCTGTGATTGATCCCGTTGCCGCTGCTGTTGTACGCCGTATCTTTGAAATGAGGGCGGCAGGCTACAACATGAAGCGTATCGCCCAAGTGCTGAATGATGAGGGTATCCTCACTCCCGATGATTACAGATACAGCTTGCTGAACAAAGAAACGCCACATTACAGTCTTCACCTGTGGAGCGTGGAAACGATAAAGCGTTTACTTCGCAATCAAATTTACATCGGCAACCTTGCCCAGCTCCGCACGACTACGGTTAGCTACAAAAATCACAAAGTTATCCGCAAGGAAGAAGATGAATGGGTGATCGTTGAAAACAATCACGAGCCAATCATCAGCAGAGAATTGTGGGATAAAGTGCGTGAGATTGAAGCGTCCGTAAGTACGGGCAAGATGACAAAGCAAGGCAATACACTTCCGCTGACAGGTCTGTGTTATTGTGCGGACTGCGGTTCAAAGTTCAAGCAGGCTGGTTCTGCCAAGCGTAAAAGCACCGTTACGGGTTATTCCTGCGGACAGTATGCGAGATTTGGCAAGAAATACTGCTCCTCACATTTCATAACCGCACACGCACTTCAGGATATTGTTCTTGCCGACATCAAGCGTCAGATCGACTTTGTGATGAACGATGATAGGGCAAGAGAAAAGTATCTTGCAAGAAAGCAGGGGCTTTATGCAGAACAACACAGCGGTGACAAGAAAAAGCTCCGTGACATCAACAAACGTATCGCAGAGCTTGACAGGCTGATCGCAAGTGTGTATGAGGACAAGGTTACAGGCAAGATGCCCGAAGATATGGCGTTCTCCTTGCTCGACAAGTATCAGACCGAAAAGAAGTCTTTGCAGGCTGAGAGCGATGAAATGCAGAAGTGTACTGATATGGCAAAGCAGGACGAAGCCGATGTAGACGAATATATCCGCCGTTTGAAGTCGTATGCAGGTGCTGAGGAGCTTACAAGACAGATGGCACTTGACCTGATCGAGTATATTACGATAGATGAAAATCCGAGAAAGAAAGCTATCCCTCGTGATATTCACATCTACTACAAGCTGATCGATAAGCCGCTGAAAAACAAAAATAATGCCCTCGCTGAACAAGCAGGGGCAATCAAAAAATGATCGATTGATACTCAAAAGCTATTTTGTTGGATTGAAGATTAAAAACTACCCATAGTTCACGCTTACATTGTCGAGTGCTTCTGCAAAGAAGAAATCGTGCAGTTTCGTGGTGTCATGGACGGTATCACGGAAACCAAGCTCACCGAACGGAACATTGCCGACAGCCACATCAAAGCAGCCGTTCTGAAAACGGTTCTGCTCAAATCCCTGAATTGCAATATCCGCATCGGGATAGAGAGCCTGAGCGATCCTGCCGGACAGCGAGTCGATCTCCACGCCGTAGAGCTGAGAGTGTGCCTGCATATCTTCTGGCATACGACCGAAAAAGTTTCCGATACCCATTGCAGGCTCTAAGACATTACCGCCGTCAAAGCCGAAATTGCCGAGAGCCTCGTAGATGCCGTCAATAACGGTCGGGCTGGTATAGAACGCATCATTGACCGTTGAACGTGCCTGAGCGTACTCCTGCGGAGTCAGCAGATTTTTCAGCTCTGCATATTCCGCTGCCCACTTGTTATTATTCGGATCAAAAGCCTGAGAAATTGCTCCCCAACCGACATATTTCGACAGTGTTTCCTTTTCCTCAGCAGTTGCAGGACGCTTCTCCCGTTCAAGTGTCTTCAGCGTTTTTATAGCTTCAACATTCGCCCTGAACTTAGTCTTAGCGCCGCCGTCACCGAGGTTATCATCAGTAATTGTGAAGTTTTCACCCTTGTCGGGTGCTGTCACTTCCGGTGCAGGATCATCGACCGCAGGAGTAATGATTTTGTATTCACCGCTGCGGATAAACTCATCAGCAAGGAAGGTCACACGGGACGAAATTCTCGGAGCATCTTCAAATGCCGTATCAGCAAGCGTGATAAAGCTGTCCATATCAATGCTTTCGACCTTGTATTCCTTGCCCTTGTATTCAAGGAGATCCCCGACGGAAAGTTCAGGTGCAGTTGTTTCGGGTGCAAGCTCCGGCTCTTTCTCAGCCTGAACAGTCTGCTCACGCTCCAAGCTGTCAATGAAATGAAAGCTCATGAGCATATCGCCGTTGTCAAGCCGAGAAGTCAGCTCACCACCGTCAAAAGTCCAGTTCTTCGCACGGTCAAACTCCATGTGGAGGTCTTTGCCAGTAGGTTCTCCGTTTTCATCGAGCTTTCTGGAAGTAAAATCAACGGTGCTTACACTCGTAACAATTCTGCGTTCTCCTACGCACTCAGAACGGAGATGATCGCTGATTTCAAACATCATTCCTGGCTTGATAGCCTTTTTGAGCTGAGACAGGTTCTTGATGGTAGGAATATCGGGCTTTTCTGCTTCGGGAATAACCACAGACTTTTCGGGTGTGACCTCAGCAATAGGCTCAGGCTTCACAGGTTCAGACTTTTCCTTTTCGGGTTCAGCATTGCCGATATACTCATAGAGTCCGCTGTTCAGGAGTTTATCATAAGAGATATTCTCCGTAGTAGCGTAGCTGCCTTTATCTGTTGTGATCGTACACTCGTCCGTATAGAACGGTAACGCACCTGTCAGCGAAACAACCTCAGAAACCTCGCCAGTAATCTTGTGACGAAATCGGTCACCAACTTCCACAGTATCGGGTGCGGTATGCTCGGCGGACTGCTCCGCTTTGAGAGCCACCCTCTCTGCTTTCTGTTCGGCAGACAAGTAGGTATCGTCCCGAAGTCTGCTCTCTGTCATGACAGCAACATTGTACCAAGAATGACGGAACTTTTCGCCGTTCTCAAAGCTGAATGTGATACCCTGAGAATTATAGTCAACGAGTGAGATCTTACCCTCACCGCTGTGACCGCCTGTGCCGTATTCCTTTTTCAAAAAATCGGCAAGCTGCTGAATTGTCGGGTGCTGTTCCTCATAGAAGTCCTGCACACGGAGCTTGCCGTGAACAAAGCCAGTTCCACGGTCGATCTCTGCGGCAAGTGCTTCATAGACCTGAACACCGTCAACCACCGGACCTTTTGCAAATTCGGATTTTGGCTTCTGAGGTGCAGGCTTTGAAGTGGTCAGCGGTTCGGGATCACCGAAAAGAGAGAGCTGTTCACCCTGTGCTTCGGGCATTTCCCAAAACGGAACATCAGCGTTTTCATTACGCTGAATTTCGTCAATGACCGCTGCATCGGTGAAAAGGGGTTTGTCAATATCCGCAGTCTCCTGTGCGGGAGTCTCGACCGCAGGAGCATCATCGGCCGCCATTACACCCAGCTCATAGGCAAGCCCGTCAAGCTCTGCCTTGTGGTCTGCATAGGTATCAATGGAAATGATACCCTCTGCATTGTCCACAATAACAGTTGCACCGAGGGAAAGTGCCTTGTCCTTGATTTCGTCAAGGCTCTCGGCATCGCCCTTGTATTTCAGCGTAACAGACGGCACATCTTCCGCAGAAGAAGAAATATCCGCTACATCGGCGGCATCGCTCATAAGATCTACCGTCTGTTCGTCCTTGCCTGTGTGACGCTCGATCACTTCATCGGGGACAGATACAAGATCGCTGAAATCAAGATCGGTCAGACCGTTCTCGATCATATCCTCAATGCTGTCATACTGATCCGTATTGTAAACCTCGCCGTCAAACTCATAGGTGATCTTGAAGTCGATAAGGTCAGCCGTCACCTGAATGGGCAGCTCATCGTCCGTCAGCGTGGTGAACGCAAGACCAACATTGTGCAGATCGGAGAAGTCAGCACCCTCACGGTATTCCGTTTCACAGAAGTCGTTGATAAGCCACTTTGCCTTATCGAGCGGAGTCTCAAAGGTACGCTGAAAGTCCATGATCTCCACGGGCTTGTCAGGATTATGTTCAAGCATCGCAATACGCAGGAGCGCCGGAAATGTTGTCAGCTCACGGTAAGGCTCGATCTCCATTTTGTCGCCACGGTTATAGATACCGCAGACAGGATCGCCGTCGTAAAACAGCTCACCGACCTTTTCTCCGTCAGTAATAGCCAGTTTCCATGTGCCGCCCTCAGTTTCCGCAGACTCGCAGTCAGTCCCGAAGAACTTGTCAACGACCTGCTGTAATGTCTGGAGCTTCTCAGCTTCACGCTTCGGAGGGTTCAGCTCAAAAGCCTGTTCGATCAGGACGGTATATCCTGCTTCACGGAGCTTTGCGGAATATTCGTCCTTGACATGATCGGGAAAACCGACCATAAGCTGCCCATTTTTGGAGAACATTCGCAGTCCGAGGACTTCCGCACCGATCTCCGCATTTTTGCCGTACATCTCATAGAAATCACCGACTTTTCGCAGAGAGACTGGTCCTTTATCCTCCGGCTCTACCTGTTCGGGAGTATCGACAACAGGTGCAGGCTTTTCAGCCTTAGACAGAATCTCAAAGCCCTTTTCCTCCATATCCTGCTGCCAGCCGTCATAGGCAAGCACATCGGAAGTGCCGAGCAGAATACCGCCGTAATCGGGTGCATCAAGGTCTTTCATCTTGATACGGTCAGGACTAATTTCCTCAATCTCACGGCGAGCGCCGTCATACATGATAATATCACCGACAGCAAGATCGGCAACAGACGGCACAGACTTCTCCTGTGTCCTTTCTTTTTCAAGGAAAAATTCAGGCATTTCGGTAAAGCCGAAGCTGTCGCAATAATATGCCGTGTCCTTATCGTCCATTGAAATGACGATAACATCGGAAACCGAAAGGGAGTGACCTGAGAAGTCCGCAGGCTGATTGGTGTTGAACTGAGTGAAAATGCCTTCAAGAGTTGCATTTCCTCTGAACTCACCGACTAAGCCCTCATATACAAGCTCATAATCGTCCCTATTGAGCTGTACGCCCTCTGCTTTCAGCCTGTCAAGCCCCTCAAAGCGGACACCGTGATACTTCTCACCGCCGGGGAGTTGATAGATCTGGAACTTACCCTGTTCCTTTTCCACATCATCATAGGTGAGGATCGGGTACTGTGCCTTGAAATCGTCGAAGATACGCTGTTCCTCAGCGGTCAGCTCAGAATATGCTTCAAGGAAAGGAACGAAAATGTCAAGCATTCTCTGCGCCCTTTCCTTATATTCCGGCTGATTGAACGGGTGCTGCGTATAGCCGAGGATACCCTCATTATATGTGCGGATATGGTCGATCAGCGAACCGCCACCCGTGCCTTTGCCGTCACCAATGTCAAAGCGACCGTCATAATTGAATGCCTCACCGCCGATGACAGCAGTAATGCTGAAATCGGTCTTTTTATACCAGCCCGCTTTCAGCTCAGGGATATTTCTCTCAGAGTGCTGTTTCTCATCGAGGTACTCCATAACAGCATTAGCGAGAGCGAAACTGCAATCAGGGTGTGCAAGGGCGAAATCGTGAACGATGTCGCTTTCGCTAACCCATTCATCACCCTTATCCTTGCCGAAATGGAAGGTCAGGCTATCCGGCTGCTTTTCGGGCTTTTCAGCTTCAAAGGTCACAATATACTTGTGCTTTGCGATACAAGCAAATGCTTTCTCTGTCTGCTCCTCGTCACCGAGAACATCAAACAGAGCCTTTTTGATACGGTTGAGCTTCGGGATATTATCGCCGTTTTCCCAACCGTGAAGTGCGGCACCGTCAAATGCCGTGATAAGCTCCTTTACTGTATCATCGGAAATATCGGGAATATCGTCCCTGATGAAATCAAGCACCGCCCAATATGCCAAGTCCTCATATTCCTCATGGATACGGTCGATGAAAGCCTGTCCGATCTCCTCAAAGGACACAAAACGCTCCATACCGCTGAAAGAACAAGTTATGCCGTCATCACCGTAGGACAGATCCATAGTGTGACGGAGATTTTCGCCATAATAGAATGTGCGGTCAGAGATCTTGCCGTCCTCAAAGACGAACTCCACCTTATCCTTATCTGCGATATTATCAGAAGCGTGGATCATCAGACCGAGCGCAAGCTCACGCCGAATATCGTCACCGTGATGATAACGCTCCGCAAGTGCATACAGCTCTTTTTCAGGCAGATGATAGCCGAAAGAAGCCTTGTCGCTGGGCTGGTGCTTTTCAAGATACCCACGTTCAAACAGCGGAGATGCCATATCCTCCCACTCATCACTTGAAAGCGTATGCTCCGCAAGGAATTTCGCAAGGTCAGCCTTCGGGAACAGCACTTCTTCCTCAGTCGGAACTCTGCTTGCATTCTCACGGTCAATAACTGCCTGCTTATGGGCAGTCAGAAAGTCAGCTACATCGGATTCCTGCAAAGCGTTATGCAGAATCTCGTCATACGCCTGAATATCCTCAGCCGTGAAAGTCTCGTCAATGCTGTCGATCTGACCTCTCGTCACATCACCGACAAACATAGCGGTAATAGCCGCCCTTTGTCCATCGGAGAAATCGTGCTGAGAAAAGAAGTCAGAAAGCTCAATACTGCGGTCAAAACTCGACTTTGCTTCAAGCATATCATGGAGCTTGGAGTGTTCGCCGTAACGCTCCGAAAGAGCTTGTGACAGATACGCATTAACAAGAGAGAGCATTTCACCGAACTGTGCATCATCATAACGATTATCGAAAAAGTCAGCAAGATCGAGCTTTACATCTTCCACCGCAAGGCGATGAACCACGGGAGAGAGTGCCACATTCTGCTCCATAGGCAAACCGAGGTCAGCCATACTCCTGAGCATATCTACCTCACGGACAGCGTTTTCCAAAGCCCTGTGAAATGCAGGAGCGTTCTCTTTATCCACCGCAAAAGCGACCTTGCCGTCACGGACAACAGCATGATAGCTCACACTTGTTTCGAGGAAAGGCTTGACCTTTCCGAACTGTTCGGGTGTGAGCTTGCTCATATAATAATGGGTATCACGGTTCGCACGATAGTCACGGTTGCCGACTTCCTGCGCCTTATCGGTACTTGCAAACTGATTACGCATATTCACAACTTCGTCCCTGATGTTGCGGACAGCAAAGAGGTCAGCGTGAGATACCGTCAGCGTACCCTTGCCGGACGGATAGACTCTGCCCGAAAACTGCATACTGCGCTTTGACATGATCTCAGCCATTTTCAGGACTAAATCACGGTCAGCCGAAAGATACTCTTTCTGCGGAATATAGCGATACTCTGTTGAACCGAAGATGTTTTTTTCGGGCGGAGAATATGGTCTGTTTGATTTGTTCGGTACAAGATCGGGAGTGCCTGCAATCTGCCTGAACCACTCCACATCTTTATCATTGATCGCCATAATGACGGAATTATCACGGGCATAGGCATAGTAGTTAATGCCCGAATTATCAAGCTGTTCCTGCAATCTTGCAAAATCCGAAGCCTGAATCGTCACAAGGCTCTTATCTCTGTTATCTGTTGCCTTGTGCCACATTTGGTTGCCGTATGTAATAAGGTCAGCCATGCTGTCAACCTCCTTCTTTTCAGTCTCTTGTTCTACAACTTTTGGAATACCCCTGAGCATATCATTCCAGTCTTTATATGTATCTGGAGTGATGATACGCTTCATATCGGGATACTGCTCCTGCAAACGCTGGGCAAATTCATTGCCTGCCGTATCGTTATCGGAGCATAAAAATACGTTCTCAGCAGCGATATTATGACGGAGCATCGTATCAAGGACGATACTTGGCTTCACGCCCATCATGGAAACAAGCCTGCAATTATCAAGCTCTTTGCTGTGCATTTGCAGATATGAAAGCATATCTATTGCCGACTCAAAGAAAAAAGCCTTTTCTCCGGTGCCGCGTACTACCTCAAAGCCGTGACCGCCAACCGAGCCTGTTGCAATGCCTTTGAATTTATGCTCCGTGGAAGTGCCGACCTTTTCAGCACCGATAACTTTTCCGTCTGTATCGAAATATTTGAAAAGCACATTGCCTGTCTTTTCTTCCTGAGAAATAACGCCTTTCTTTACAAGTGCGGAAAGCATATCATAGTCAAGTCCTCTGGTCTTGCACAGATACGCAAACACACGCCTGCAATTATCAGCTTCGGCAAGGGAAAGCTCCCTTGCCGTTTGCTGAACAGGTTTGGGTTCGTATGTGTGGGACGGAGTATAGGTGCGGTCAATATGCTCACCCGTGAGGGCTTCAACAGCATCAATAAAGGACATATCCATATATTCACGGAGTAAGCCGATATTATCGCCGCCCTTGTTTTCGCTGAACCTGAACCATTGACCACGTTCGCCCGGACCGTTGTCCTTGATATGCAGGCTGTCATGTTCCTTCCACACATACTCTTTGCCGACCTTTTTCAGGTCAAAGCCGTGAGACATGAGAAACTGAGGAAGATTGACGAGGTTCGCCCTTTCTTTCTGTTCATCAATAATTCTCATCTGTTATTCCAACCCCTGATTATTTCTCTTTTTGGGTGTCTGCTGTCTCTGCTGAGGGTTCTGCTGACCTCGACCGCTGATACGCTGGGCATCTCTATGCATTTTGCCACGGGAAAAGAAAGCTCTTTGGGAATCCTTCTTTGCGACCGTGACCGCAGATTTCTCACCTCCGAACACAGCGGAATGCTCCACGCCCTTAGCTGTCAGCTCTGCCGACTTCTTACGAGCCTGCCCCTCGTCCATACGACGAGTGAAACGCTCCTGTTTCGGGAGTGCCTTGAAAAGCTCAGAATTTACAAGCTCAACGGCTCTTTCACCCTTGACATCACTCTCGATCTGCTTATATGCTTCGACATTCGCCTTAGAGACTGTGACCGCCACCGTGTCATTCTTGCGGACTACCGCAGAATACGGGATATTCTGCTTTTGCAGCTCTGCCACGATCTTTCTTGCCGTGGCGATAGGCTCAACACGGGTGTGCTTATCGTCCTTGCCGAGCGAAGCATAGTATTCGGGATTGATCGTCTGATACTTGCCCTTTTCGCCCTTACCGCCGTTCTCCTTTGCGGCTTCTGTATGGGCGATCTTGCCGATAGAAGCGTACATTACATCATTCAGGGCAGGAACATCATTCTTTGAAACAGTAATGCCGACCTTATCCTCACCCTTAGTAGCAGCGGAATATGCCACGCCTGCGGCAGTCAATGCGGACATGACCTCGACCGCCTGAATTTCCGTCATAGTCTCCACATGACGATCACCACGGGGCAACTCCTTGTAGTAGTCGGGGTTGACCTTGAAACCGCCGTCATCGGTGAGGACTGCATCGCCGTTATCCACCATAGTCATGAGCCATGACTCGACCTCAATCTCATCGACGCTGTCAAGCAATTCAAGCTGTTTCCGCATCTTTTCAAGCTCTGCCGTGGCATTCTCTCTCATCTCCTGGGGAACAAAGGGATTCTCCGCAAGGTTCTCCATATTCTTGATACCCTCACGAAGTTCAGCTCTTGCCTTGTCGATGTCCTCCTTGCTGCCGTTGTTGATGATGCCGTCGATCATGTTATAATCATCTTCCATCTGCATTTCTGCACTTGCAAGCGGCTGGTCAATGAGCTTGTCAGCGATCGAAGCGACCTGTGACCTGTCAAGCGTTTCGACCTCCTGCGCCGCCTGCACAGCACCCTCAGCAAGAGAAGGAATATCCATAGTGCCATTCTGCACCATTTCACCGAGCTTCTCGCCTGTGAGAATCATAGAAGCATCGAGCTGGTCGTTGGTCTGCTCCTCATAGTGCGTTTCGGGACGGGCGAGCTTCATGATCTTGCTTTCCAGTGCGCCGATACGCTCATTCACGCCCTTGAGCTGTTCACCGAGTTTGAGCTTGTCCACGGCACTCGTTTCAGGAGCGTTATAGGTATCGAGGATAGCCTGCTTTTTGGCTTCAAGTGTAGCTTTCTTATCGCTCAGGCAGTCAACAGTCGAGCTGTTTAGCCTTGTCATAGCATCTGCAAATGCTTCACGGCGCTCCTTGTTGAAGTGGATACCGAAGCTCTTGATCGTGTCATTGAGAGCGATCACACGGTTCAGCTTGTGTTCGATACGGTCACGCTTTGCGGTCAGGGTGTCGATCTTCTTCCAACCCTGATCTATCTTCTCCTGCCGCTTCGGAATTTTCACCTCACGGATAGCCTGAATACGCTTCTCGTTGTTAGCAATCAGAGTGCGGATACCCGGCAGATTGCCGATAGTCGCTTTCAGCATACGGTTCGTATCTTCGAGCTTGTCCGCTTTCGCACTTAGGGCTTCGATCTTCGCCTTGTTGCGGTCGATCTTGTCCGTCTGATTGGCAATTTTCTCATCAAGGGAGTCGATTCGGCTCTGATGATGCTCCGCCTTTGCGTTCAGAAAAGGAAGAAGTTTGTCCGACTTCTGAGCGCCGGACTCTTCCTGCTGTTGTTCCTGTGCCTGCGCCTGTTTTCTTCTCAGTTCTTCCTCCGCATCGACCGCAGGCTGGTCGGTGGTTCTCTTATCGTCATTATCCTGTACGGGCATAGGCTACCTCACTTTCTGCGCTTTACGATGACAACAACTGCGGTTGTGACTGCTGCGATAACCGCACTTCCGATGATGATAAACTTCTTCATGGTCTGTTCTTCCTTTCTGTTCTCTTTCTTCTGTCTGAGTAACTCGCTCCTGTTCGTCACGCTGTCTGCGGAGGGCGATCTCAGCCAGATGTTTATGGGCTTCTCTTGTAAAGTGGTCATTGGCATGACGGCGCTGGTATTCATCGTAAAGCTCCGCAAATGAGTGAACTTTATCCGCCGTCTGCACGGGTTCGGCAGGAGTTTTCTCCTGTTGCTTCTTGCGTTCATACTCCGAAATATCCGAGAGCGTTCTGCCGTTGACCGTGATGATACGGTCAAGCTCACGCTGAAGCGTAGCTCTGTCACAGAGCCACAGGTCAACATAGAACTTGCAGAGCAATAGCTGAACATCATCAGGACGGGACTGCAAGAAACTTACTGTTGTATTCAGAAGCTCCGCAACTTCACCGAGCAGTCGATAATAGCCGTCAGGCACTCCGTAAACTTGCAGCTCACGGAGCAATGCTTCATAGTCGCCGGACTGTGCCTTTGCGATGATCTCCTCGACCTGTTCCTTGTAGCTGCCGTCATAGGTCAGCACCATTTCAGCATCACCGAATCGGGCAGAAAAAGGAATATTGCTCTTGTCGAGTGCCACCACGATAGCCTGAGCCTTGTCCGTTTCAATGCGGATAAACTCACGGTTTTTGATAGCGGAAACTTCGATACCGCCGATATACGGGAAATCTGTCACGGTGCGATCATCTCCCTGATGTTGTCGATAAGCTCCATATTCGTGCTGTCGGCATCGTACTCCATAGCATACGCACCGCAGATATTCTCCTGAATACGGCGAGGGAGCGACCTCAGCGCACGAACGGGAGTACCGATGAGCTTTGCCACATTCGGGAGGTCTGCGACCGCAAGAGCCTTGTTCACAAGGTCATAAAAACGGGCGGTCTGAGAGCTGTCCATCATGAACTCATAGACGATAGTCTGCTGAGTCTCATAGTCAAGGCTGCGGAGCGTTTCGGTGGTGATACCCGTGGACTTTGCGACTTCACTCAGCTCAATATAGATTGAGCCTTTCTGCCACAGATTGTCGAGGGCTTCAAAGACAGCCTTTTTGTCCTCATCGTTTTTCACGGCGACCTGTTCAAAAACCGCTGTCATACTGTTTTTGATCTCATCGTCCATAGCTGAAACGCTGTCCTCGGAGACACCGAGGATCTTTGCGACTTCCGTAAGCTGGTTATTGTTCATAAAGATTATCCTTTCTGCTTTAAGCCAAATAATTGACTTTTCAGCGGTAGTTTGATATAATAAAGTAGTTAAGAGCGTCCTTCCGATTATTCAGAATTTGCAAAGGTGATATTCTATGAGCATACGTTCCAAAGGTAGACGTAAAATAATTGTCGATAGTCAAACATATTTATGGTATGTTGCTTTAGACGATGAATCTCCGTACAATATTCTGAATATAGTATCAGATGATAAATCCTATATTCTGGCTTGTCCGCTTCAAACTGAGAAGGAATATATAATAAGCAAAGGCAGAATGTTTCAGGCGAAAAAAACAAATGGACGATGGAACAGATATTTTCTTCCGTTTCATATTCCGGAAATCATCACTCCGAAATTCGTTGAACAGTTGATTCTTTGGTCAACAAAAAATACAGATGCTATTCCAATTAATGGTGATGTTCCTGTGTAGCATTATTCTGCTTTATATAGCTATCACCAAACAGCAAGGACACCCTTGCTGTTTTTATATACCCCTCTCCGTTTTCCACTGATAATACATCTTCCCATTGTACGGATTCTCCACGAGCTCAGGGCGCACAATGGTCTTTTTGCCCTTAGATGTATAGGAAGTCGATTTACCGCTCAGTAGTCCCTTGACCTGGGTATCGGAAAGCTCCACACCGTACACCTTTGCGATATTCATACCGCACTTGCCCTTGCAGTAGAAGCCAAACTTACCCTTGACTACATCTGCACCGCACTTCGGGCATTTCCCGATAGGCTCATTACTGCCGTCAGAAAGTGAAACAGACTTATCCACTGAGCCATATTTACCGCACATTTCAGTGATGAACTGCGTAATGCCCGACATAAAGACTGCTTCGGGCAGACTGCCGTGTTCGATCTGCTGTAACTTCGATTCCCATTCAGCGGTCAGCTTTGCAGACTTGACTTCATCGGGAACGACCGTCACAAGCTCCTTGCCCTTATCCGTTGCCCTGAGCTGTTTGCCGACACGCTCCACATAGCCATTCTTTACAAGTGCTTCGATCGTAGCGGCCCTTGTGGCAGGAGTGCCGAGTCCCTTTTTCTCCGTGTCCTCGTCATAGTTCTCATTTCCGGCTCTCTCCATAGCGGAAAGAAGTGTGTCCTCAGTGTAAGGCTTCGGCGGAGAAGTGAAGTGTTCGCCCTTGCTTGCTGCTGCCGTGAATGTCTGTCCCTCAGATACCGCAGGCAGAGATTTTTCCTCATTCTTCTTGTCGGACTGCTTTGCATAGGCTTTCCAACCCATTTCAAGCACCGTGCGGCCCGTTGCCGTGAACTCCGTACCGTTGCGGATACCTGTCAGCTTGACAGCTTCATACTTGTGCGCCGGAGCCGTTGCACTGATCAGCTTTGTTCCAATCAGCGTAAGGACATTCTTTTCGCCAGACGGCAGAGAAGAAAGGTCTGCCGTTGCGATTCCGCTTGTGGGGATAATTGCATGATGTCCCGATACCTTGCTGTTGTTGATGACCTTAGAAATATCGGGAGTATGCGAGATACCGAACCCGAAGTAGGTATCACAGAGCTTTGCCACATCAAGAGCCGTCTGCGCCATATCATCGGACAGGAATTGACTATCCGTGCGAGGGTATGTAACGAGCTTGCCCTCATAGAGCGACTGCGTATAGTCGAGCGTCTGCTGTGCCGTGTAACCAAAAGCCTTGTTTGCTTCTCTTTGGAGCGTGGTCAGGTCATACAGCTTTGGAGCTTTATCGGTCTTGACCTCACGCTTGACCGAGCTGATCGTAACCGTACTGCCGTCACAGCCGTAAACAAGCGTATCAGCGGCATTTTCATCATCAATTCTCGCAGAAGAAAGAATAAAGTCTCCGCAGTTCAGGTCAACAGTAAAATACTTCTGCTTCACAAAGCCGTTTACCTCGGCATCACGCTGAACGATCATTGCAAGTGTCGGTGTCTGAACACGCCCGATGTTGAGCTTACCGCCGTAGCGAACGGAAAACAGCCGAGAACCGTTCATTCCCACAAGCCAGTCAGCCCTTGCACGGGCATAGCCTGCTGAAAACAGATTATCATATGCAGATATAGGCTTCATCGCTGTAAGAGCCTTGCGGATAGCTGATTCTTCAAGAGAAGAAACCCACAAACGCTTCACGGTTTTTTTGCAGTTCGCCATATTATAGACATAGCGGAAAATACATTCGCCCTCACGGTCAGCGTCTGTTGCACAGATGATCTCCGAAATATCGTCCCTGTTTATAAGGCTTTTCAGGAGATTGTACTGCGCCTTTGTGCTGTCCGTGACCTGAAACTGCCACTTGTCGGGTATCATAGGGAGCTGTGAAAAGCTCCACTTCCGGTCCCAGCCGTTGCCGTAGTCATTCGGATATTTCAGCCCGACAAGATGTCCGACACACCAAGAAACGATATAGCCGTTTCCCTCGGTGTAGCCTTTGTGTGCGGAAGAAGCTCCGACAACGGCGGATATGGCTCTTGAAACACTCGGCTTTTCGCCGATGATAAGAATCATGCTAAAACACGTCCTTTCGTAATAAATTTGTTATTGATTTTTCGGGGCAGATGTGATATAATAGTATTGAATAAGAATACTATATAAGAGGTGCATACCATTGGCTAAGATCAAACCAATACTTACGCCCGAAGAAGAACGTCAGCAAAACCTTGAACAGCTTGCCAAATATCGTCCTCTTGACGATGATTTCATGCGTGAGCTTTTCAGGAATAATCTTGAACTTGCTCAGTATGTGCTTCGTATTATCATCGGAAAGCCCGATCTGAAGCTCACCAAAGAAGAAACACAGTACGATCTACAGCATCTTTTTGGGGAACGCTCTATTTGCCTTGATGTATTTGGTGTTGATGATGAAAATCAGCAATATGACATTGAAGTGCAGAGGCAGGATAAGGGGGCATCTCCTCAAAGGGCAAGATACCATTCAAGTGCGATGGACGTTGATAATCTCAGGGAGAAACAGCAGTTTGAAAAGTTGCCCAACACTTATGTGATATTCATTACCGAAAATGATTTCTTCGGCAAAGGAAAAGCTGTTTATCCAATAGAGCGTATGAACCTTGCCACGGGTGAGCCGTTTAATGACGGAGAACATATTCTTTATATAAACGGCGCATACGAAAACAAGGACGATAACTCCGATCTTGCCAAGCTGATACATGATTTCAGGTGCAGTAAGGCAGACGAAATGTTATTATCACCGTTAGCAGACCGTACCAGATTTTTCAAAGAAACACCGGAAGGAGTGGATTATATGTGCAAGGCAATGGAAGAAAGAATTACCGAAGAAAAGCTCAGAATTGCCTATAATTTATTGCAGTTAGGCACAGTTTCTAAGGAAGATATTGCAAAAGCCACTAAACTTCCTATTGAAGCGATCAACGAGCTTGAAGAAGAAATGAAAAACGTTCCGGCATAACACATCTACCAAAGCACATTTCCCATCATGGGAAGTGTGCTTTTATTCTTCTAACAACAGCCTGTAATAGTCCTCTTTTGTAAGATTACAGTATGTCTTTTTGCTATTTTCCTCCTTGCGGATATATCCTGCTTTGAGAAACGCATCACAGACTTGGTTGACTTTCGTTGAGCCTGCATTGATCACATAGGTTAAATCAACCTTATAAAACGCTCTATGACGTATCATCCAAATCAGCAGCATTTCTATTTCACTTCGGGAAATACCACGAATTTTAATACTGCTCAAAGGAGCGTACTTCCTGACAGGAACTGTGACCGCTTTTACCGCAGTCTTTGGACTATCTTCCTGCGGTAAAGGCTTTTCCATTTCGGACGGTGCATCGTTCATCTCGTCGGGAGCATCATTATTGGTGGTAAGCCCCTTTCTGCTGTCAGAAGATGTGACAGCTTCTTTGACGGGAGCAAGACAGCCATCGTCTGGCTCATCAAACACCATCAGATGATGATCTTCATCATCGTCCTCGGAATGCTCGCCGTCACCGTCCTCAATGTCAGCCATAGCGTGAATCCTCTCGTTCATCTCACCGCTGCACTCACCGAGCTTGTAAGCAGCGTAGGCAACACCGCCGATCGCACCGAGTCCGATAATACCCTTGATGATCTTCTTTACGTTCATAATAGAAACCTACAAATTTAGTATTCTACGGGTTCGCCGTAGTTGATCTTTTTAATACTTGTGATATTGGAACTCAGGTCAAGCCCGTTCCAATTATAGTAGCCCCAACTTCCGCTGAATGCCACGCAGGACGGAAGTGAATTATCATCATAAATAAACTCTATGATACACTTTCCGTTGCCTGCACCGCCAAACCAATGGTATTTACCCTCACCATCATCAGCATAACCTTTACTGTCGCAAATCTTGACGGTAAACTGTTGTCCTGCCTCGTTGGTGACGAGAAATCTGTCACCGCAATATCCGTACCATACGCCCATAGCACAGCAGTAATCTCCGTACTCATCACGCATTATTCCAGTGCCTGTAATAGTGTCCACAGAACAGCCTTGAATAGCGTCCCATGATGGTGACCTTGTAAGCCCAGAACTGCGTTCCCCACAGTAGCACGAATCCCAGCCTTCTTCATCGGGAAATTCGTAGATAACCTCTACCGTTTCCGTCTTTCCGTCAGCACTTGCGGAAACTGCGGAATATCCGTCCTTTTCATCATCTGAAAGAACAGGCTCGACCGTTACCGTGTACTCCGTACCCTCACGCAGACCTGTTATGTAGCAAAGCTCATTGGATTTGAACTCAAAATACATATTGTCCGCATAAGCGTAATCTTCATCATGAGCCGTGCAGCTCACAGTGTAGTCACGGTCAGTATCGCCATCCCAAGTGACTTTCAGGCAGGAAACAGATATTGTCGATACATTTAGGTTATCCGCTGTCAGCTCGATCGGTTCAGGTTCGGAAGATACTCCTGAAAACTCCATAATAAAGCCCATTACAAGGCTCAGTGCTTTCCTCTGAAATTCAGGATCGAACATCGTTATCACGCTCCTTTTCCGATTTCAGGAGCGTTGTAGTCAGCAGGTACGGCACTCCGATCAGAAGTGCAAGCACCGCTGTCACCACCAGTAACACAGGGATATACTCCGTCAGAGCCATATAGTCTATCACGTTTCTTCTCCTCTTTCTCTTTGGCTTTCATTTCCTTGACGAAAGCACGGTATTTCGCTGTATATTCATAGGACTTGCCGAAGATATTGACCGCTGCCTTATACAGCATTGGCTCATGTTCCTCGATGATCGCAAGCTCCTCAGTGATGTGCTTGCTGAAAGGACAGCCGACACAGCCCGTTCTCCGCAGTCCATACTCCGTATAGCATCGGGAGTGTGTCACACCGAACATCTGCTCATAGTCCTTTTTATCGCCGTCCGTATACCAAAAAATCGGACGGAAGGTATTGCACCCCTTAGACTTGCACTCGGAGAAACAGGTCTTGAAAGCTGCGGAACGGATACCGCCCTCAGCCTGCCGAATACCCGTAATGTCAAGATCGGCATCGTGTTCCTTGACGATACGCTTTGCTGGTTTCTTCTTCGCAAACTCACAGCACTTATTGGAAATGGGGAAATCAGGCGGATTCGCCATGATGAACTCTTTGAGGAATCGGTTACGATAAATCGAAAAACGACTTATCTTCTGAATACCGTCCTTGTCAGAGTAACGCTCACCGCACCACCATTGCAGAGCCGTCTTGCACCGAGGATATTTCTGCAACAGCACTTCAAGAGGTTCGTCCTCCCACTGAAAACCATGAGCCTGCAAACGCATCATCTGTTCGGAAACATATTTCGACAGGAAAGGAACACCATACTGTTTCACACAGGTCGGGATAGGCTTATCGGGCTTGACACGCTCAATGGTGATACCGTATTTCTGTTCAAGGAAGTCAAGATGCTCCTTAGTGGCGGTGTATTCAAGTCCAGTATCTATCCAGAAATACTTGACTTTGCCGTCCTCATCGACCTTGTGTATCAGGTCAAGAACAATATCACTGTCACTTCCTCCGCTGATACTGCACACGGGCGAATATGACCGCATCATAATACGCTGTGCTTTGCAAAAAGCAGTATAAATGGTGTAGTTGTTGTTATCGGCGCACTTGTTCAGGATTTCTTCATTCATCACGAAGTCCTCCTAAAATATGTGCGATCACATCGACCGTCCAACCGTTGCCGATACACTTATATCGCTGGGTATTGGAAATGCCTGCGGTATAGTTGTCGGGAAGTGTCTGTAAACGCTCCGCTTCAATCGGCGTGAGCTTGCGGATAACATAGTCACCGTCAGGAAGGTCTATCTTATACAGACCTGTCTTTGCGCCCTGACCGCCGCCGTTAGCTGAGAGCGTAACGGACTTACCGACTACGGAATAAATACGCTGTCCCTGTCCGCCTTTGCCGTAATGTCCGACACGAACGGGAGTGCATACAAGACTATCTTTCTGCACAGTAGTCAGGCAGTTGGATTTGCCATCCTCACGCACTTCGATATGCTGTTCGGTCTTACCCTCATCAACATATCTTCCGCGCTGGGCGGCACCGACAGGCATAGCGACCGCAGTTGTTCCGCCGTTAAAACCTGAATTTTTGATAAGAGTTGCTTCACCGTATTTGTGATAGCCTGCCATTACAGTTCGTGACTTGTCCGTACCCTGATATGTATTGATAGGGATAGGCTCTGCAACCATTGTTCGCTGTTTGCGTTCAAGTGTGTTATACAGCACCGCACCCGGATAACGTGCAGTCATACAGTAGGACTTATCCTGCCAAGCGACACCGCTTTCAAGAATATCTTTCAGCAGGATACCCTTATCTTCGGGAAAAGAAGAAACAGGGATATTCGTCCAGTAGCAGCGTTTACGGTTCTGCGCCGATACAAGCGACGAGTTTATCATAATCGGCTCAACGCCGAGTGTTTTGCTGATCTCGTCCTTGATACGCTGATGAACGGAATAGTTGTTTTCATAGAGGAAATACTTACAGCCCGATTCCTCTAAAGCTCTTACATACTCCTTAAAGAGCCTGAAACCTTCGCCATTGCAGTCAACCTCTCTGTCTTTTTTTGCAATAGACCAATAGGTGCAGGGCGAACCGCCAAGCAGAAGATCATACCCCTTAAACTGAGTAAAATCGCCGTCATATACATTCCCGTGATGAACAATATCGGGATAATTGCGCTGTGAGACCGTGACAGCGTACTTGTCGATCTCAAAGGCATCATAACACTCTACGGGAATGCCTGCCCTCTGTAAAGCAAGCATACCGCAGGAGATACCGTCAAATAAACTGAGTACCTTCATTAGACAAATTCTCTCTCTTTTCTCATTGTCTTATGTTGTTTGTTCTGTTGTCGGGAACTTTGAATCCAGTGGGTTCAAAGTTGATTATGCTTCGTAGTAGTCCTCACAAAGCTCGTTGTAGTTCTCCTGAAGCTCGTCAAACTCCTCGCAGAGCTTGTCATACTTCTGCTGGATCACGGTCTTGTCGTGGGCGAAGCTCTCCGCAGCAGTCAGGCTGCCGATGAACTGTCCTGCCTCAAAGCCACGGAGAAACCACTTCTTTCTCACGCCCTCGACCGCCTTTGCGGAGAGTCCTGCAATTCCGGCGGCACCTGCCACCGCTGCCATACACACACCGATCTTCTTCATCTTGCTCATTCTTTGTCCTCACTTTCTTAGATCTCATCGTCCTGATCATCGTAGAACTTCATATCGTCCTCAGTGATCTCGTTATCATCGTCATACTCAGGCTCGTCCTGCATAGCGGACTTGCTGTTTCCGCCGCCGTTCTTTTTCTTCATCAGGAAGAAGCCTGCACCGCCGACACCGATCAGAGCGATCGCACCGAAAACGAGCATCATACTGTTCTTATTCATCGGCACAGGCTTTGCCTGAGCTGCGGAGTCAGTTGCATCTTCGCCGTCCTCAGCAGTTTCCTCTGTGTCTGCGGTATCTGCACCGTCGCCGGACTGCACTCTGCCGTTTGCCTTTTCAGCCGCCTGAGCTGCCTGTTCGGGCGTGATCTTCTTTTTCTCATCATCGTCCTCAGCTCCGGCATAAAGCAGTGCGTACAGATCGTAATCGTCAACTTTGTTCAGGAAAAATACCTGATCTTCGGCATTCTCCGCAGAATAGTTGATAAGCACATAGAACACATGACCGTCCTTTGTAGTAACGGCGATGAACTGCATTTCCTCGGAATTGTAGACAATTCTTTCGGACTTGATAAGCGTTGCATTACCGTCCGTATCGTAATAGGAATCGCCGTAATAATCAGGCTCAACCTCAGTTGTTCCTGCTTCGGCAAGATCGCTCATGACCTCACGGAACTTCTCCATATCATCGGATTCTTCTGAAACAGAAGAAGTCACCTCAGTATTGGAGCTTTCCTCTGTATCGGCAGTTGTCTCCGTAGTATCTGCCGAGCTGTCCTCATCGACCGCAGTAGTTTTAGCCGCATCCTCTCCGGCAGAAGCCCTCTCAGCGGCAGAAGCGGTAATACCGCCTACACTTGCTGTTGCAAGCATGAAAGCTGCAAGCATAGAACTAAAAAACCTTGCTTTCATTTGTATCCTCCTCGGAATTTGTATTGATTGATATTTCGCCGTTTGCAAGCGCTTCAAGCATATCGTCCGTAATGCCCTGTGAACGAAGGCGCATGAGTGTGTCATGCTCCTTTGTCACAAGACTGTTTACGTCCTTGATCTCACAGCTAAAAACTACGGCGAGCTGAGAGTGTTCAAGCACTCTCGCTTCGGACTCCAGTTTTGCAAGTTCCTCCTTATCGGACTGGATTCGCTTTCGCAGGAAGTCCTGTCGCTGATGATTCTCAGCGATCTTTTTGTCTATTCGCTCCATAGCCCCTCCTTAATACAGCACCAGTCGGGGATCAATGTAGTCCCAACCGTAGCCGTCCGTGTCTATATAAATGTGGAAATTCACATTTCCTGCCGTTGTTTTTGCAAACTCCTGTCCGTCATTGACCGTATCGCCCTCAGAGAAGCCACTCAGAAGCACAGCATTTGCAATGGTGACTTCCGTATCACGCTCCGTACCTCCGCTGCCGTCATACCAATACTCCACATCGTCCTTGCGAATGGTGATCTCGTTATCGTCGGTATTCACATCGGTGATCTTGCCCTTGAACGGAGCTTTGAGCCTATCGCCATTGGTGCAGTACACCTTGATACCCTGATACAGACCGTCGCTGTCGGTGTTCCACTCCGTCATTTCATAGCCGAACTCTCGTTTCAGCGAGTAATCACGAATCGCAGCACCTGGAAGAAGATTGTGCAAAGTCTGATGATTACCGTACATCGTTGCGGAATCCTCTGCGCCGACTAACAGTGCATAATACTGTAAGCGTTCATCGGAATGTGACATACTGCTGAGTTTGTCAGCAATGACCTCATCAAAGGTCTTGTTCTGCTTGACATTGTAGTAGAGCTTGCATTCCGTTTTCCACTTGTACTTTTCATAGTAACCGTACATACACACATCGTTCAGACTGCTGTTCCAGATATGGGTATCTGTCGGAGATACCAAGAACCACGCATCTGTGCCGTCCCAACCCCAAAAACTGCGGTCGTGACGCTCTCCGCCGTGCATAAAGAAAAATGTGTCGGTATCGTTGTCGATGTAGTAGAACGGGTGGCTTGTGCCGGAATACCAGCGGTGATCCATGATGAAGAAGCCTGTTTCTCTGTAATCGTCTTGCGCATCAAGCACACGGTAGCCGTCTGTGATGCAGAGATAACCGTCATCGTCCTCATACTGCGAAAGCTCTGATGTGATCGCAATCGGCTTGAAACGGTACTTATAGGGCTGCCCGTCATAGATATAAGCGTCCTGTTCGGCTCTGTAATATGTTCCCGATGAAGCGTTCCCACCGCCCCAATAGTTGTATGGGGAAAGCTCCTCCCAACGGGACTGATTATCATACCAATAGACGAACTCATATTCCTCATTGAAGATTTCTTCAAGCAGATCTTCTGTATCGCCGTCAAATTCCCAATAGTAAATATCATCGTTATCGGCATCGAAATCATAATAATAGGCACAGAGGAACGACCACAGCTTGTAGGTGTCGAAGTCATACACAGGATCATAGTCATAGACCGAAGAACGTCCCCACACCCATTCATCAGGTGTGTCGGTGAGGTCGCCAGTGTTTGCGCCGAAAGCCGCAAGACCGTTTTGCCAGTCAGCAGAACTGCCGACCTTGCGTATCTTCTGATTGAGGTTATAGGCAAGCTCCGTGTAGTATTTCTCAGCTTCGGAGAGGTCATAATCCTGAGCCGCATAAGTGCCGAGGGTGAAACCGCTGTGCGAGGAAGTTGCAGAGAATATCATCGTAAATACTGCAAATGCAAGCAGTATCACAATGACAGGTATCGCCAGACAAAGAAAGAACTTCTTGACCTCGCTCTCATAGACATTCTTCACGAATTTCCAAGCAGCTTTTAGTGCTGCGGAGATCGTGTCCTTTGCCCTTTTCTTCTTTTCCGGCTTCGGCTTTTTCCGCTTCTTGTAGCTGTCATGTTTGTCTTTCAGCTTGCTTTCCTGACGGCTCAGGCGGTTATTGGACTTCGATTTCTTGTCATTCAGACGGTCACGCTGTTTTTCCTTTTTCTGCAAACGCTGGGGCTTGCTGACCTTTTGTGCAGTCGGCTCTACCACACGCCTTTTTGCAGAGTCGATAGCGTGAAGAAAATCGTTGTCCTGATCTTCGTTGACCGCCTTTTGCCAAGCGGACGCTTTCATTCTGCCTGCGGTATAGGTGGCAGGCTTAAATGCAAGCAGTCCCGGACTACTGAGCTTTGTGATCTTACGCTGATTTCTCAGTTCTTTGGTGCGGAACTTGTTTTCAGTCCTGAGCTGTTTGCGCTCAAATTTCAGCTCACGCTTTGTCTGCTGATACGCCTGTAATCGGCGCTTGTTCATAGCCTTTCGGAGCTTATTTCCGTGGGCAGGCTTGACCTTTGCCTTGTATTCAGCTTTCGCTTGTTTCAGGGCAGTCTTAGTTGCTGCCATTTTCGGCTTGCCTGTTTTCGCCTTGTAGAGCCTGTTATCGGCTCTCTTTAGCTGAAACTTCGCCCTTTCAAGTTTGTACTGCTTCTTTGTTTTCAGGTGGTGATGCATACCCTTGACAGCATCGACCGCCGTGCGGCCCATGAGAAATACACCACGGTGATAATCGTCCACCGCTTCACGGGTGTACTTCTGTTTGAGCTTGTTGCGAACTTCACGCTGGGCAGTCTCCGATGTTTTCATAGCGACAGTCTCCGCAGCGAGTGCCGTATCGACTGCCGTCTGCGTAACATCGTGAACTGTGAAATTCACAGCACGGGCATTTGCCTTGAACAGCTTGCCCTTCATGGTCTTGGGCTGCCATGATTTTATTGTCCGTGTGACCGAGGGCTTATCGCCAGTGATACGGTATTTTGCATTAGCGACCTTGTGAATGATACCCCTGCCGCCGTGGTGCATCTTCTCGCCACGGACGATATATGCACGGGTATGAAATCGACCTCGGCTGTTTGCTTCACGGCGGAAGTCTATCTGAAACAGCTTCGACCGTCTGCTGACTTTATCGAAACGTGCCTGCGCTTTGCGGAGGTTATTTTCTTTTCTCTGTAAGCTCATAAATCCTCCATTCTGCGCAGTTTATACGTCACCAACTTTGGTTGTCATTAAGCGGTACATCTGCGTATCAGTCGGGAACTTATCCGTAAACGGCAGAAGCACCTTATCATAGCGGATAAGTCCTTCGCCCGGACCGCTGTTCGTGACATACTTCATCTGCTCTTTGGAAATGTGCAGTTTTTCCGCTAAAATATCACGGTCGCCTGCGGCTTGATTCAGCATATACACGAAGTCCGAGTTATCAAAGATGTTCTCGACCTCCTGAGAAGAAAGCAAGTCCTTGACATTTTGGGTGATACCTGTCGGCACTCCGCCCCATTTACGGAAACGCTTCCATATTTCAGCAGAATATTTCGCCGTCTGCTCCTCTTTCAGCAGGAGATGAAATTCATCAATATAATAGCGAGTAATCTTCTTTTTTTCACGGTTCGCAGAAACCCTGTTCCATACCGTATCCTGCACGATAAGCATACCGACCTTTTTTAGTTGATTGCCCAGCTCCTTAATGTCAAAGCAAATAATTCTGTTTGTCATATCAATATTTGTCCTGTGGTTGAACAAATTCTGAGAGCCGTTGACAAACATTTCAAGGGAGTTTGCCACACGCAGAGCGACCTCACCCTCGTTATGAAGCTGTTCCTGCAAATCAGACAACAGCGGCATCTTTTCGACCGTAGGTTCATTCTGAACAAAGTCCTTGTAAATACGCTGTACGCACTTGTCAATGACCGAGCGTTCTTCCGCAGACAGACCGTAACGACCGCCGACAATGATCTCACAAAGAGAAATCAGAAAATCGGACTTATTGGCGATAACTTCCATAGGATTGCTGAAAAGATAATCATCAATGGTTATATCCATTGGATTGATATGCTGTTCACTGTTTGAAGCAATGCGGATAAGCTGTCCTTGCAAAGCTGAAACAAGCGGATAATACTCACCTTCGGGATCGCAGATGATAATATCATCGGGAGTCGTCAAAAAGCAGTCGAGGATCTCACGCTTAACGCTGAAGCTCTTGCCTGCGCCCGGTGTTCCGAGGATAAGTCCGTTCGGGTTTTTGAGCCTTGATCTGTTGGCACGGATCATATTGCCCGACAGCATATTGATACCGTAGTAGGTAGCCTGTCCGTCCTGGAAAAGTTCCTTTGTTGTAAATGGTACGAAAATAGCGATGCCGCTGGTGTGCATCTCACGGCGGACGGGGATCTCGTTATAGCACAGCGGAAGTGTGGAAAGGAGCGTCTGCTCCTGCCGATAGTCATAAGGAAACATCATGCAGTTGTTCTTCTGGCAAGTTCTTTTAAGCATCTCAGAAAGCAGTTTCAGCTCTTTCTTCGATTTTGCGTATGCCCTCAGCGAAATGCTGATATGGAACAATCGCTCATTTTTGCTGTTCAGATCACCGAGGAGTTTTTCTATATCCTCGATATACATCTTGATCGCAGGGGGCAGAATGTCGGGATCGTAGCCGGACTGTGATGCTTTTTTCTGTTCGTCGATCTTCATCTGCTCCACATTGGTGAGCTTCTTCTTGACGAATTTCAGGGCATCTATCTGGTCCAGCGGTTCGACATGAATGTTCACGCAGAACAGATTCTGCATTTCAAGGAAGTCCTTGAGAATTTCATCGGGCAGCTCTCCGGCGAGGATATTCATACCCCACACAGCGCCGTAGGCATTGCCGATCTCAAAATCGCTCTTATTGAATTTGAGCGAGGGCGGACAGATGAAATCCTTTGTGTCCATTCCTGCCCTCAGCATTTCGCCCCAATCGAAAATGAATGGGGAATTTCTGTAAGGGTTCAGGGCATAATACAGAGCTTCAAGCCGCTGTCTGCCGTCAAGCAGTTCCGCTTCGACACCAAAGGCTTTGAAGCCCTTGATAACATCGTTCTTAATGCTCATGAGCTTTGCCCTTGCCGCCTTGTATGATGTGGATTCGATACCGAATGTCAGGAACTTACGAGCTGACTGACCGTTGCTGCCTTTCAGGAGCTTGTCGGTAAGCATTTCGCTGTATTCCTTGCGGATAGAGTTGAAATCATCGTCGTGTTCGGGTATCTGCACCGTTTTGACGAGCTTTGCCTTTGATCTGTTCTGATTTTCAAAGGTAAGCTGAAATTTGATCGTATTGTCAAAGAGATTGATCACATCGCAATACTTGGAAAAGATATTGTTCTGCTCATCAAACTCTGCAATGGAGTAGTTGGCATCGTAAAACTGCACCGTCAGGGAAAAGAAGTTTTCGCTGACCTGACACACACCGTCCTTGTACATACAAAGAAACGGTATCGTGTTCTGCACAGTATTCTTACCGCCGTTTTCACTCCTGATCTCCGCCATTCGTGCGGAGAGTATCTTTTTCTCCTCTTTTGTAAGCTGTGAGGCAGGCTTGCCCATGATAACAGCCGACTTCGACTTATTATCACTTAACTTGGCATTTCTCTTTCTAAAGCCCATTGTGACCTCCGTTTATTTCAAAGCGGAGACACCGAAAGTTATACTATTATATATAAGAGCCGTATCAGCCTTTTCTTTCGGCATCTCTCAACTTCTTCTTGATTCTGTTGTATTCGATCTGTCTTTCGATAGAAACGAAAATGTTTGTTGTTCGGTAATATCGCTTTCTCGGTCTTGTGAAGTATTCACGCATGAACTTCACCTGTTTCTCCAAGAACACCCCGTTTTTCTTGTAAATGCCGCAGAGTATCGCAGGTGCGGCGACCGCACCCATAGCGAAGATCGCTCCCGACATTCCGATAGACGCTCTTGTGAGAAAGTACACAGGCGCACCAAGAACAAGACCGATACCGAAGCATATTACCTGTCTTTTTGTAAATCCCATGATGAACTTCTCTTTGATGTCGTTCAAGTCCTTTGGGATCGGTACATAATGTGCCATAAAACCTCCGATCTTGTTCTCAATGTGCGCTAAACACAGATTTTGAGATAGCTCCTGTGCGGAGAATCGTGAAGATAAGTGCTGCGGTATAGCCGAGAAGCAGTCCCATTTGCAGGATAACGCCGTCTGTACTTGCATTCAGAGCAACGATTGCATTGGAGAAAAGCGTCTTGAAAATACCGAGTGCCACTACGATAAAGAACCCCTGGAAAGAAAGAGCGAGAAGCTGTTTGATCCAGTTCTTACCGATAGAAGCCCATTCACCGCTGTCCATCATTGTAGCCATAGGGATCGGTGCAATGCTGAGATACATAAACACCTCGATGATACGGCTTGCAAGTGTGATAACGATAGCGACTATCAGTATCAGCACCCCAAGATGAACGATCAGGGAAATAAACCACACCGTCATCAGCTCGCCCAAGCTCAGACCGCTGAGAGCCGTCCTGTTGATGGAGAGCGTCTCGGAGAGATAATCTCCGCTGCCGAATAGTGTGGCAAGCCCGTTGGAGCATACCGTTGTGCCAAACGAGAATAGTGCCGAAGCGATGTAATAGGTGTTGGCGACCAAAATTACACCGCAAAGTGCTTTTATGATCCATTTTATAAAAATAGAATCATCAAAGTCTTTGAAGTTATTTCCTCGCAGTACCATCTGTATCAGTTCATTCAGCAGGATAACTGTCAGAATGAAACCGCCGATAGGCACTACGACATTGTTGCAAAGCGTTTCGATCGTTGTCCAGATCGTTGTTCCGCCAGTACCGCCGCCAGTAAACTGTGACGGGTGCTGAGTTACGAAGTCATTGACAAGTCCGCCGCTGCCGCCCGTTCCTGTTGTCTGCAAGAACGTATCGGACAGGAGGTCGGAAATGCCGTCGAATTGGCTTGTTATACCGTCTTTGAACAGGTCTTTACACCAATCTTCCAGTGCATCGATCGCATCGCTGATAATTCCCATTATTCATCACCTCCAATCGTGGGAGTGACTAAAGGTCTGTCATATTTGACAAGCTGCCGAAGCTCCAGTTTGGAGGGCAGAAGGTCACGGCAGAAATAAGCAGAGCCGAAGTGATTGCCCTTAGTGGTACATTCCATGTTCTGCCGTGTATGGTAGTCCACACGCCCGTCAAAGGAGAGCATCTGAATTTCGTTGTTGAAAATCTTATATCTCGCCTTGCCTTGAATACTGTTCACGGGCAGGAGCAGAGCGAAGGGCTTCTGAAAAGAAAAAGCTCTTTTTAAGACTTCATTCTTTTTGCTGAATGGGGGATTGGACACAAGAATGTCCCAATATTCGGGTTCATACCTGAAAAAGTCCTGTCCCTCCTTCAAGCTGCTTCGCTCCACTTCATAGCCTTTTTCCGAAAGAAACTGATAGAAAGCACTCCATTCCTCATCGAACGGACACCATATCTTCTTATCTTTCGGAAGAAACTCCAGTAACGGTTCTACCGCATAAAATGGTGTGTAGACCTCATCTCCTGCACTTGTTCGGTTAGCTGTCAGATAACCGATGTTTATTCCCATTCTGTCTTATCGCTCATACCCACCACAACCCACCGCTGAGCGACCTTTCATAATTCTATTGGAACGGCATTATTTATATAGCGTTCAGCCGAGGTTTACGCTTGTCTCTTTTCTTGATTAGCCGTGTGTCAGATTACACTGCACCCGTCATCATACCCTCAAGTACGGGAACGAGAATGATAGCAAGCAGGATCAGACCAAGACCAGCCATAAGCTGCTTCATGCCCTGAGACTTCGCACCGGGGTTATCGTTGCCGTAACCTTCAAGGAGGTTTACGACGCCCCAAAGCGAAACACCGCCGCCGATCAGGCAGATAACGCTCTTGAGGACGGTGCAGGCAGTAGTGATGAAGGACGAGGTATCGACCTCGCCTGTGCCTGCTGCGAATGCCTGAGTTGCACAGGTAGATGCCATGATGCCTGCAACAGTGCAGAACATCGTTGCCTTCTTTGCACCACGGGTGAGCTTAGAGAGCCACTTGTGCTTAGGTGCAGAGGTAGTGGTTGCTGTCTCCATAGCGGTAGCATCGACCGCAGAAATATTCAGTTCGTTCATAGGTAAAAAGTCTCCCTCAAAAAATAAAGTAAAGAATGTCCGCAGCTTCAACCGATTATCTCTTTGTTCGGTTTCTTCACTGTCCGAGTTAAAATCCGACATATATCTCTTTTTCGTCGGTTTCCTCAGAATTTTGAGTATCAGCGGTTTCTGTTTCTGTTGCTGATACTGTTGTAACTTCCTGTCCGGCGGCCGTCATATCAACACCATACCCCGTGAACTTCTCCTGTTGAGACAGTCTCAAACGCATCGCCTTTTGGTCACTCACATATTTTTCGATGTTGAACCCCATCTCAGGATTATCGTCCAAAAGCATTGGATATTGCTTATGACGGGTAATGTCAAACTTGTCCGAGAAGAACGGACGCACTCCTCGCACCTGTAAGATACATTTACCGCCGTCCATGACCGCCAGTTCGTCTTGACTTTTCAGCTCTTTTCCGAGCTTCTGATAGTTCATACCGTAGCTCTCGCTCTGACCTCTGTTCGTAGAGGTATTAAAGGAGTCGATTGTCTCTTTGCCGAGACTTTCACTGATCTCCTTTAATGTTGACTTCTCCTTACCGCCCAAAAACAGCATCGTATCACAGTTGCCTTCGATCGTATCTGCATTATCTTTATAAATAGCCTTTAGCTGGCTCTTAGCTTGCAAGATGATACTTGCCGATATTTCACGGCTTCGAATAGTCGCAATGAGCTTCTCAAACTGCGGTATTTCGCCAAATAGTGATAAGTAATCCTTTGATATAATCACCAGATTTTCCCCCACTCCACACCGTGCGTGACAGTTTCCCGTCACACGGCGTTCCATCATTTTCAGAATATTTTTAGTGCATATGTAGCCCTGTTACTGTAATTTGATTTTGTAGCTTAAATTTCTGCCATACGCAACAGGAATAATAGGTCTGTCATGAATCCAACGCATTTGCTTGGATTTTCCGTAGTTGTCTGCGATGAACCTTGACCGTATTTCACCTGATTTTTCTACCGAACATTGCCTGCTGTTGTGATTTGCACCACTTAGCATTTTTTGAATCGGATAGCCGATTTCGGCAAAATCCGCACTGACGTGTGTCGCCATTTTATAGTAGTTGTGCAGTCCGCATATTAAAGAATTATGCAGACTGATATTTTTATCAAGCGATTTCTGGTCGTTATGGTTCAGTATACGTTTTGTGCTTTCAGCGACTTTCTTTTTGGCTCTGTTTTTTGCCTTATTGGTCATATGTGATTTTACTGCAAATTTCTTACCTTTTGGCACTGCTCGGATTTTTAATCCCAGAAATTCCATATAGATCTTTTTCAGATTGGTAATTCCTGATTTTTCCTCGCTGATGTCCAATGAAAGCCGCTCTTTCAGCCATTTCACAACGGCTGTGTAGGTTTTCTTTGCTGTGTGATAATCTCTGCAAAAGATTTTGAAATCATCGGCATATCTTACGATATAGATCTCTTTCAGCTCACTTTTCTCCCGAAGCATCGTCCATTTTTGTGACCTGTCTATGACAACATTTCCCTTTTTATCGGTCTTGCTGTACTCCCTGTCCACTCTTGTCGGCATCATTTCCCATTGGCTGGCAACCCACCAGTCAAGTTCATTCAGCACGATATTGGACAGCAGCGGCGATAAAATACCGCCCTGCGGTGTTCCTGTTTCGGGGCTTGTTACAATGTCATTGAACAATATATCCGCCTTTAACATTGCTTTGATGATTGCAAGGACTTTCAAATCCTGAATGCCCATTGCCCAGATTTGCCGTATCAGCTTTGCGTGGTTGATGTTGTCGAAAAATCCCTTGATGTCAACATCTACAACATAATGCAGATTCTGTAATTGAATCATTTTATAGCATTGTGCGATTGCATTCTGTGCAGACCTGTACGGTCGAAACCCATTGCTCCGCTCATGAAATTTTGCTTCACAGATAGGCTCTAAAACCTGTAACACGCATTGCTGTATCAGCCTGTCCCATATGCTCGGAATACCAAGCGGACGCTGTTTGCCGTTCCCTTTATCAATATAGACTCGGCGTACTTGTTTCGGCTGATAAAATTGCAGTTTATTTCTGACCTTTTCTACGACTTTCTGAATCGGATATTTCTGTATATCTGTGATGATTTTTCCGTCAACTCCGGCAGTAAAACTGCCTTTGTTCTTGCAGATGTTCCGGTACGCAAGCACCACATTTTCTTCTGAAACAATCAGCTTCATCAGATGTCTGAACTGCTTTCCCTGCCTGCTTTGCTCATATAAATTGCAGAGCTTCTCTTGCAAGCCGTACCGATACATATTCTTTTCTGATTTGTTTACAGTTTCCTTCGTCATAGTAACCACCGCCTTTCAGCGTGTTTTTTCTTTCTCATACCCGAAGCTATGAAATCACCTTGTGATTACTACATATACATATTGAATATTCTGAAAATGACTTGTGCCTATCCCTCCACGGCTTATTATCACCGTTTCATTGGTACTGTGGCACTACTCTCACAGTCCTGAATCAGCTTATACGGATTGCTCCGCTTTCGTCTGAACATCAGTATAGAAATGTGAATTTCACCGACTGGACTGCTTTCCACGTTCCATTATTCTTAGCATTGGTACAACTTAGGTCAATCCTTTAGTCCTGCAAGCATTATCCTCGATATTCTCAGGATACGTGCCGCCTGTAACAGCACAGGGAGTTTCATACTAACAACTTTTACTCCACCCCGCCTGCGTGCATTTTGCACCCCGACATTTCTATCGGTCATTCGTTTAGAACCGTACACTCGGATTTTTGTCGGACTGTATTTCAAGTCATTCTAACCATATTGCACCGCCGTCCGCACTATAGGCAGTACACCGCACCTCTGCGGCGCTTTCCTCATCTGAAATTGCTTTCTCCGTTAGGACTGCTCTCGCACGACTTCCACGGGCTTACGACCTCTGCATTTCACACTGCATAGCCGTCCGTAGTTTTAACGTGAACCTTTCCGGGCGTTACTCCCTCATTCGATTCATCAGAATAATAGTTCTACGTAACTATTTTATTGTTACGTGCCGCACCTTTTCAGTACGGAACGTGTCACACTATTGGCGAACTCGTCTAACAAACAGCGTACATGATAGTCCAGCTTTCCGCCCGGTGAATTATCTGCTTTTGTGCAGAGTAGGTTGAAAAGCTGGGAATACATTATCGCCACAAGGAAGTTGAATGTAGCGTCTGTATCGGAGATGATTATGAAAAGCGCACTCAGCTCGTCACCGAGCTTGTCGAGGTGCAGCTCATCGTAGGAGGTGATCTCCAAGACCTCATCTATTGCAAAAGGCGCGAGTCTTGTGGAACAGGAAATCAGGATAGATTTTGCCGTCTTGCCAGAGACGAAAAGTCAAGGACTTTTTCATCAAATTCAAAAAGAAGTCACATTTTGCGGACTTCTTCACGGAGCATACGCTTGATTTTGTCCTCCATCGTCTCCTTGGCGGTCTCGCTGAAATGGACACGGACGATATAGGTGGTCTTGCCAATCTGCTTTCTGACAGT